>OHIK01001431.1_pt1 | contig 9758 bp, 10 predicted proteins | sample 1568241 | NCBI WGS metagenome assembly OHIK01 (sample SAMEA3879567, study PRJEB24766) | human gut metagenome | biome: human-associated habitat; feature: feces | place: USA | collected 1985/1987 | reverse complement strand
TAGTACCGCAGAGCGGTCTCTGGGGAGAGCGTGTTCAGATAGTCGATGATCTCCAGAAGATCCTGCTTTGCGGTGGAAAAGATTTTTACCTCATACTTTTCCATGGACGCGCTCCCTCAGCTGACGGGCCACTGCAAGGAAATCTTCCCCCTCCGCGCCGGCGGATATCTCCTGCTCCGCCACGGCCAGCTTTCCGTAAAGGTCGATGAGCGCCTGCTGCCGCTCATACTCCTCCATACTGAGGACTACCATGTCGCCGCTGCCGTTGCGGGTGATATAGACCGGCTCATGGGTCTGGCGGCAAAAATCAGATATCTCGTTGGCATTGTTGCGCAGGTCGGAAATCGGACGAATGGTCGGCATGACAGCCACCTCCTTATAGGAATAGTATAGCAAAATTATGAGCAAATATCAAATGAAATTTAGAGTGAATCGAGGTGATCAAAATCGGCAGTGGAAACTGGATCGTCGACAACTTAAATTCCGCTCTGGAGACCTGGAACGGCAAGCTCACGGAGATCTGGCAGCTCATCAGCACCACACCGGAGGAGTTCAAGGGCGGCGGGGTCTGGAATGTGATCGTCAATATCAACGGCGCACTCCAGGCCATCGGCTACGCCCTCCTGGTGCTGTTTTTTGTGATGGGCGTGGTCAAGACCTGCGGCAGCTTTACCGAGCTGAAGAAGCCGGAAATGGCCTTCAAATGCTTTGTCCGTTTTATTCTGGCCCAAGCCGCGGTAATGTATGGGATGGAGCTCATGACCGCCCTGTTCCGTGTTGCCCAGGGCATGGTCTCCACCATCATGGACTCGTCTGGCCTGGCGGATCTAAGCGCCACCACACTGCCGGACGAGATGGTGGCCATCATTGAGAGCGTGGGGTTGATCGAGAGCATCCCCCTGTGGGCCATCACTCTGCTGGGCTCCCTGTTTATCTGGGTGCTGGCCCTGGTCATGATTCTGACCGTCTACAGCCGTTTTTTCAAACTCTATATTGCGACGGCTATCGCACCTGTACCGCTGGCCAGCTTTGCAGGACAGCCCTCCAGCAGCATCGGCGTGGCCTTTTTGAAAAGCTACACCGCCATCTGCCTGGAGGGCTGTGTGATTGTATTGGCCTGTGTGATTTTCTCCGCCTTCGCCTCGACCCCGCCCGCCATAGCGGACAGCTCTCTCGCTCCAGCCACCATTGTGTGGAACTATGTTGGCGAACTGATTTTCAATATGCTGGTGCTGGTGGGGGCCATCAAGATGAGCGACCGGCTCATCCGGGAGCTGATGGGCCTGTAAACATTACAGTTCCTCCGTATCCACTATGGATGTCCCCGCCGCCCTGGCCTGCCGTACACGCTGGACAAGCCGCTTCGCTGCGGCGTGCTCAGCCAGTGCATCCCCCAGAACTTCAGCCGCCTTCCGCACCAGCGTCACCACCCAAGAGAGGGCGGCTGCGCCGACCAGGAGGAGAAGGATGCCGTCCGCCAGCGCCGTGTGGGCCTGATACCAGCCGTGGAACACGGTGAGCATCAGCAGCACATACACAAGCGGGATTCCCAGCCGGAGCCGGACCGCCAGACTCAGCAGTAAGAGCAGGAGGCACAGCCCCGCCCCAAGCATCAAAACCACCATCGCCACAACCTCCCTTTTTTGTTTGTGGCATATTAGCATAGACAGACAGCTTTTGCAACCGTCTGTCTGCCAATTCTTAAAACCGGAGGTGAGTTCACTGGAGGTACGCATCAACAAGGAAGTACGGGACTATCAGGAGAGCTTATTTTTTGGCCTCACCCTGCGGCAGTTTATTTTCGCCCTGCTGGCTGTCGCCGTGGCCGTGGGGATCTACTTCGGCCTACGCCCAGTGCTGGGCAGCGAGGTGGGCTGGGTGTGTATCCTGGCCGCCTTTCCCTTTGCCCTGGGCGGCTTTTTTCAGTATAACGGCATGACGCTGGAACGCTTTCTGCTCGCGTATATCCGCTCGGAATTCCTGTTTCCCCGCAGACTCGTGTTCAGATCGGACAACATATACGCCAAAGCTCTGGAAAATTCAACGATAAAGGAGGCTCTCAAACTTGATTAAAACTCTGCAAAATACACTGAAGCAGGACAAAGAAAGATTTACGGTTCCGAAATCTGTACAGGACATCATCCCCATCCGCCGCATCTGGCCGGATGGGGTCTTTCAATTTGGCAGCAAGTATTCTAAAACACTGCGTTTTAGCGACATCAACTACGCCATCGCCTCGAAAGAGGATAAGACAGCCATGTTTCTCAGCTATTCCGAGCTGCTGAACGCGCTGGACACCGGCTCCACCACGAAGATCACCATCAACAATAAGCGCCTGGACCGACGCAATTTTGAGCAGGAGATCCTCATCCCGCCCAAGGGAGATGATCTGGACGGCGGGCGTAAGGAATACAACGCCATGCTGCTGGATAAGGTGACGGACTCATCCAACAGTGTGGTGCAGGAGCGCTACATCACACTGTCCGTCCACAAGAAAAATGTGGAGGAAGCCCGCGCGTTTTTTGACCGCACGGTCCATGACGCCTCTTCCCGTCTGAACCACATGGACTCTCGCTGCGAGGAACTGGATGCGGCAGACCGCCTCCATATCCTGCATGATTTCTACCGTGTGGGAGAGGAAAGCGAGTTCCGCTTTGACCTCCGGGAGAACATGAAGAACGGGCGCTCCTTCAAGGACGCCATCTGCCCGGACAGCATGGAATTCAAAAAGGATCATTTTATCATGGGCGGTAAATATGGCCGGGTGCTTTTTTTGAAGGAGTATGCCAGCTACATCAAGGATTCCATGATCAATGAGCTTACCAGCCTGAACCGCAGTCTCATGCTGTCCATTGACATCATCCCTGTTCCTACCGATGAGGCGGTGCGGGAGATGCAGAACCGCCTGCTGGGTGTGGAGACCAATGTGACCAACTGGCAGCGCCGGCAGAACGCTAACAATAACTTTTCTGCCGTTGTACCTTACGATTTGGAGCAGCAGCGCAAGGAGACCCGCGAGATGCTGGACGATCTCACCACCCGCGACCAGCGGATGATGTTTGCTGTGGTGACGCTGGTACATCTGGCAGACAGCAAGGAGGAATTGGACAGCGACACGGAAACGCTCCAGTCCATTGCCCGCAAGCACCTCTGTCAGCTCACGACACTGAACTGGCAGCAGGCGGACGGGCTGGTGACGGCGCTGCCGCTGGGCCTGCGCCGCATCGATGCCCTGCGTACTCTGACCACGGAGGCGCTGGCTGTTCTCATGCCCTTCAAGGCCCAGGAGATCTGGGACCGTGGCGGCGTGTACTACGGGCAGAACGCCATCAGCAAAAATCTCATCGTGGCGGACCGCAGGCAGCTTCTCAACGGCAACGCATTCATTCTGGGCGTCTCCGGCTCCGGCAAATCCTTCAGCGCCAAGAAGGAGATGGTGTCACTGGCGCTATCCACGCAGGACGATATCATCGTCATCGATCCGGAATCGGAGTACCGCCCCCTCATCGAAGGACTGGGCGGTCAGGTCATCAATATCTCCGCCACCTCGCCCAACCACATCAACGCCATGGATATGGAGCAGGGCTATGGGGACGGAGAGAACCCCGTGGTGCTGAAATCCGAGTTCCTGCTCTCCCTCTGTGAACAGCTTATCGGGGCGGGCAAGCTGTCTGCCAAGGAAAAATCCGTCATCGACCGCTGCACCGCGCAGGTGTACCGGGACTATATCCGCAGCGGCTATCACGGCGCGGTCCCCACCTTGCAGGACTTCCACGCCGAGCTGCTTCGCCAGCCGGAAAAGGAAGCACAGGATGTGGCGCTGGCCATTGAGCTGTTTACAGACGGCAGTCTCAACACCTTTGCCAAGCCCACCAATGTGGACACCAACGCCCGTATCCTCTGCTACGATATCCGAGACCTTGGCAAGCAGCTTCTGCCGGTGGGGATGCTGGTGGTGCTGGACAGCATCTTCAACCGCATCATCCGCAACCGCAGGCTGGGCAGGAGCACCTGGGTCTATATTGATGAGATCTATGTGCGTCCGGAAGCCGCCTGAAGCAACGCAGGCAGCGCGGGACTATGCAAATTCCACCTTTGGCAAGTGGAAGGGAAAATGTGAAATCTGAAACCCTGTCATCATCCGGCTTACCCGCAAGAGAAATCCCAAGGGGAACACAGCACGCCGGAAAAGGCATAAGTCAGCCAGTCATCACGCTGCGACTGAGTGCCAAGATGAAAAGTTCTGCATGAGGATGAAAGCCAAACTGCCTGAACGATAGTCAGAGGAGCGTTATCGTCCGCCACGGCGAAAAGATGACTATATGCGCCGTGTGATATGGGCAAGTGGTGAAGGTAAATCGCCAAATGCGTACACATCCATATCAGCCGCCCGCAGTCAGCGGGAAATGACGGAAGTCGCATCCGACAGCAGAACAGGCCAATTTGCATAGTTCTAACCGGAGATGACCTAAACCGGAACGCTGGAAACAGCTATGGCCTGGGCCTGAATATCCGGCACGGTCACGGAGCCACCATAGTAGTCCGAGGGCGTTAATGGCGTCCACATGGCGAAGGGTGGCAGTTTATCCCCTGATACTGAAAAGGAAAGGTGCGTGAGGCACTATGAGAAGTCCACAGACAGTATTGGAAACCCTACGAAAGCACGCGCAGAAAGCGCATTACCAGTATGAGCGTCTTTACCGCAACCTGTATAACCCTCAGCTCTACCTTCTGGCCTATCAGAACCTATATGCGAACAAGGGGAGTACGACGGCTGGAGCAGATGGCGCTACCCTCAGCGGTATGAGCCTGAAGCGAATTGAGTCCCTGATTAAAAAACTGCGGGACCGCAGTTATCAACCCCACCCCGCCAGGAGGCAGTACATCCCCAAGAAAAGTGGAAACGGGCTGCGCCCGCTGGGTATCCCGGCGGCAGACGACAAACTGGTACAAGAAGCCGTTCGCATGATTTTAGAAAGCATCTATGAACCGACCTTTCAAAGCACATCTCATGGTTTTCGGCCCGGAAAAAGCTGTCATACCGCCCTGTCGCAGATACAGAAAACCTTCACCGGCGTCAGCTGGTTTGTGGAGGGCGACATCAAAGGGTGTTTCGACAACATCGACCACCACATCCTGGTCAACATTCTGAAACGAAGGATAAAGGACGAGGCTTTCATAGACCTGATTTGGAAGCTGCTCCGGGCCGGGTATCTGGAGGACTGGATGAAGCACCAGACCTACAGTGGCACGCCGCAGGGCTCCGGGGTAAGTCCACTCTTGGCGAATATCTATATGAACGAGCTGGACCTGTTCATGGAAAAGCTCCGGGCGCAATTCGGCAAGGGCGACAAGCGGCGGTTCAGCAACGACTATGTCAATGCCAACCACCACTATGCGCGAACCAGAGAACGAAACGCCAAAAAATGGAACACCATGAGCGAAGAAGAACGGAAAGACGCCAAAGTCATGCAGAAGAAATTACAGGCAATCCTGCTATCTACCCCCAGTCGGGAGCCAATGGACCCCAACTATCGCAGAGTTCTATATGTCCGTTACGCCGATGATTTTCTAATTGGCGTGATTGGAAATAAAGCGGACGCCGAACAAATCAAGACCGCCGTCAGTGAATTTCTGAAACAGGAATTGAACCTCACCATGTCGCCTGAGAAAACCCTGATTACCCACGGACATGACAAGGCAAGATTCCTGGGATACGACATCACCATCAGCAAGAATCAGGCGGTCAAAAAGACAAAGGGCGGCGTAAAGCGAGCCTATAATGGGCGCGTTGTCCTCCTGCTTCCAAAGGAAAAATGGATGGGTAAACTGCAAGAGTATAGGGCGCTTAATATACAAAAGGATGGCACGGGGAAAGAAATTTGGATGCCTGTGGCAAGGAACGGCTTGCAAAACAAAGAACCTATTGAAATCCTCGCACAATTCAACGGAGAAATCCGGGGTATCTACAACTATTATCGTCTGGCACGGAATGTATCTGTCCTGAACAAGTTTTGCTATGTCATGGAGTACAGCATGTATAAGACTATCGCAAGGAAAATGCGGTGCTCCGCAGCGAAAGTCAAGAAGAAATATACGAGAGACCGCATATTTGGCATAGAATACGAAACAAAACACGGGATAAAACGGGCCGAGTTCTACCATAACGGTTTCCGGAAAAGTGCGCCGTCTAAATTAGACATGGACACAACGCCGGACTATAGATACTCCATCCGACCCAAGGAAGTCATTGCCAGATTTATGACCGGATACTGTGAGCTGTGCTGTAAAAATGAACTCCCGGTTATGATTTACCAGGTGAAGAACCTGAAAAGTCTTTCCGGCAACGAGCCCTGGGAACAATTTATGTTGAAAAAGCGCCGCAAGACGCTGATTGTGTGCGAGGACTGCTACAAAACAATCACAAATTCGTAGGGTGGATAAATAGAGAGCCGTATACATCGAGAGGTGTAAGTACGGTTCGGGGGCGAGCTATGGAAAACCCGCCGCCGCGAGGCGGTAAGGCGTCTATAGTTTAGCCCACCTCATGGCCAGCCTGAGCAAACATCTGTGCAATGCCGATTCCCATGGTGCCGGCACCCAGAAGCGCAATTTTCTTCTTGTCTGCCATCATGGCCTCCAATTACCTTTCTGTTCGGCTGCGGATCAATATACGCCGTATTTATACACCCGGTCGGGAACATCCTTATTGATATGGTCCTCGTCGGTGATGGCCACGGCGCGGACGATGGTGCCGTCGCCCATATACCAGCGCAGCGGGAAGGCACAGAACATGAAGCGCTGTCCCTTCACCTTCTCGATGTCGCCGCCCAGGTTCTCAATACCCATGACGTTGTTGCCCAGCAGGATGGTATGCACCGGCTCCCACTCGGGGTAGTCCTCGATGGGCTCATGACCAAACTCCTTCTTGTACTCGTCCACGATGCGGGGGACGTAGGGGCCGGGGCCGTGCTGGGCCGCGTAGGTATAGAGGATGTGGTCCAGCGCCTGCAGATCGAAGCCCACGCCCTTGACCTTGTGGTCCACCAGCCAGTGGGCGCCCTCGATGGACATGCCGGGGGAGTACATGAAGTAGTCGTCGTTCTCGCCCCAGCGCTGGTTCATGCCGGTGCAGATGAGGACCCAGTCGCCCTCCTGGATGCCGCCCTCCACCTTGGCGGCGGCCTTCTCGATGTCCTCAACGGTGATCAGCTCCCAGTGCTTTTTGGGGATATCCAGGCAGACCGCAGGGCCATAGTAGTTCTCCAGAGGCAGCTCGTGGGTATAAGGAGACTCGGGAATCACGTGGGAGGGGGAGTCGGCGTGGGTGGAGTTGTGCATGTGGAAGTCGTTGAAGGTCTGAAGCAGACGATAGTGCATGGGCATGTGCTGCACACGGTCGATGTGGAAGTCGCCGTTGGAGGGCCACAGGGGATTGCCGCGGCCGAAGGGATGGGACAGGTCGACAAGTACGGTCTTGCCCATAGTATAAGACTCCTTTTCTTTATGATTAAAATTGAGTTGTAACAAAATCAGGAACAGACGGCGGGCTGAAAATGAAGATCTGTGGCGGTCTGGATCATCTCATCCCAGGTGGAAAAGCGGGTGCTCTCCTGCACGAAACGGTCCAAAAGCGCGTCGTCATAGATGAGACAGTCGGAATTCCAGTTTACAAAGACAGCGCTGGAGTAGCGAAAGCCCTCAAAGGACTGGAAACGGGTATTGGCCTGCATGAAGGAATCGTCAAAGATTTGCATCAGCAGGTCCTTCATTTTCTGGGGGTAGTCCACATATTGAAAAGCCATATCAACCTTCCTGACTGCCGTAGAACTTCTGGGCCTGTTCCTCTACGTACTTACGCCACACGGGCTGGTCGGCAGCCATACGGGGACGGATGTACTCGCTCATCTGGCCGCCCTTGCCGTGGACCAGCTCGCCGTTGCTGATGGACATATACAGCAGAGGCTCAGAGGGGGGGCAGCCCTCGATGTGGATGGCGTTGGGGTGCTTCTTCAGGTATTTGCGGGTACAGTTGCCGTGGAGCACCAGCTTCTCGTCGGGTACCTCGTCGGGCACTTCATTTTTTCCGCCGGCCACAACCACGAAGTCGGAGCGGCGCTCGTAGTCGCCGATGGCCTTCAGAGTCTCCATGTTGATGGCCAGCAACGCCTGACAGCTGGAGCAGGCGCCATCACACAGCACCTTGTACTCGGGCCAACGGGTGCTCATATCACCGATGTAGGGAACCCACATTTTCTTATAGCATTCGGCGACGGTGGCGCCCACAACGTCAATGTTCTCCCGCTCGGTGATACCCAGTCCGGTCTCGGCAGCCACCCGGAAGTAATCCACCGCCTCGGCGTCGATGCCGACCAGATCGCAGGCGATCAGGTCCACGGCCACGGGATCGGAGGACCCCAGGATGCAGCCCACTTCAATGGGAACGGGGGTGTGGGGGGAGTAGCCGCTGGCGGGACGGATGGCGTCCACGATGTTGATATCCGCGCGGCACACGCTCCACACATCCATCATAGCCATGGTCAGATTCTGCTGGTGCATCTGCAGGTGTACAGCATCCTGCACCACACCCTTAATATTCTTCAGGGCGCAGGAGAACACCATGCTGGCGTGCGCCTTCAGGATGGGCAGGTTGATGAGATGATCGGCCTCCAGCAGGCGGCGGGGCAGCTTGACATGATGGAGGTTGGAGCGGTAGCCGCGGACAGCCACATTGATCAGGTCCTTGTCGGCCTTAATATCGTAGAGCTCCACGCCCTCCTCGCGGGCCACATCGGCTATGCCAGAGACCTCATAGCATTCCATGGTATCGCAGCCGATGGCGGCAGCCTCGGCAATAACAATGCTCTTGGGATTGGCTTTCTTGACTTCGCGGATGACTGCGCGGACGACCTCGGGATTGGTGCAGACCGAAGTATCGGCGGGGGAAGCGTGGCCGGCGTTGGGCTTGAGCATTACAGTGGTGCCGGGCTTGATCATGTTTGTTACGCCGCCCATCAGGTCAAAGACCTTGGTGACGCTGTCCTGAATACTGGCCTCTTTGGCCAGAGCAACCAGCGCTTTCTTGTCAGACATACTCAGTTCTCCCTTCAGTTCTTGGTAATCTCTATTTCCATCAATGGATTATGCAAGGCTGATGCCAAGTGTAATGAGCCGCTTTTTGCTAAATTGCAGGGGGATTTGGGGCGTGTTGTTGCAGAAATAGGACAATACACAATTGCTTGTTGCAGCGCTGAAACAAACTTAGAGTAGCTTATGAAGCTTGAGCAGCTCGGCGAAGGCGTAATCCCGGAATTTGCACACACTGTCGACCGTGTTGCCAATGGAGGGATCCCGGTTGGCGATCTCCTCGTCAACCCCTTGGGCGTATACCTCATTCCAGGGGGTTGACTCCTCGCCGTATTTATCGGCAATGGCCCGGAAGCCGCCTTCCACGCCCAGACTGATAGTGAGCAGCTGGCCGGTGACCGCCATACGCATGCCGGGGCCGAACATAATTGCCTTGTCCATGTCCTCCACAGAGCATACGCCGTCCCGCACGCACTCCTTGGCGGCATCTAGTGCGGCCCAGGAAAGGCGGTTGACAATAAAGCCGTAGATCTCTTTTTTACACACCACGGCCACCTTACCCATGCCAGTGTAAATCTCCTTGGCCTTTTCAATGGCTTCGGGGGCGGTCTGCTCACCGCCGCACAGCTCGATCAGAGGCAGCAGGTAGGCGGGGTTATAGGGGTGGCCCA
>OHIK01001430.1_pt1 | contig 9762 bp, 8 predicted proteins | sample 1568241 | NCBI WGS metagenome assembly OHIK01 (sample SAMEA3879567, study PRJEB24766) | human gut metagenome | biome: human-associated habitat; feature: feces | place: USA | collected 1985/1987 | reverse complement strand
GGTGTAAAAGGCGTGGTAAAAAATCATTAATAAAACGCAAAGGCCGCGGATTTCATCCATCAGATGGATGCGGCCCTTCCGGTTGATTCGAGAGGCGGGAGGCAAACGATCACCTGCTTTGTCAAAAAATTCGGGAGCTCTGCAACACAGACAGCCCTAGCTTTTAGAATATCATAAATTGAAAAAAAACACTATCATTTTTAAAACTTTTCTTTGGCAATTGATAAAGAAAACAGGGACTGGGCTTTTCAAAGGTTCTATTTTAATATAGAAAGGAGCGCCGGGAAGCGGGACCGCCGTCCGCCGCAAGCCGCGGAAAAGAAGCGGGACGGAAAAAGCCGAAAGGCGGAGGCTGAAAAAGGCGTGAATCGCAGAAAAAAAGAAAAAGATTATGAACCAAGGAATCATGGAGAGAGGGATTGGAAACAGAAAAAGCCTCATGGCCGAAAAAGGGGAAAGGGCGCCGCCCTTTTGAGAGAGTGGATCAAAAAATATCCGTAACAACTTGGTTGGTGTCAGCTGAACGAAACGCCGCTTCCATGACTTTCATGACCTTCATGACCTGATCGTGGGTGACGATCTGGGGCTCCTCGCCCCGGATAGCTTTCGCCACGTTGCGGTAGAAGTCTCTGACGTCGGCGTGAAGAATGGGCATAGGGTATTCCAGAATGGTGTCGTCCGTCCGAGGCGCCATGGTCTTGGTCAGGCCCGCGGCGGTAACCACCGGCACGGCGTCCCGGTTTTCCCAGTCAGAGACCATAACGATTTTGCCGTTTTCCGCAAACCAGTCGGGCATAACAGCGGTGCCGTTGTTGCCCTGCATATACCAGCGGGGGAGATTGACAAAGTTGCTGGTGCCTACCTCCACCTGGACGTTGAGACCGCCTTCAAAATCCAGGAAAATTTTAAAGCCGTCGTCCACATCGTCGTTGGTCACGTGGGACATGATGGCGTATACGGAACGCAGGGGCTTTTGGATCATCATCATGATCTGGTCCAGCATATGGACGCCCCAGTCCAGCACCATGCCGCCGCCGTGCACCTTGGCGTTGCGCCAGTCCCCGGGAATACCCCGGGAGCCGTGGACCCTGGTTTCGATATTGAATACCGGGCCTAAAGTGCCCTCGTCATAAATCTTTTTCATGGTGAGGAAATCTTCATCCCACCGGCGGTTTTGATGTACGGTAAACAGCACGCCGTTTTTCTTGGAAGCGTCGATCATGTCCTGAAGCTGCCGGCTGTTCAGAGCCACAGGCTTTTCGCAGATCACGTTTTTGCCGGCCTCCATGGCCTGGATGCAAACATCCCGGTGCTGGTCGTTGGGAATCGCCACGGTCACCAGGTCCACCTGGGGATCGTTCAGCACCTCCTCAAAGGACTGATAGGAATGGATCCCTTTTTCCTCCGCCAACAGATTGCGCCCGGGAAGAATGTCGTAAACCCCCAGAAGATTGATTTCCTCCATAGTTTGAAGCTGCTGGGTATGCCAGCCCCCCATGCCGCCATATCCAATGATAACAACGCCGCATTTTGTAGTCATTGTGTCGTACCCACCTTTTCATGAATAATAATGTCTTTCAGAAACTCACAGGCCTTGGCTAACCCCTCGGTCTGGCTCATTAAGCCATCCTCGTGCTCCACGCTGACAACGTGGTCGTAGCCCGCCAGCCGCAGGTTGCTGATGATATCTTTCCAATACAGCAGGTCGTTGCCGTATCCCACGCTCCGGAAGATCCAGGACCGGTTTGCCTGGTCTCCGTAAGGCTTGGTGTCCAGTACGCCGTTGACCGCCGTATTGTAAGGATCAATTTTGGTATCCTTGGCGTGAAAGTGGAAAATAGCGCCTTTTAAGGCCCGGATTACCGCAACCGGGTCCATGCCCTGCCAGATCAAATGGCTGGGGTCCAAATTAGCGCCGATTTCATCCCCCACCGCCGCCCGAAGCCGCAAAAGAGTTTCGGGATTATAAACGCAGAAGCCTGGATGCATCTCCAGGGCGATTTGGGTAACGCCGTGGGCCGCGGCGAAGGCCGCGGTCTTTTTCCAATAGGGAATCAGCACCTGGTTCCACTGATAGTCTAAAACCTCCTGGAAATCCTCCGGCCAGGGACAGGTGACCCAGTTGGGATAGTGGGCGTCCGGATCGCTGCCGGGACAGCCGGAAAAGGTGTTGATCTGGTGAATCCCCAATTTTTCCGCCAATAAAATCGTATTGCGAATGGTTTCATCATAGGCCCGGGCTGCCTCCGGATTGGGATGGACCGGGTTGCCGTGACAGCTCAGGGCGCTGATTTCCATATGGTGGCTGTCGATGGCCCGCCGGAAGCTTTGAAGGGCGCCGGGGTCGTTTAGAAGAAGGGCCGGATCCGCGTGAGATCGGCCGGCGGTGCCGCCGCAGCCCAATTCCACTGCCTGGACTCCCAGGGCCTGCAGGTAATCTAAAACGGATTCCAGGGGCTGATGGTCCAGAATCGCGGTAAATACGCCTAATTTCATTTCGTTTCCTCCTGTTCCACAGACTGCCGGGTGGTCTCCCGGAAGATCAGCTCGTGGGGCACAAAAATAGTCTTATTGGGCGCGGATAAATCCTCCATTTTTTCAAACAGCAGCTCCGCGGAAAGTTTGCCCATTAGATAGCCGGGCTGCTGTATGGTGCTTAACGTCGGAGTAATCATCCGGGAGATATCCGTGTTATCGAAACCGAACACATCCACATCCCTGCCGGGAATCTTTTGCAGCCGCAGCAGCTGCTGCACCACGCCGGCGGCGACCACGTCGGAAATGGCAAAGATCGCGGTGGGCGGCTGCGGAAGGGACATCAGGCGCTTGCCGGCCTCCGCGCCGGAATCAAAAGAGGAGTCGCATATTTGCAGGTACTCCGGCTGAATGGGCAGGCCGAACTGCTTCAGGGCCTTTTCGTAGCCTTGGCCTCTCAGCCTGCCGTGGGAAGCGTCGGGTTCGTAAACCAGGGCGATCCTCCGGTGTCCGGCCTGAATCAGGGAAGCAACCGCGTCATAAGCGGCCTGGACGTTGTCGATGGTCACCGCGGACGTTTTCGCCCTCTCTAGGCTGCTGATGCAGAATGTGATGGGGTACTTTTGAGAAAGCTCCGTGATTTTTTCAGGGCTCTGTTCTGAATTGAAAAAAATAATGCCGTCGATGCTTTTGTTATATAAAAACTCTATGTAGCTTTGCTCGATCTGAGGATCGCTTCTGGTGGTGGACATCATCACCTGGTAGCCCCTGGCCTGAACGCTTTCCTCAATGCCCTGCATGACGCTGGAGAAGAATTGGTTCAATACCGAAGGAAGCAGCACCAGGATCTTTTTGGTGGCGCTCACCCGAAGGTTGCGGCCTAAGGTGTTAGGGGTGTAATCCAGCTCTTTTACCACCTTCAGTACGCGCTCCTTGGTTTTTAAAGCCACCCGTTTGTCATGGTTTAGCACACGGGATACGGTGGCGACAGACACGTTCGCCGCTTGAGCGACCTCTTTAATGGTGAGCATGAACGGCGCCTCCTTGTAATCGTTTACAAGCGCATTATAAAACATCCCGCCATGATTTTCAATTGGCATTTCCCACAGGATTTAGAAGGAATTTTTGATTGAATACACAAGGGAAAACACAAAAAATCGCAGGAAAAAGGCCGCGGCAAAATCGGACAATTCTGAGCGCCTGTTTCAGCGTCTTAATTGTCCGATTTTGCCGCGGCTTATGTAAACGATTAAACTATTTTTTTCATACCGATGTGGGGAACATGCTCGTCAGGATAAACAGGGCCGTAGGCGTGGTAGCCGTTTTTTTCATAAAAGCCCTGGGCCTGGACCTGGGCGGAAAGATGCAGCTCCCTGGCCCCTAGGCCGGCCGCCTTTTCTTCCAGGTTTTTTAATACCAGAGAACCGATATGATGCTTACGATAGGTTTTCTTTACGGCGATCCTGCCCAAATGATAGCAGCCGGAGCCTATTGGGCTCTCAAAGACCCTTCCGGTCCCGCAGGGGACGCCGCCGTCTGAAACCAGCACATGCCAGGCGATGGGGTCGGTTTCGTCAAATTCATTTTGAAAGCCCTGCTCGTGGATAAAGACCTCCTGGCGAAGCTGGGCCGCCTTGGGTAAGCCGTCTAAACCTTGAGAGAATTGGATTTGATACAATAAAATCACCTCGTTTTCCTTATCAGTATAGTGGAAAATCATTTATGGGTCAATAAAAAGCCATCCTGGTTTCAGGATGGCTTTCCCCTCAGCGGATAAAAGATAATTTAAACATCCAGCCAGTTGCAGCAGGCTTCGTTCACCATTTCCCACATCTTGTGCAGGTCGCCGCCCTGGAGCTCAAAGGTTTTGTCATCCACGGCGGTGACGCCGAGCAGGGACTTTATCTCCGGCCGAACCTGGCCCTGGAAGGAAATTCTCAGGGTATAGGGGGCCTGAAGAGTCACGGGAGCGATTTCAGCGGCGTGCTTCACCGCGTCTCTGGCCTGGCGGTAAATTTCTTCCTGGGTTTCGCAGGCGGGATAACAAACGGCGGTGTTGCGGTAGCCGGAGGACTCCTTGACCACGGCGCAGCGGGTGTCAGGAGAAAGGGCAAGGGCCTCTTTTTTCGCGGCCAGGTCGCCGGTAACCAAAAGCAGAGGAACGCCATATTGGCCGGCGATCAAGGTTTCCATGCCGATTTCTCCTACGTCGATGCCGTTCACGGTAAACATGCCGTCGGAAAGCCAGTAAGCGTGGCAGAGAACGGAATCTTTCGTATAGGGCATGGCGTGGTTGCCCAGCATAATCAGGCCGTCATAGCTTTCGCCCATACGGAAATGATCGGATAGAACAGGGGGCTTGCCCGCAATATGGCGGACATAGGCGGGGAGGCGGTCAGTGAAAATATTGCGTCCGCTTTCGTGCATATCGTAAATGACGATTTCGTCGGCGCCGCCGTCGTGAGCGCCCTCTGCCGCCGCCAGCAGGTCGCCCATCAGCAGCTCCTGGGCTTCGGCATAGGCGGGGTTGCCGGGCTTGGTTTGGGCCCAATGGTAAACGCCGGTCAGCCCCTCAATGTCAGATACCATAAAAATTCTCATGAAAAAATCCCCCTTTCCTTTTCGGAAAAACGTTTTTGATTTCCAGCTCTATTGTACCGCGAAATAAGAAAAAACGCAAATAAAACAAATGCTGACCGTGAAAAGCCTCGCGTTGAAAGCGGGTTCTTTTTAGCCGATAGAAGGCCCCCTAAAGAAAGTGGAAAATCGATGTCGCATTAAGGAGAAAGAAGGTTTTCCGCAAAAACTGGAAAAAGAATTTATCCTTATTTCAGTAAAGGAGCAAATGCATAGAAATCAGATGGGAAAGAGCGGTTATTTGTGTTAGATTTTAATCGAGAAAAAAATTTTAAAAGGTTATTGACTTTTTTAGTCATATCACCTATAATAGGTTCAACAAATTAAGAACATTGTTCTTTAATATAGAACAATGTTTAAGATTTATAAAATGAAGGGAGAAGTTTCACAAATGAGAAAGACTTTACGCAAAATCATTTCCGGCATGCTTGCCCTTTCCATGGTGTTCTGTTTAGCCTCTTGCAGCGGCGGGAATTCGCCGTCCTCTTCATCAACTGACGGTTCCTCAAAGGCGGAATCGGAAGAAAGCGGCGCGCCGGAAGGCGACGTTACCCTGAATATGCTCAGCCATACCTATGCGGCCCTGGAGTACTACGCGGACCAAATGAAGACCAAAGCGCCGGAAGGCGTGACGGTTAACGCGGAAATGACCAACTATACGGACTGGCAGGAGAAGATGCGCTTGAACCTGGCGTCCAACGCGGCATCCTATGATATTACATATATCACTCCCCAGGATATCGCTGAATTTGCGGCCAACGGCTGGCTGGAGCCTCTGGATGAATATGTCGAAAAGTATTGGGATGAATACAACTTCGGCGATATCCCCCAATATCTGTGGGACGCCTATTCCTATGACGGCCACATTTACGGGATTCCCAGCCATCAGTGGGCGATGATCCTCTTCTACCGCACTGACCTGTTTGACGATGCCGGTTTGTCTGTCCCCGAGACGTTAGACGAGCTGGTAGCGGACGCCGAAGCGCTGAATAAGGATGGACGCAGCGGCATCACCCTGACCCTGCAGGCCTCCGATATGCTGATGGTCACCTACCAGTCCTTCCTCACCGCCTGCGGCGGCTGGTTCTGGGATGACGACTATAACCCCACCTTCTCCGGTGAAGCATCCTTGAAGGCCATCGATTATTTGCAGAAGCTGTATCAATATACCCCTGACGACAGCAGCGGCTACGGCAACAACGAAGCGACCGTAGCCATGGGCCAGGATCTGGCCGCTATGACCATGATGCAGACCACGCGGTCCAGCAGCATGAACGATCCGGAGCAGTCCACCGTGGTGGGCAAGGTTGCTTTTGCCAGCGCCCCGTCTCTGGAAAAGGGCGGCGCATCCGCGGCGATCTGGAATACCGCGGGCTACTCTATCTGCAAGTTTACCGAAAATGATATCGACACCTGCTTCAAAACCATTGCCAATGCCACTGACGAGGAATCCTCTATTGGCGGCGCCGATTCCGGTATGCCCTGCCGTGAGGCCGCTTTGACCGACGAGCTTTTGGCGGAACGCACCGACTATGACGCGGCCTGGAAGGCCATTCAATCCGGCGCTACCCTGCGGCCCACTATTCCCGAGTTCAGCGAGATTATGGAAGTGTCCATGACGGCGCTGTCCTCCGTGCTCACCGGCCAGGGAGATGCTGCCACGGCGATGGCCGAAGTGGATAAAGAAGTCCGTGAGATTTTGGACGACGCGGGCTACTACGATTAATTGCAAGTAAATAAATAGCTATGATCCGGCCTTCTTCATTTCGTGATGCGGAAGGCCGGAAGTAATAAAAGGGAAGAAGAAGTATGCATAGAAAGCAAAAAAAGCTCCTTGATAAAAACAAGTATTTGGGTTTTGCGGTGCCAAGCATTGTGGTAATGCTGGTCAGCATGATCTTCCCAGTGTGCTATGCGATTTATTACAGCTTTTTCGATTACAAGCTTGGTACGGAAGCCAAGTTTGCGGGCCTGGAAAATTATCTTAAAATTCTTCAGGATCCCGAGTTCGGACAGGCGGTGGCGTTTTCCGCCATTTACACGGTAATCACCGTGTTTTTCCAAATCGTGCTGGGCATGATCATCGCTCTTTTCATGGATAACATCATGCGGGGCAGAAAAGTGCTGTCCATTATGATTTATCTGCCGTATTTTATCTCCGCGGCGGCGTCTGGTATTATTTTCCGCTGGATTTTCATTTCTGACTGGGGGCTTTTGAGCCAGATTCTGAACATGTTCGGACTGGCGGCGCCCAGCTGGTTCGACGACCCGTTCTGGGCCCAGGTGGCTGTAATCCTGGTGGAAATCTGGCAGAATACGCCGTTTGCCATTATTATCTTCTACGCGGGGCTTCAGGCGGTTCCCATTGAGCAGCTGGAAGCCACCAGCATCGACGGCGCCGGCGCTATCCGTCAATTTTTCAGCGTGAAGATCCCCCACCTGAAGCATCTGCTGATTCTGGTGTTTACCATGCGGTTTATGGATTCCTTCCGTATTTACGACCGCATCGCGGTAATGACGGGAGGAGGCCCCGGCAACGCCACGGAAAGCGTGTCGCTTTATACCTACACCATGGCGTTTACCAAGCTGAGGCTGGGCAGAGGCAGCGCCGCCGGCGTATTGATTTTGATTATGCTGGCCATTCCGGTGTTCCTGCTGCTGAAGCTAATGAAAAACGAGGAGGCTGACTGAGTATGTATAACAAAAAGGGACGGATCGTCAAAAAAACGGTCAGCTATCTTATTTTGCTGGTGGTAGCGGTGGTGAGCATCGTTCCGTTTTTGTATGTGTTTACCATTGCCACCAAAAACCCGTCGGAGGCGTTTTCCTCCTCCATTAACCTGAGCTATAGCTTCACCTGGGAGAATTTTGAGCAGCTGTGGGTGCACGACAATTTTGCAGTTTACCTGAAAAACTCTATGGTTGTGACCATCGCCTGTATGCTGATTTCCGTTCCCATCGCCACCTTGGCGGCTTATGGGCTGATCCGCCACGAAAGCAAATTTTCCAACGCGCTGTTAAATGGCATGCTGGGCCTGCGTATGTTCCCGCCCATGCTGCTGCTGATCCCCTTTTTCCTCTTAGCGACCAACCTGAAGCTGACGGATACCTATTTTGTCCTGATTCTGATTATTGTGGCTTCCAACCAGCCGTTCGCCATCTGGCTGATGCGGGGGTTTTTGATCTCCCTGCCCAAGGAGCTGGACGAGGCCGCCAGGATCGACGGCTGCGGGATGCTGAAAACAGTCACCCGGGTCATTTTCCCGCTTTCCATGCCGGGAATCGGTACGGCGTCTATTTTCACCTTCCTGTTAAGCTATAACGAGTATCTTTTCGCCCTGGTGCTCAGCGGCAAAAACACCATGACCCTGCCGGTTGCGGTGGGCAAGTACGCGGCGGAAGAGCTGGTATATTGGTGCAATAACGCCGCCGGCGTGGTGAGCATTATCCTGCCCATATGCATTATTATGGTGTTTTTACAGAAATGGCTGGTCAAGGGCATTACCGCCGGCGCCGTCAAGGGCTGATATGCGGTGAAATCAGGAAAAAACAGAAAGCGAAGTGAAAATTTCCATTATGACGAATTTGATAAAACCGCGCGACCTGCGCTGTGAATATGGCCGCGATCCCATGGGAATCGATACACCAAAGCCCCGGTTTTCCTGGGTGGTGGATACCGCCAAGCGGGGCGGCAGGCAAAGCGCTTACCGAATTACCGTAAAGGGCAAGGACGGCCTGGCGTGGGACAGTGGAAAGGTAGAATCTTCTAAATCGGTAAATCTTGTCTACGGCGGCGGGCCTCTGGATTCCTGCGCCCGGTATACCTGGCAGGTGACCCTTTGGGACCAAGACGGCATTGAGAGCGCGCCCAGCGGGGAAGCGTCTTTTGAAACCGCCTTTTTGAACCGGGATATGTGGAAAGCCCAATGGATCCGGGGCAAGAATTTATTCCGCAAAAGCTACCGGGTGGACAAAAAAGTAGACCATTCCCGCATTTATGTCAGCGGCTTGGGTTACTATGTGCTGTATTTCAACGGAAAACGCATAGGCGACCATGTGCTGGACCCGGCCTGTACGGATTTCGACAAACTGGCCCTTTACGCCGCGTATGACGTGGACGCCGAAATGCTGGAAGGGGAAAACGCCATCGGCGTGGCGCTGGGCAGCGGGCGGTACAGCCCCAACGACCTCACCTGTGAGAAGAACTGGCACCCCCTGAAAAAATACGGGCCGTCCCCGGTGCTGATTTTACAGCAGCACATCTGGTACCAGGACGGCACCATGGAAATTATCACCACGGGAACCGACTGGAAAACCACTCAGGGCCCCATTGTGTTCGACGACATTTACGACGGGGAAACCTATGACGCCCGCCGGGAACTGCCCGGCTGGGACCAGGGCGGCTATGACGATTCCAGCTGGGACCAGGCGGTTTTGGTGGAAGAGGCCATGGGCGAACTGAAAAGCCAGGGAACCCTGCCGCCCATCAAGGTCATCAAGCCCCGGACCGCGGTAAAAATGACCCAGCCGGCCCCCGGCGTGTATTTGTACGACTTTGGCCAGAACTTTGCGGGCTGGCTCCATCTGAAGGTGAAGGGACCGGCGGGCGCTACAGTGAAAATCCATACCGCTGAACTGATGCATGAGGAT
>OHIK01001424.1_pt1 | contig 9793 bp, 9 predicted proteins | sample 1568241 | NCBI WGS metagenome assembly OHIK01 (sample SAMEA3879567, study PRJEB24766) | human gut metagenome | biome: human-associated habitat; feature: feces | place: USA | collected 1985/1987 | reverse complement strand
CCGCTTAATATCGTACCTTAAATTCCCGCCGCAATTAGGGCAGAGAAAATGTTCCGTCTCCGCGGTTTTCACTCCGTCTGCTGGAATGGTTTGCTGCATAAGGTTCCACCTCCGCCAAAACTAAAAAAGCACTAAATTATTTATACCATATCCCGGCCGTGATTTCCATGCTTTTTTACAGAAAACTCATGATTCCAAAAAAGCCCCGGGAATCCTCCCAAGGCTTTCCTGTCAATAAATTTCCAAAGCGTCGCAGGGCAAGCGGTGGATGTGGTGAAGATATTCCCGCACTCTCCGGCCCTCCGCCTCTGGGTACGGAAACTCCAAAGCCCTTCCTACCGCCCGCCCCGCGGTATGAAAAATGTCCTCCATGGTGAACAGCGCCTCCCAAATATTTTCCCGCTTGGCGTCGGCGTAGGTTTTCAATAGCTTAACCCAGCTTTTTTCATCCAAATAATCCTGCAAATACTTCCCGAACTTTCCAGTGGAGACGGAAAAGCCTGTATTGACGCCAATATACCAATCCAACATTTTCATCATCTCCAGACGGACCGGGCCGTTCAGATGGGCCTGGGCGTAAAGCACCTGGTCCCGCCACAGCCCCTTTGCCACATAAATGCTCACCCACAAAAATTCATTGCAGCACTCGTCGAACTCTTCCCGGCTGGGTTTTTGCACCAAAAACGGGCCTTCCTTCGGGGGTGGCAGCAAAAACAGCTCGTCTTTATCCAAAAGCACCATGCCGCGGACCCGGGGATCCGTTTTTTGGGCGTCCCTGTGGACCAAGGTCAGGTCGATGCGGTTACCGTCTGTAAACTGCATGAGATAAACCATGCGGCGCTGGCTGGGCTTCTCTGGAACCTGCATGATGATCCGGCTGCCAAAGCACTCGACCCAGCGGGGATTTTTTAAAAAAGGTTCCATCGTATCTACCAGGAATACCACGTCATAATCCTGAAAACAGTCCGGCTTGGCTTCCTTTGAGACCCGGGAGCCCTGCAACAGAGCGGCCCGGATATGTTCCTCTTCTTTTGCTTTTTTTAAAATAATCGCCAGCATTTCTTTTTGACTTCTCATAGGAATCCTCTCTTGAACAGTAAGGAAAAGCGAGCTTCTCCCAACAATTGATTTCTACTTGTTATCATAACGCAAATAACGCGTTACTTATGAACGTTTTTTTAATTTTACCGAATCCCGCCTTCATTCAGTTGACAATTTAAAAAGTGGGAGTAAAATAATAATTATTAGTTGGCAGTCTATATACAAGAGTGCTAATTTTATAAAATGGAGGAATGATTATGCCGCGTGAAGGACAAATTAAAGTACAATCAGAAAAAATCTTTCCCATTATTAAAAAATGGCTCTATTCCGATAAGGACATTTTTCTAAGAGAACTGGTTTCCAACGCCAGCGACGCCATCAAAAAGCTGGAGCGGTTAAACGCCATCGGCGAGGCCAGCACCGGCGACGAAAAGGGCCGTATCGAAATCCAGGTGGACCCTGAGGCCAAAACCCTGACCGTGTGGGATAACGGTATCGGCATGACGGAAGAAGAGGTGGAAAAATACATCACCCAAATCGCTTTCTCCGGCGCCGAGGATTTCATCGACAAATATAAGGACAAAACCGACGCCCAGGCCGGTATTATCGGCCATTTCGGCTTAGGCTTTTATTCCGCCTTCATGGTCTCCGACTCTGTAGAGATTGACACCCTTTCCTATCTGCCCGAGGCAAAGCCCGTCCACTGGGTTTCCGACGGCAGCGACACCTATGAAATCGGCGAAGGCGCCCGGAACTGCCACGGTACCGCCATCACCCTGCATATCAGCGAGGATTCCAAGGAATTCCTGGAGGAATACCGGCTGCGGGACATGCTTCATAAATACTGCCATTTTATGCCCTATGAAATCTATTTTTACCCCAAGAAAAAGGACTTATCCCAAAAGGAGGAAAAAAACGAGGACAACGCCAAGGCAGAGGAAACACCGGTAAACAACACCCAGCCTCTGTGGCTGAAAAAGCCTAAGGACTGCACCAAAGAGGAATATGAAAGCTTCTACCGGGAGGTATTCATGGATTTCAATCCTCCCCTGTTCTGGATTCATCTGAATGTGGATTATCCCTTTAATTTGAAGGGGATTCTCTATTTTCCTCAGCAGAGCAACAAGCTTCAGGTCATGCCGGGAGAGATTAAGCTTTACAACAACCAGGTTTACATCGCCGACAACATCAAGGAGGTGGTGCCGGAATACCTGATGCTGCTGAAAGGCGTCATTGATTGTCCCGACCTTCCCTTGAACGTTTCCAGAAGCTTTCTGCAAAACGACGGCGACGTGCAGAAAATCAGCCGCCACATCACCAAAAAGGTTTCTGATAAGCTCCACTCCGTATTCGAGGAGGACCGTGCTTCCTTCGAGGGCTACTGGGAGGATATCGCTCCCTTTATTAAGTTCGGCTGCATCAAGGATGAAAAATTTTACGACCGGGTAAAGGATATCGTGCTGTTTAAAACCTTGAACCACGATTACAGGACCCTGGAGGAATACCGGAAGGAAAACGAAGGCCAGATTTTCTATGTCACCGATGAAAACGTCCAAGCCCAGTATATCCGCCTGTTCCAGGAAAACGGCATGAACGCGGTCCTGCTCACCCACGCCATTGACAGCCACTTCATCAGCTTTTTGGAGTATAAGGAGAGCGGCTTAAAGTTCGCCCGCATCGACTCCGATCTTTCCGATTCTATGAAAACCGACGGAGAAAAGCCCGACGAGGAAGCCGTCAAGGCTCTATGCGAACAGTTCAAGGCGGCCGTAGGGAAAGAGGATCTGGACGTTCAGGCGGAAAATCTGAAATCCAAGGAAACTCCGGCCATTATTTTGGTTTCCGAGTACGAGCGGCGTTTAAACGATATGAGCGCTATGTACGGCGGTATGTTTCCTGCCGGCGCCCAGGCCAAAACAACTTTGGTTCTGAACGCGCAGAATGATATCGTCCAAAAAATCACCTCTCTGCCAGAGGAACAAAAGCCCTTGGTCTGCAAATATGTTTACGACTTGGCCATGCTGTCCAACCAGCGGCTTTCCGCAGACGAGCTTTCGGAATTTATGAAGAGAAGCTCTGAGCTTCTGAAGCTGGCGGTTTTCTCTCAAAGGGCCGAATAAAAATTCCATCGCCGCAAACAATAACTGCGGTGATGAAATTTGAAAAAGCGTCTTAAAAATGATATCGCGATTTTCACCATCGGCGGCCTGTCCTACGCCTTAATCGAAATTCTCTGGCGGGGATATACCCACTGGACCATGATAATCACCGGCGGTATTTGCTTTGTGGTGCTGTTTCGGGTGTTCAGCCGGATTACCCACGCGAAGCTTTGGCAGAAATGCGCGGCGGGCGCCGCCATCATTACCGCCATCGAGTTCGCCGCAGGCTGTATTGTGAACCTATGGCTCCAGATGGACGTTTGGGATTATTCCTTTCTTCCTCTGAACCTGTTCGGCCAGGTATGCCTGCTGTATACCTTTTTATGGGCTCTTCTGTGCATTCCGGTGGCCTATTTGGTTCAAGCGATGGGAAAACGCTTTCACTAGTAAGTTCTGGGCGCATCCACACGAAAAGAGTAAGGCGGCTAAAGCCGCCTTACTCTTTTTTTATCCTTTCTCTAGGCAATGACATTCGGCCAGTCTTGTCCCTGTTCTATAAAATCTGCCGCTAGAACAAAAGTCCCAGAAGCATAGCAATCGTTTCCCCTATCTGATGAAGACAGCGGAAAACCTGCTCCGCAACCGGCTGTCTGAAAAAGAAGCCGGCAATCATCCGCAAATAGATTCCATAAGAGAAAAGAACAAAATAAAAGCACATTATTTCAGCCTCCGCATTTTTGACATTTACTAGATGTCATTTTTTTCACCATTTTACCATATACTAAATAAAATGACAATCACTAAATGTCAAAAAGAAGGAATCCGCGGTGTATAAAAACAGAAACAGCAATGGAAAATTGAATCTTTGCGGCGAGAAAATTCAGCTTCTCCGCAAGCAGATGACTCCTAAGGTGTCTCAGCGGGCTTTAGCGGACAAACTCCAGCTGGCGGGAATCGACCTGGATAAAAACGCAATTCAGCGGATTGAAAGCGGCCAGCGGTTTGTTACGGATATTGAGCTGCGGGCTTTCGCTAAAATTTTTCAGGTCACCACAGATTTCCTCCTCGAAAATCATTTCTAGAAATTACCTTCAGGGCCGCGGGATATCCTTTCGGCTGCGGATTCCGTCAGATTATCTTATAGGCAAGGGGGCTTTCCCGAACGGTCTCAAGCATCTTTCAATTTCTGTTTTCCGGCCTTTCCTTTCCTCAAAGCACGGGGGTGCCGGACAAAATTCCGATAAACATTTGAAGTGAGATAAGCTATGTTAAAAGTACTGGTAATTGGCAGTCCTGGTGCGGGAAAAAGCACCTTTGCGCGGAAATTAAGCGCGGTTACAGGACTGCCGCTGTATTATCTGGATCTTCTTTGGCACAAGCCGGATAAAACCAATCTTGCGGCAGAGGAATTTGACCTGCGGCTGAACGAGATGATGGAAAAAACTCAGTGGATCATTGACGGAAATTATCTCAGGACATTGGAACTGCGGCTGCAAAGCTGCGACACCGTATTCCTATTGGATTTTCCACTGGAGGTCTGCCTTTCCGGGGCCAAATCCCGCATAGGCAAAAAGCGGGAAGACTTTCCTTGGATCGAAGCTGAAATGGACGAAGAGTTCAAACAATGGATTGTAGACTTTCCCAAGGATCAGCTCCCTCATATTTATGAGCTGTTGGAAAAGTATAAAGACGGCAAAGAAATCTTTGTTTTCTATACCCGCGAGGAAGCGGATCGCTGCTTGCGTAAGCTTTCATCAGATAAAAACGGCTGACGTATTTTTCCGGTCCTACCGGTTGCGCCCTCTCAATTCTCTCAATTTTCCCTGGGCGGCCAGCCATTACCGCATGGGAAACTCATCCTCAGAGGATATCTTAAGACGTTTTCCGGATTTGGCTGCAAACACAAAAGCAGGGTGTGTGATCACACACCCTGCTTTAAACGCCTGCGCCATCGCACTTCTTGCGGCGCATTTTTACATTTTTCCATTTCTCGGCGCTTTTTCCTCCTTCTGCCCTGTCCAGCATCCCGAGGAGCAGCTTTACCAAACTGTTTTCAACGCGGATTTTAATGGATTAATAATTCTTCGCTTGAATTTGGAAATAGGCCTTGGGATGAGAGCACACAGGACAAATTTCCGGCGCCTGAGTGCCTACTACGATATGGCCGCAGTTAGAGCACTGCCAGATCACTACATCGCCGCGCTTAAAGACCTTGCCCTCCTCCACGTTGCTCAGCAACGCGCGGTAGCGGTCCTCATGCTCCTTTTCGATCTTGGCAACGCCCTCAAACAAGGCGGCGATCCGGTCAAAGCCCTCCTCCTTGGCCTCCTTGGCAAAGGTGGCGTACATGTCGGTCCACTCATAATTTTCTCCCTCAGCGGCAGCCAAAAGGTTTTCAGGCGTAGAGCCGATACCCTCCAACAGCTTAAACCAAATTTTCGCGTGCTCCTTTTCGTTGTTGGCAGTTTCCTCGAAAATATTGGCGATCTGGACATATCCGTCCTTTCTCGCTTTAGAGGCGAAGTAAGTGTACTTATTTCTGGCCTGTGATTCGCCGGCAAACGCTGTCATCAAATTAGCTTCTGTTTTCGATCCTTTTAATTCCATTTCGCATACCTCTTTCTTTTTTCAAATTCTAAAAATAAGAATAATTCTTATTTTGTTTGAGTTTATTCTACTCCATTTGGAAAAATTAGTCAATCCCTTTTTGATTAATTTTAAAAATAATTTTTCCATCGGAAGCGTCACACACGACTGTTTTTCCCGCCTGCAGGCCCCCGGCCAGCAACTGCTCGCTTAAAGGGTCCTCTATCTTAGTCTGAATTTCCCTGCGCAGGGGCCGGGCGCCATAAACCGGGTCAAAGCCCGTTTTTGCCACCGTGTTTACCGCCTCCTGGGTAAATTCCAAAGAAACCCCCAAGGGCTCCAGCCTGGCTTTCAGGTCGTTCAGCATATGGACGGCAATCCGCTGGATCTCCTCCTGGGTCAGCTTCTGAAATACGATAATGTCATCGATACGGTTTAAAAACTCGGGACGGAAGGCTTTTTTCAGTTCTTCCATAATTTTATCCCGCATGGCCTTTTGATCGGCCTCTTGGCTGTCGTCTGTGTTAAAGCCCAGATTCAGCCGGTTATCCGTAATCAGCCTGGCGCCGATATTGGAAGTCATAATCACCACGGAATTTTTAAAATCCACCGTGCGGCCCTGGGAATCCGTCAATTGGCCATCCTCCAGAATCTGAAGCAGCAGATGGAACACATCCGAATGGGCTTTCTCAATTTCGTCGAACAGCACCACGGAATAGGGCTTTCGCCTGATCTTTTCCGTCAGCTGGCCGCCCTCCTGATATCCTACGTAGCCGGGGGGCGAGCCGATCATACGGGAAACCGTGTGCTTTTCCATATATTCCGACATATCCATGCGGATCATAGCTTTTTCGTCACCGAACATCGCCTGGGCCAAAGCCTTGCACAGCTCGGTTTTTCCCACGCCGGTAGGGCCCAGGAACAAAAAGGAGCCGATGGGCCGTTTTGGGTCCTTTAACCCCACCCGGCCTCTCCGTATGGCCCTGGCTACCGCCGCCACCGCCTCCTGCTGGCCCACGATCCGCTCATGAAGGATCTCCTCCAGCCGCAGAAGCCGCCGACTTTCCTCTTCGGTCAGCTGTACCACCGGCACCCCAGTCCAGTTGGAGACGATCCCGGCGATGTCCTCGGCGGTGACCTCATCGCCGGAACGCTCGTTTTTATCCTTCCACTGTCCTCTTTTTTCCTCCAGCTGCTGTTTTAGCTGACGGACCTCATCCCGCAGGGAAGCCGCCCTTTCAAAATCCTGAGAATTTACCGCCGCGGCCTTTTCCTGCTCCAGCTCCTTGCTTTTTTCCTCCAGCTGCTGCAAATCGTCAGGCACGGTATAACACCGCAGGCGAACCCGGGAAGCGGCCTCGTCGATCAGGTCGATGGCCTTATCCGGCAGGTAGCGGTCGGAGATATACCGGGAAGAAAGCTCTACGGCCGCCTGGATTGCCTCGTCAGTGATCTTAACCTTATGGTGGGCCTCATACCGGTCCCGCAGACCCTTTAGGATCGCCACGGCCTCTTCCTCCGTAGGCTCTCCCACCATGACCGGCTGGAACCGGCGCTCTAAGGCGGCGTCTTTTTCGATGTGCTTGCGGTACTCGTCAATGGTGGTAGCGCCGATCACCTGAAAATCCCCCCGGGCCAGCGCCGGCTTTAGGATATTCGCCGCATCCGCCGAACCCTCCGCCGAACCAGCGCCGATAATGGTATGAAGCTCGTCGATGAACAGTATCACATTGCCCGCTTTTTTCACTTCGTCGATGGCGTTTTTAATGCGGTCCTCAAAGTCCCCGCGGTATTTTGTTCCGGCGATCATCCCGGTCAAATCAAGAGACAGCAGCCTTTTGTCTTTCAGCAGCTCCGGCACGTTCCCAGAAACGATCTGAAGAGCCAGGCCCTCCGCGACGGCGGTCTTTCCCACGCCAGGCTCCCCGATTAGGCAGGGATTGTTTTTCGTGCGCCGGGACAAAATCTGCACCACCCGCTCGATCTCCATTTGCCGGCCGATTACCGGGTCGATTTCCCCTTTTCTGGCCTGCTCTGTCAGATCCCTGGCGAATTGATCCAGGGTTTTGGTCGTGGATTTAGACTTTCCATCTTTCCCCTGCTTTGGCATGGAGGCTGCAGCGTCCGTTTCCGCGCCCATCAGCTCGTTCATTTTTTCCACGATTTCAGAGACTCTCACCCCCATCTCGGCCAGGAACCTGACGGCATAGCTGTCGCTTTCCCCCAAAATGGCCAAAAGCAAATGCTCTGTGCCCACATAGGTAAATCCCATTCTGGCCGCCTGCATCACAGCGATTTGCAAAATCCGCTTGGTTCTGGGAGTAAAATCCTCGGTGCCAAGGGTGCCTCGGATACCCAAACCGATTTTCTGGCTCATCATCAGCTCCAGTTGGGAAGCATCTACCTCTACCGCGTTCAAAACCGCGGCGGCAACACCGCTGCCCTCTTTCAAAAGGCCCAGAAGAATATGCTCGCTGCCCACATAGGTATGCCCCATCTCCTCCGCGCATTGAATTGCTAAATTCATGGCGTGGTTTGCTTTTTGCGTAAATCCGTTAAACCGATACATAGCCCGCCTCCTATAAAATAACTATTACCAGCGATTGGATTTATTATACAGCGCCGGGGAAAAATCCCATGTCAAATTTTTGGGTAAAAAAATTCGTCACCAGAATGAGGCTCCATCCGTATACTGTACTGTAAGCCAACAAAACACAAACAAAATTCAAGGAGGACTTCATTATGTGTAACAACGGATTTGGCGGCTGCTCTTGGATCATCATCTTAATCCTCATTCTGTGCTGCTGCGGCGGCAACGGCGGCATGTTCAACAACAATGGCTGTGGCTGCAACGACGGCTGCGGCTGCGGTTGCTAACTGTTTCCAAATACTGCATAACGCAAAAGCGCTTCGGAGGAATCCTCCGAAGCGCTTTTCCTTTTATTCGTATTGGAATCCCAAGGGATCCACTTCCGTACCGTTTTCAATAATTTCAAAATGGAGATGGTCTCCATAAGAGTTTCCAGTATTCCCTACCGCCAAAATCGGCTGGCCTTTGGAAACATACTGGCCCTTTGTCACATAAATCGCGCTGCCGTGGCCGTAAAGGGTCTTATAACCGTTGCCATGGTCAATGATAACATAATTGCCGTAGCCGTCGTTCAAATCGCCGGCCACCATAACCACACCGCCGTCAGCCGCCCGGACCACGGCGCCGTGAACGCCGCTTTCCGCAATATCGATTCCCTTGTGCATGGTACCCCACCGTATCTCAAAGGGGCTGGTGATATTATAGGTGTACGGCAGGGGCCATAAAAAGCTGCCGGTGGCAACGCCGCTTCCTTCTCCGGAAAGATAGCCATCCGGATAACTGTCAGGCAGGGTCCGGGTGCCTACCGCCACTGTTTCGTTTACCGGCTCCTGTACCACGGTTCGTTTCACCGGGGCGCGGGCAATTTCCTGGCCGTTTAAATAAGTGACCCTATCCACACATTCCTCCACGCCGTTGGCGCCTTGATTCACCACGCCGCTGAACACCGTATACTCTAAATCGTTGCTGACGGTAACGGTTTCAAAAGGAATTTCGGACTCATAGACTTCTTCCCTGGTCACTTGCAGCTGCAGGACCGAAAGAAGGATATCCTTTATTTCATCATAAGTTTTCAAGCTTTCCGAAGGATAAAGCCCCGAAACCACCTCGATCTCCTGTGCGAAAGAGGTTTCCGCTTCCGGGTTCTTCAATTTTTCCTGATTTAACAGGGCGTCCAGAAAGAACTGAAGCTGGGCCTGGCATTCCATAACGCCGTAAAGCTTATTATCCACATAAACGCCGCAGGCTTCTGTCAGTGCCCCGCTCATATTCAGCGTTTCCGTGTCCGCGATATCCGCCACCGCGTACCGGGGGGTAATGGTGAGGTTGGCTGTTTCAGCCACCGGCTCATGGTTGGCTGCGGCCGCATGAGGGGCCAGCGGAACCAAACTGAGCACTGAGGCCAGCACCAAGACCCACGCCACAGGCATCACAAGCTTTACCGTCCACTCAGGACGGATTTCCTTATGGAATACGG
>OHIK01001422.1_pt1 | contig 9799 bp, 7 predicted proteins | sample 1568241 | NCBI WGS metagenome assembly OHIK01 (sample SAMEA3879567, study PRJEB24766) | human gut metagenome | biome: human-associated habitat; feature: feces | place: USA | collected 1985/1987 | reverse complement strand
TGACCTCAATGGTAATCTCGGCATCTGCCGCTATGTCGAAATTCCTGTTCAGAGCCTGCATGATATCCCTGATAAGACATGGTTCCATAACAGAAGGAGTGCCTCCTCCTATGAACACGGTCTTGACCTGGTATTCACGGCAGCAGGCACCCTGGACTTCTATTTCCCGGATCAGTTGTTCGGTATAAGCCTCATGGACAGACGCCAGCGCCCTGAAGGACAGGAAATCGCAGTATAGACATTTCCTGGCGCAAAAGGGCACATGGATATACAGCTCCAGGGGCTTTCTCTGTAAGTTTGTCATCTTATGATTTATCCCACCTATTTATTCGTCATCCAGCTTCAGCACACTCATAAATGCCTTCTGCGGAATCTCTACATTTCCAATCTGGCGCATACGCTTCTTGCCCTCCTTCTGCTTCTCAAGGAGTTTTCTCTTACGGCTGATATCACCACCGTAGCACTTGGCCAGCACGTCCTTGCGCACAGCCTTCACCGTTTCCCTGGCAATGATCTTGCCGCCGATAGCTGCCTGAATCGGTATCTCAAACAGATGTCTTGGAATCTCATCCTTCAGCTTCTCGCACATCTTTCTTCCCCGTTCATAGGCGGAATCCGCATGTACGATAAAGGACAGGGCATCCACCTCTTCACGGTTCACCAGGATGTCCAGCTTCACCAGGCTGGAACGCTCATACCCCTTTAACTCATAGTCAAAGGAAGCGTATCCCCTGGAACGGGATTTAAGGGCATCGAAGAAATCATAGATGATTTCATTTAAGGGAAGCTCGTATTTCAGAAGGGCGCGGGTCGTCTCGATATATTCCATGCCCAGGTAATTGCCCCTGCGCTCCTGGCAGAGCGTCATAATTGAACCTACAAATTCCGTGGTTACCATGATTTCCGCACTGACAATGGGCTCCTCCATGTACTCGATTTCCGTAGGATCAGGAAGGTTGGACGGATTGGTCAGCTCCATCATCTCGCCCGTGGTTTTATGCACCCGGTACACAACGCCCGGCGCCGTTGTCACCAGATCAAGGTTGTACTCTCTTTCCAGACGTTCCTGAATGATCTCCAGATGAAGGAGTCCCAAGAATCCACAACGGAATCCGAATCCAAGTGCTACCGATGTCTCTGCCTCAAACTGAAGCGCAGCATCATTAAGCTGCAGTTTCTCAAGTGCATCTCTCAAGTCCGGATACTTTGCTCCGTCTGCCGGATAAAGTCCGCAATATACCATCGGATTTACTTTCTTATATCCCGGAAGTGGTTCTGCACAAGGATTCTCTGCATTCGTGATCGTATCTCCGACACGGGTATCCTTTACATTCTTAAGACTGGCTGTGATATATCCTACCATTCCTGCTTCAAGTGCGTCACATGGAATGAACTGTCCCGCTCCAAAAGTTCCAACTTCTACAACTTCTGCTTTCGCACCTGTTGCCATCATAAGCATCGGTGTACCTTTTTTGACCGTACCTTCCTTGATACGGCAGAATACAATAACTCCCTTGTAAGAATCGTACTTGGAATCAAAGATCAGTGCCTGAAGCGGTGCATCCGGATCTCCGACCGGTGACGGAATCTGCTGTACGATCTGCTCGAGAACTTCATGTACATTCAGTCCTGTCTTAGCAGAAATCAGTGGTGCATTCTCCGCATCGATTCCGATCACATCTTCTATCTCTTCTTTTACACGCTCCGGCTCTGCGCTTGGTAGATCAATCTTGTTGATAACCGGCATAACGTCCAGATCATGATCGAGTGCCAGATATACATTCGCAAGCGTCTGTGCCTCAACTCCCTGTGCCGCATCAACAACAAGAATCGCTCCGTCGCATGCCGCCAGGCTTCGGGATACCTCATAGTTGAAATCGACGTGTCCAGGTGTATCGATCAAGTTGAAAATATACTCTTCTCCGTCATCCGCCTGATATACAGTACGGACTGCCTGTGCTTTGATCGTGATTCCACGCTCTCTCTCCAGATCCATGTTATCGAGAACCTGTGACTGCATCTCTCTGCTAGTCAAAAGTCCTGTCTGCTCAATGATACGATCCGCCAGTGTAGACTTACCGTGATCGATATGTGCTATAATACAAAAATTTCTAATATGACTCTGATCAATTGTTGACAATACTTCTTACCTCCATCTATCTTTCTGACTGTTTTACAATAAAAAGTTCTACCGCAAGATTGTCTGTCAGCAATCCTGTCTTTACATCCTGCTCCAACTGTGCCCCTTCTTCCATCACACGGCGCAGCTGTCCCATCTTAAACCGCTTCGCCTGTTCCATGTTCTTTCCTGCCACAAATGGATGTAAGCCTGCTTTAGACGCAATCTCTTTTCTTCCATATCCCTGATTGGCAAGTGTCTTGACATGGAAAAGCATCCTGTACTGACGCACCAGCAGAAAAAGAATACGCATCGGCGGTTCTTTTAAAGCCAGCAGTTCATAATACAGATCCAGTGCTTTCTGCTGATTTCCGGCTGCAACCGCATCTACCATCTCAAAAATATGATTCGTGATCTGCGTCACACAGACAGCATCAATATCTTCCTTCGTGATCGTATCCCTCTCCAGTGCATAACAGAATACTTTCTCCAGCTCTCCCTGGATATTTTCCATATCTGTTCCAACTTTATCCAGAAAATACACTATCACAGACTCCGAAATCTGCTTCTGCTCTTTTCGGACCAGACCTGCAACCCAGCGTTTCAAAGTTCCTGCATCCTGTGTGGACAGCTCTGCAATATATCCTTTTGATTTCACTGCTTTATAGAGCTTATTTCTCTTATCAATCTCTTCTTCCACAAAGATAAAACAGGTTGTCTCTGGCATGTCCTTAATATAATCTGCCAGATCTGCCCCTGCCGCAGTTTTAAAAAATCCCGTATTCTCAAATACGATCAGTCTGCGCTCTGCAAAGAAAGGTAAGGTCTCTGCAAGATCGATTGCTTCTTTCACTGGCGTATTCTTCCCTTCATAATACGAATAGTTCATCGTATCACCTTCCGGAAGCATTGCCTTCACAAAACGGTTCTTATACTGTTTCTTCAGATATCCTTCTTCTCCGCAGAGAAGATATACCTGCTTAAATTGTCCTGATTTTAAATCTTCATTTAAGGTCTTCATAACTATTCTATTATAAATGAATAACCAACACTTTGACAAGAGCCTTTTTATCACCTATTCCTGTTTTATAAATACTTATGAACCTTTATTTTTCGTCCATCGCTCCTTAGTGTAATTGCACCACATTCCTGCGTGGACAATACTTCACTTCCTATTTCCTGCAGGCGTTCCAGCGTCTCCTCATGTGGATGTCCGTAGCGGTTTTCTATCCCCGCTGAGATTAATGTTAATCTGGGTTTCACAATCTGAAGAAATTCTTCACTTCCCGAATTCTTTGACCCATGATGTCCTGCTTTTAAGATTGGACAGCTTTCTAATGCTCCGCTTTCCACCAGCTGTTCCTCTCCTCTTCCTTCCAAATCTCCTGTCAGAAGCATTTGAAACGCCCCATCCTTCAATTCAAGTACAACAGATGCTTCATTTCCCGCTTCCAGACGAGGCATCTCCTCTTCCTTGCCACGAATACGCTCGTTTTTCCTCGTTGTCAACGGAGCGATGCATTTTAAATACGTTCCTACTTTTTCTCCGGCATAAATTGTCAACACTCTCGTCCCATTTTCTTTCGCTATTTCTGCAAGATGGAGTAATTTCTCATCCATATATTCTTCCGGCGGCAGAACAAGCGCATCGATTTCCACTCCTTGTTTCTGATTTTGCAGAAGTTCTTGAATTCCATTGATGTGATCCGCATCACCATGTGTCACAAAAACATACTCCAGTTTTCTGACCCCCTGCGATAATAGAAACGGCTCTATCCGGTAAGTACCGACAGAAGACAAATCACTGCTCCCTCCATCCACCAGCATTTTCTTTCCTTCCCTGTCTCTTATAAAAATACAGTCCCCCTGTCCAACATCCAGAACAGTCACCTGAAGGTTTTTTGAATCATTATTGAGTATTCCGCATCCGTAGATCGATCCTGCTATGACAATACAAACAAGAAGTGAAAATCCCGCCTGTTTTCTTCGGTTATCTGTCTTATTTTTCATTGCATGAAACAGGAAGCACAAAAACAACAGCACACCATAGTAAATAAGCACCCACCATAGCTCTGGCTGTCCGGTCACGATCCTGCTGCCCGGAAGCACTGATGTCAGCTCACATAATTTATCATAAAAGGACAACAGACGATCACAGCTTCTGAATCCAATTTTTCCTATGGTTCCCGATAATTCTGAAAACAAAATTCCACCTATACCTGTCAACATCACAAATGGAAACAACGGAATTAAAATAACATTCAAAACGAGTGCATACGGCGGCACCTCAAAATAATAATACAGCATGATTCCCAGAAGCATTCCATTAACAGCTAAACTAATCTTAAATCCTTCCCATGCTTTCAAACGTGTTTTCTGTTCAAAAATTGGATACAATAATAAAATCCCAAGAATTGCACCAAACGAAAGTAAAAATGCTGCATCTAACAGATACAGCGGTTGATATATGCTTAAGATAGCTGCTGTAACCGCCAGGCTTGTAGGTTGATCCACATCTCTCCCGGTAATTTCTGCCCCCATGCGGATAAAAAACATAAGAAGTGCACGAAGACTGGATACCTGTGGACCTGTCATAACCAAATAAAAAAACAGAATCCCTCCTCCTGCAATTCCGGAAAACAGAAATGAATTTCCCATTTTTCTTAATAACCGGTAAACAGACATTCCGATCAGTGACATGTGTAATCCCGAAATTGCAAGCAGATGTCCTAATCCGTTCTTCTGATACAATTTTTTCATCTCCGGATCAAGTCCGCTCTTTTCTCCCAACAAGATTGCAGAAAGCATCGTGCCATGTGTTTTTCCCATCTGGCTTACAATCTTCCAGTTCCAGTAATTTTTCAGCCAGTCCAGCTGATTCCGTATGCTATTCCATCGTGATACAATCCAGTTCTTGTCTTTTTCAGACAAAACTATCTCAACCTGTTCTGCCTTTGTTAAAACCCCAACATGGATTCCCTGTTTTTGATAATAACTTTTTTGGTTAAAATTACCCGGATTCCTTGGCGGATGAAACGACTGTTTTGTCCCCCACACATTCAGCTTCTGTCCTATTTTCATTCTGATTTTTTTACCGGATTTATTATTTTTTATTGTTACAAGGATTTTCTTTTCTTTGATTATCTGATTCTTACTCTTTTGATCTGTACAAGAAACAACCGCATCTTTCAGATAAATTGCAGTTGATTGTGATTTATTTTCAATTTTATAAACCGTGCCCTCGCAAACCACATCTTTCTCATCTGAAATCAATGTTTCTGCAAGGGACGGTTTCTGATCTTTTGTATTCTGTAAAAAACTCACTCTTACAAGCTGTATGGCAAGCAATATAAGACATACCATACAGAGCGGGCGTTTTCTCATTCTTTGTTATCTGCTGCTATCCAGTCCTGCTCTTCATTCAATGGCTGTGACAAGTCCACCTTTTCCATGTATTTTGCATTCGATTCACCATTGATTGTAATCTGTACCTGCCTTACTCCTGCTCCCTCTACAAGAGAATCCACAATAGAATAAATCGTGATCTCAGGCAGTACATCATACGCACTGATCAGAAATGTGCTGTCAAAATTCACATAACAGATTCCATCCTTTGTCGTTACACTCAACAGATTAGCCGCCGGATTGATCGTTGGATATGCCCCCTCCTCAGATGGACCTTGCATCAGCTTTTCTACAATCAGTTTTTCTTTCAAGACATTACTGCTGTAATGAACATCAACCTCTTGCTTGACCAATTTGGATCCATTCTGATCTGCAAAATACAATGTCAGTGTATCCGTTTGATAAGAACTTAATGAGGATCCTGTTGCATCAACAATGTCATCCTCATTCATTAAGCCAACATCATTTCCCTCATTATCTTTGAGCGGTTCCCCTTCCACACGGACAGATACTGCATCAATTCCATCGATCTGAAGCAATGACTGCACAATTGCTGCCCGCATCAGTTTCTCATCTAAGGATTTCACTTCATAATATTCTTCGCTGAAATTAATCTCAAGGATACTGCCCTTTAAAGCACAGTCGAGCAATTTCACCTGTTCCGGAATTGCCTGTGTATATTCAATTTCATTCGTTGGTTTCTTCATCTCATCGATTACAGATTCCGCCTTTTTTATCGCAGAATTGCCGCTGATCTTAGCTGCAACCTTTACAAGTCCTGTCTTGTCTGTATTCATACAGTAAATGTAAGATTCGCCTTCCTTTACTCCATAACGATTCCCACACGCAGTTACTGCGAGAGAAAGAATCAGAATAAGCAACACTGCGATTCCTTTTCTTTTTTTCATAACTTTTCTCCTAAGAAGCTGTATAGATCAGTGGAATTCTCACAGTAAATGTTGTTCCTTCGCCTTCTTCACTATATACTTTAATCGCACCTCTATGTGCAATCACAGCATTTCGCGCAATTGCAAGTCCAAGTCCTGTTCCTCCGATCTCTCTGGAATGAGATTTATCCACACGGAAGAAACGTTCAAAAACATGCGCCTGATCCTCTTTCGGAATTCCAATTCCTGAATCTTCTACTTTTACATAGAAAAATTTGTGGTCTGCATTCAATGATACATGAACCCATCCATTATCATGATTATACTTTACTGCATTTTCTACCAGATTGGAAATCGCAAGTGACAGCTTTGTCTCATCAATCTCCGCCGTAACCGGACGAAAGCTCTCCATTACGATCTCCACATTCTTTTTCTCTGCAATTGGTTTTAATCTCTTCAAAATCTGTTCCAGAAGTTCATTGATATTAATGGATTCAATATTCAGCGTCTGCCCCTTCTTGTCCATCTTCACAAGTGATAAAAGATCTGTAATGATCTTATTCTCACGGTCAATCTCTTTTGCAATATCACCCATGAATTCCTGATACATCTCAACCGGAAGGTTCTCCTGCTCCAGAAGTGAATCAGCCAGTACTTTCATCGATGTCATTGGGGTCTTCAGTTCGTGAGATACATTGGATACAAATTCTTCCCTGGAATCATCCAAAAGCTTCAGCCTTCCCATCATCTTATTAATTGCTTCGCTGATACTTTTCGTTTCTGTAAATGTATCCACATGCAAAACATCGTCGCTATACCCTGCACTTACATTCTCGATCGTAGCTGCAATCTGATGCAGCGGACGTACTACACGATCTGCTGCAAACACTGCAACAATCGTCAGAAAAATCATCACAAGACCAATAATCACGCTCCCCTGTGTATATAATACATCCAGAGAATCCTCAATACTATCAGTTGAAACACTTGCCAGCATTACACCGCGAATCTGATCCTCTCCGGGTATTGCAATCGGTGCAGTCACCTCGATATAATGATTCTTCTTATCATAATTATTCGTGCTCGTCCCCTTCATACAGCGCACTACACTTTCAGATACATCCAGCTTTCCCTCATCCAGACTGTAAGTATCCTTGACTACCCTCAGCTGATCATCAATTACCATAACTCTTCCGTTATAAATGTTAGTCAGCTGATTCAGGCTGTCATTGACCACCTCTTGTGAAGTGTCCTCAAAATAGTGGCTCGCACTGATCTGATTCGTTAAAATTGTACATTGATTCTGAATTTCTGCTGTTCGAAGTGACACAGCACGTGACTCATAGACTTTTACGATTCCAAATAGTGCTACTACGCTGGGCACAAGCCCGGCAAGAAGCACCATAATAAAAATTCGGAATCTAAGATTGTTAAAGATCTTTTTCTTAAATGAAAATGTATTCTTACCCCTGGAAATAATAACCCACTCCCCACTTCGTATGTACGTATTTTGGTTCACTTGGATTCTGTTCTATCTTCTCTCGTAAACGACGGATATGTACATCTACAGTTCTTGCATCACCCGGATAATCATATCCCCAGATCAGATTCAGCAAATTCTCTCTGCTGTAAACCTTATTCGGATTCATCGCCAGAAGCTCAAGCACATCAAATTCCTTCGCTGTAAGATTGATCTCACGTTCCCCGATGAAAACACGGCGTCCTTCGCAATCAATCTTCATATTCCCTTTCACAAGCACCGGACTGCCGGCCGGCTCTTCCTTGCGTTTCGCTGTTCTGCGCATGATTGCCTTGATTCTTGCCTTTACTTCAAGAATATTGAACGGCTTTGTGATATAATCATCCGCACCATATTCCAGACCAAGGATCTTATCCATATCCTCACTCTTGGCAGTCAACATAACAATCGGCATATCTGAAAATTCACGAATCTGCTGACATACCTGGAAACCATCCAGTTTCGGAAGCATGACATCAAGAAGTACAAGATCATACTCACATCTTCTCGCATATTCTAATGCTTCTTCTCCATCATAAGCGCAATCCACTTCCATTCCTTCCTGTTCCAGACTGAACCGAATCCCCTTTACGATTAATTTTTCATCATCAACAACTAATATCTTCTTGCTCATACTCCTCTTTCTGGCCGTTCTTCTGCCTGCCCGCTCCTATACCGTAATATCGTCTTTTATCTTATTAAACACGCCATCCTTGATTCCCTCGATCTTCTTGAGATCCTCTATACTCTGAAAGTTTCCATGCTCCTGTCTGTATTTCAGAATACTCTCTGCCTTTGATGCTCCGATTCCACTCAAGGTCATCAATTCTTCTTTTGCGGCTGTATTTATATTAATTTTATCACTGATTGATCCACCTGCATTTCCATTCGGATCTGCCCACTGACCGGAAACAGATTGTGCTGACTCCTCTGCTTCTTCCTGCGTTGGCACATAGATCCGCTCTCCATCACTCAAAGCTTCTGCCTGATTGATCCAATCTGCGGCAGCATCTTCTGTCATTCCACCGGCCGCTTCCAATGCTTCGTAAATCCGTGCATCTGTCCTCAGTTCGTACACTCCCGGAGCATTCACAGCTCCACATACATGAACATATAACGTCTCCGGCAGTCCTTCTTCTGCATCTGTGCCACCCTGAGACCCTTTTTCTGACTCTGTTTTGGAATTTGAGGAATTCTTCTCTACATCAGATTCTCCCTCCAGTGTGAACTCTTCAAGTTCTTCCGCTGCGTCATGCTTCTCTGCACAGCCACACAATCCCATGGTCAAAAAAGCCAAAGTTAAAGTTAATACAATTCCCTTTAGCATCTGTCCTTTACGGCATCTGCATATTTTCTTCCATCCGTTCTTCATCCTATTGCCTCACTGTTCTCAGACAGTCAGACTTCCCCTTAAAACCGGACATAAATATTGTAACGAATTTTTCTCAAAAATACAATAGACAATTTAACGCTTTGTTACAGACTTGTTACAATACCCGCAAAACTGTCTATTTCCATTGGAAAAGAACAATTCCACCGGCTGCGATCAACAATCCAATCAGTTTTCTCCATGAAAATGGTTCTTTTTCCATTCCGAACATTCCGGATAGTGAGATCAGATAAGCAACCGCCAGCTGGGAAACAACAATGAAAAGTGCTGATCTTGCAGGTCCCAGAGCATCCACACTTTTAATGACAGTCCATGTGATCCCTGCTCCGATCACACCTCCCAGCAACATATAGCGCGGCTGGACTTCCATAAGTGCTGCAACAGAGTCTCTTCCAGTTGCCAGCCAGACAAGCAGACACAAAAAAAATGCTGAAAGTTGCACCCACCCATTGCTTACCCAGATTCCTGTCGTCTTTGTC
>OHIK01001411.1_pt1 | contig 9852 bp, 7 predicted proteins | sample 1568241 | NCBI WGS metagenome assembly OHIK01 (sample SAMEA3879567, study PRJEB24766) | human gut metagenome | biome: human-associated habitat; feature: feces | place: USA | collected 1985/1987 | reverse complement strand
CTTCCCTGATGCTTTCCGTGAGAAAGGGGTGATATATTGCAACATGCGTGAAAAGCCGTTTTATGAAAGTATGCCTACCCAGCCGGAAGTGGTACTGGAAGATTTGATTAAGGCTTTTCATCCGGACTTGTTGCCCGATTATACGCCTGTCTATTACGAACGACTCAATTAATCTGTCCGATGAAACGACCGACAATACCTCTTATGCTGCTTATAGCCGCATCTATTTTTGTCTTTTTTCTGCTGAATCTGCTTCTGGGCTCGGTTTCCATTCCCATCGGTTCGGTATGGAACATACTTTGGGGCGGAACGGATGAATCCGTTATCTGGCAAAATATCATCTGGAAGTCACGGGTACCGCAGGCTTTGACCGCTTTGGTGGCGGGTGCCGGACTTTCTATCAGTGGCTTGCAGATGCAGACCGTATTTCGCAATCCGCTGGCAGGACCTTCTGTACTTGGTATCAGTTCCGGTGCCAGCCTGGGAGTGGCTTTCGTGGTATTGTTGTCCGGAGCATTTGGAGGCGTGGCACTTAGCAAATTGGGATATATGGGCGAGGTGGCTCTTTCGTTGGCGGCCGTTATCGGTGCCCTGTCGGTGATGGCGCTTATTGTGTATGTATCCCAAAAAGTGAAAGGAAATGTAACTTTGTTGATTATCGGTGTGATGATTGGCTATGTGGCGAGTGCCGTTATCGGTGTACTCAAATATTTTAGTGTGGAAGAAGACATCCGCGCTTACGTCATTTGGGGGTTGGGTAGCTTTGCCCGCGTCTCCGGTGATCAGATGACCTTGTTCGTCTGTATCATGGTTGTGCTGATTCCGCTCTCTTTCCTGTTGATTAAAACCATGAATCTGATGCTGCTTGGCGATGGGTATGCACGTAACTTGGGATTGAACATCAAGCGTGCCCGCCTGTTGGTTATTGCGGACCGATTATGTTCATTGGTTTGGCGGTTCCCCATCTTTGCCGTGCCATCTTTCATACCTCGGATCACCGCATCCTGATGCCGGCCACTTTGCTGGCAGGTGCTTCGTTGGCTTTGGTATGCAATCTGGTTGCCCGCATGCCGGGCTTTGAGGGAGCTCTTCCGGTCAACTCCGTGACTGCTCTGGTAGGCGCGCCGGTCGTGGCATCAGTGTTGTTCCGTAAGCGTAAAAGTGAATTAAGTGAATAAAGAATCATGAAGCAAAAAACCATTCATATAGAGAATCTTTCGATAGGCTACCTGGGTAAGACCGATGTTAAAGTTGTGGCCGATCGTATCAATGCCGGCATTAACTGTGGCGAACTGACTTGCCTGTTGGGAGCTAATGGAGTGGGGAAGTCCACCCTGTTGCGTACACTTTCGGCATTTCAACCTAAATTGGGGGGTAAGATAGAGATTGTGGGCAAGGAGATCGATGCATATACCGACAAGGAACTGTCAACCGTCATTAGCGTAGTGCTCACTGAGAAATGTGATATTCGCAATATGACGGTGCACGAGCTTGTAGGCTTGGGACGCAGTCCGTATACCGGTTTTTGGGGAACACTTCGCGGAGAAGATAAGGAGGTGGTCGAACGTTCCATTGCTTTGGTGAAGATTCAGAACCTGGCACACCGCATGGTGCATACCCTGAGTGATGGTGAGCGACAGAAAGTGATGATTGCCAAGGCACTGGTGCAGGAATGTCCGTTGATATTATTGGATGAGCCGACTGCTTTCTTGGATGTGGTAAGCCGCATTGAAATCATGAATCTGTTGCATCGTTTGGCTATAGAGGAAAAGAGAGCAATTCTTTTGTCTACGCATGATATTGAACAGGCACTGGTCTTGTCTGATCGCCTTTGGTTGCTTTCTTCAACCGGAGGACTGGAATGTGGTGTGACGGAAGATTTGATATTGCGCAACCGGATGGATACATTGTTTGCCAATCATGCCCGGATAAAGTTTGATTTGATGCACGGTGGCTTTTCTCCTGAAGTGTCGGGAGAGAAATCCATTGTGTTAAAGGCGGAAGATGAGGTGCTGCGTCATTGGGCACAAAATGCCTTGAACCGTCATCACTACTTTTGTCTGGATGTCTGTGCTTCTGTTCGGAAGCTGCCTTTACTGGATGTGCAAGCACCCGATATGCTTCTTTATACAGATGAAAACGGACAGACTACATGCTATTCTACTTTTGAGACATTGCTTCATAACATATAATTATCAGAGAATAAGCTTATTTGCCGGATATTTGTTATTTTTGTCAGGTTTATTGGTAAGAAAAATAATAAATTTATGGCAGTTGTGGTGAAAATGGCCGGAACATCTCCTGAATTATATAGTTGTATCGCTCCATTGGTGATGAATCCGGAAGTTATTAAGTATAATCATGATTATCCTTTTAAAACTAGTGAATCATTCGTTTGGTTTGTGGCATTTTCAGACGAAGACAATCATGTCCTGGGCTTTTTTCCTGTGGAAATACGGAAAAAATCTGCGATAATCAACAATTATTATGTGGAGGAGGATACAAAGGATGTGTTTTTGAGTTTATTGGAAGCTGTGACAAATGAATTTCTATCTACGGAAAAGGAACTGGAGGCGGTAGTCCAAAAGCCTCATGAATCTTATTTTCAGACGCAAGGATTTGAAATAGTACGTGCATGGAGTTTGTATCTTAAAATGAAGAAAACGAATGAAGAAGAATGAGAACGTGAAAAATGTGTACGAGCTGGCACAAGAACGTCTGGCTGTACTTTTCAAGGAGTTTGACAATATTTATGTGTCATTTTCCGGTGGAAAGGACAGTGGAGTACTGCTGAATCTTTGCATTGATTATATACGCCGGAACAACTTGAAGATAAAGCTTGGTGTATTTTTCATGGATTATGAGGTGCAGTATGACCATACCATCGCATTTATCAATCGTATTTTGGAAAATAATAAGGACATACTGGAGGTATATCGGATTTGTGTTCCCTTTAAAGTGAGAACCTGTACTTCCATGTACCAGCATTACTGGCGTCCATGGGATGAGGCCCTTCGTGACATCTGGGTACGAGAGATGCCGGAAGGGGTTATGAAGGCGGAAGATTTTACTTTTTTTCATGACAACATGTGGGATTATGAGTTTCAGTTACGTTTTGCCGCCTGGTTGCATGAAAAGAAAAAGGCTGTCCGTACGGCTTGTCTGGTGGGTATACGTACACAGGAAAGTTACAATCGCTGGCGTACCATTTATGGCGGTTTGAAGCAGCAGCTTTATCACAACTATCAGTGGAGTTCGAAGATTGCCAATGATGTATATAATCTTTATCCCATTTATGACTGGAAAACTACGGATATCTGGACTGCTAATGGAAAGTTTGGCTGGGATTACAATCGTTTGTATGATCTTTATTATTACGCAGGTGTAAGTTTGGAACGTCAGCGAGTGGCCAGTCCTTTTATTAGTGAAGCCATCGAAAGTTTGCATTTATATAAGGCCATTGAGCCGGATACTTGGGGACGGATGATTGGACGTGTGAACGGGGTTAATTTCTCGGCTATTTATGGAGGAACACATGCGATGGGATATGGTTCAGTCAAGTTGCCGGAAGGGCATACCTGGAAATCGTTTATGGAGTTTCTGCTTTCCACACTCCCGGAAGAAACCCGTAGAGGATATTTAAATAAGTTGCATACCAGCATTAAGTTCTGGAGAACGAAGGGAGGTTGTCTGAGTGATGAAACCATCGCTAAACTTGAAAAACTGAATATCCCGATAACGGTAAGAAATAAGAGCAACTACAAAACAACCAAGCGTCCGGTAATGATGGAGTACCTGGATGATATTGATATTGCAGAATTCAGAGAAATTCCTACTTACAAGCGTATGTGTTTGTGCATACTGCGCAATGACTATGCCTGTAAATATATGGGGTTTGCTGTAAGCAAGGAAGAGAAAAAGATGAAAGATTATATTTTACAACAATATAAAAAGATATGGACATAGAAGAGAAAACAAGTCCGGTTTACCATGTAAAAGCCGTACCGGTGGAGAAGGTGTGTGCCAACAATTATAATCCGAATGTGGTAGCTCCTCCGGAAATGAAGCTGCTGGAACTGTCTATTTGGGAAGACGGTTTCACGATGCCTTGTGTATGCTATTATGACAAGGAAAGTGACAAGTATATTATTGTAGATGGTTTTCACCGCTATCAGGTGCTGAAAACCTCCCGACGGATTTATGAGCGGGAGAAAGGTATGCTTCCGGTGGTAGTGATTGACAAGGATTTGTCCAACCGTATGGGCTCTACTATCCGTCATAATCGTGCGCGAGGTACTCATGACATCGGGTTGATGACGAATATTGTGTCAGAATTGACTCAGGCAGGCATGTCGGATAAATGGATTATGAAAAATATAGGTATGGATAAGGATGAACTGCTTCGCTTGAAACAGGTATCGGGCCTGGCATCCTTGTTTGCCGACAATGACTTTTCTATCCCCACTCCCCAGTCTATTTTACCGGAGAGTGAAGAGTAAAGTTGATTTAGTATATAAAGTAGCCTAAGACACCACTGCATACAATCAGCAGAATCGGATTTACTTTGTATCGGTTGGAAGCAATGAAACATCCGATAAAAAGCAGGATGCTGATGACAACCTGATACGTGTCTGTTCCGAAGTTTTCTCCGTTCATCAATACGAGAGCGGCTGCCGCAAGCAGTCCGACTACTCCGGGGCGCAGCCCATTAAACACGGCTTCTACTGCCGGATGGCGTTGGTACTTCAGGAAAAAACGGCTGATAAATATCATGAGTATAAATGAGGGTAATACCACTGAGAAGGTGGCTACCGTAGAGCCTAATATGCCGGCTGCGTGCGAGTAGCCGTCATTTACCATAGCCGTATAGCCTACGTAGGTCGCAGAATTGATACCGATAGGACCGGGAGTCATCTGGCTGATAGCGATGATGTCCGTAAAATCGGACGAACTGAGCCATTCGTAACGGGTGACTACCTCTCCTTGTATCATGGAAATCATGGCGTAACCTCCACCAAATCCGAATAAGCCTATTTTGAAAAACGTATAGAATAGTTTCAGTAATAAAAGTACCATAGTTTATCTCCTTTTAGTTATATTTCTTTTGGTAGCGTCCATACAAGTAACCTCCTAATCCGCTGAGGATGATGACGTAGATAGGCGAAAAGCCAAGAAGCCATATCAGTAATGCTGAAACCACCGGAATCCAGATATTGTATCGGTTAATACGGGCTGATTTTGCCATTTTGAAGGTAGGAGCTGCAATCAAGGCTACTACCGCAGGACGGATACCTTTGAACACATGTTCTACGGCTTCCACATGCTGGAATTGTCTGAAGAATAGAGCGATGGTCAGAATAATGAGAAAGGAGGGAAGTATGGTGCCAAGTGCCATCCAGAAAGCTCCCCAGAATCCTTTCAGCTTATAGCCGATAAAGATGGCTATGTTGACGGCAAAGATGCCCGGCACAGTTTGCGCCAGTGCCATCAAGTCCAGAAAGTCTTCCTTTTTCACCCATTTTCGTTTGTCTACCAGGTCAGCTTCTATCAAGGGAACCATGGCATATCCTCCTCCTATGGTGAATAATCCTATCCGGAAGAAGATGAGAAATGCTCTTAAATAGAAATTCATGTTATTGCGTTTAGTTCTTTTTCATATAAATGCTTGGGGGTACCCCATAAAACTTTTTAAAGGTATCCGTAAAATATTTGGGGTCGGCAAAGCCCATTTTGTCTGAAACTTCGGCTACCGTATAGCGCTGGCTCTTTAACATCAGGGCGGCCTCCTGCATTCGGATGTTACGGATAAATTCAGCCGGAGCTATGCCCGTCAAAGCCTTAATCTTGTTGTAGAAGCTGGTGCGGCTCATGTTGACCGAAGCGCATAAGGTATCTACATTGAAGTTCTTGCCTAATCCTTCCTTGACCAGTTCGGTCACTTTCTGGATAAACTCATCGTCCAGACTTGTAGGTAATTCTACGGCAGGAGCTTCCTCCGGCAATGCCGTGACAGCCGATTTGAAACGATTGCGTAGCATCTTCCGGTTTGCTATCAGCGTGCGTATGGTAGCTTTCAATATGTGTACGTCAAAGGGTTTCACAAAATATTGGTCGGCTTTGATTTCCAGTCCCTCTAAAATATGCTCCTTATCACCAAGTGCGGTGAGCAGAATGATAGGGATGTGACTGGTTTCCATCTGACTTTTTACTATCTGACACATCTTCTTGCCATCCATTACCGGCATCATGATGTCGGAAAGAATCAGGTCGGGCTGACGTTCATTGATGAAGTCAAGTGCTTCTTGTCCGTTGCCTGCACCTTCCACCTGGTAGGTGTCCGACAGGCTGTGGATAATGAATGACCGCAATGGAGCATTGTCTTCTACAACCAATATTAATGGAGCCTGCTCGTCTGTCTGTGAGTCGGTAAACTGGATGTCGGTCGTGATATTTCCTGCTGTTTCTTGTTCCGTAGTCAGTACTTTATCAGTGCCCTCTTTTTCCTCCTTTTTATATTGATAGTTTTTACTTCGTATCGGGAAGGTCAGCTGGAAGGTTGTACCCACATTTTCGGTGCTGGTAAATGAAATCTTACCTTCGTGATTCTCAATCAGGCGGTACGTCAGCAGCATGCCGATGCCGCATCCGGTAGTAGTCTGGTTGGCCGTATTATATCCTCTGAACAGATATTTGAAGAGCTTTTTCTGGTCTTCCTTGTTCATTCCGATACCTGTGTCCGAGAGGAAAAGTGTCCATGTGTTTTTGTTGCTTTCCGCTTTTAATGATACACGTCCGCCTTGTGGCGTATATTTTAAGGCATTAGAAAGCAGGTTGCGCAAAATGGAATCCATCTTGCTCGTATCAATCCACACATCCAGACTGTCGAACGAACTTTCGTAGGAAAGCGTGATGTCCTTTTGACGAGCAAAACTATCAAACTGATGCATATAGTTGCTCAGATAATGATTCAGTTCGTGCGCCGTCACGATGGTCTGTGAGGAATATAATTCTTCCTTCTGGAAATTAATCAGGTTATTGGCTAGCTCAGCCAGGTTCTCTGTGCTCTGCATGGCCAGTTGGATGTTCTTTTGTCCGTTTTCACTCAGACTTTCCTTTTCCATGATTTCACTCAGAGGAGCCTTGATCATGGTCAGCGGAGTGCGTATGTCGTGCGCGGCATGCGTGAAGAAATTGATTTTTTCTTCCGAAGTTTTTCGTTCGCGCTTGATAATCTGATAGCGCAGGAAGGCGTATGCCGCTCCGATAATGAACAGGGCATAAATCAGGAATGCCCAGAAAGTGAGCCAGAAAGGACGTTCTACCAAGATTTGTATTTCCCTTTCTTCCAGTATCTGCTGGTTGTCGAGCAGAATGGAGCGTACCTTCAGCGTATAGTTTCCCGGCGACAAGTTGGTGTACCGTATGGTTCCGTTGCTGGTGGGAGGAGTCCACTGGTCATAGAACCCTTCCAGTTTCCAGCTGTACAGAATGCTCGATGGATTGTCGAAATTGATGGAAGACACATCCATGGAGAACGTGTTCTGGTCGTATTTCAATTGGATGAAATTGGTTTCGTCCAAAATTTTTGTCAAAGGAGAATTCTTTTCCATCGGGTGCACCGGATGATACATGATGTTCAGGTTAGAGAATACCATGTGGCTGGAAAAGCTTGAGGGCAGTTCCAGGCTGTCGGGCAGAATGATGACACCTTCGTTGCTTCCAAAAATCAGCTGACCGTTTCGGGTATGTATTCCGGCAGTCGGATTGAAGTTTGCTCCTTGTAATCCCTGTTCCCGTGTCCAGTTGGTAAAGGTCTGTTCTTTCTGGTTGTAGAAAGACAGTCCGTTTTCTGTACCTAAAAACAGATTCCCGTTTTTGTCCGGAACAATACTGTAGATATTGTTAGTCTGCAAGCCGCTGTTGTTGGCCATGCAGTGTGTGATTTCATTTGTTTGATTATCAATGATAAACAATCCGTTCCCGTAGGTGCCGACATAGGTCTTTTTCAAGTCGGGAGTATTGTAAATTGCATTGATACAGCCGAAATCTTCTTTTTCCATGTAAGGATACAGTTGCCGTTTCGTTTTATCGAATACATACAATCCTTGTATGGTTCCTACCCAGAAGGAATTTTCATTTCTTTCTAAAAGATACGTGATAGGGTAGGAGCTGCTGTATTCCTGCTTTTCCTGTGTGCGTGTGTCAAAGCTTTTCAGGCTGTAGAATCCTCCACTCCAGATAACCTCATTCTTGTCTTTTATCAGTCCGCGGATGTATTTGTCCGGAGTTTCACGTGCCTGCGATTTTCCTTGCTGATGGAAGGTCGTAGTTCCAGCCTTCTTGTCTATGCGGAAGATACCGGACATATAGCCTCCGGCCAGGATAATTCCCGGTCTTATTTCGCATACGGACAAGAAAATATGGTTTTCATATTGAGGAAGTTCATTCTCCGTACAATAGCTTTTCCACTTCTTTTCACTGATGTCATAACAGCTTATTCCGTTGCAGGTGGCATACCATATATCTCCTTCAGAATCCTCCATGATGCCGTTGATGCAGTCATTTGACAAGGTGTTACTGCTGTTCGACGCATGTTTGAACCATTGGTATTCAGGGTACTTTTCGGAATAGATGGTAATGCCAATGGGATAAATCACGTTCCAGATACGGTTGTTCTGGTCCATGTAAATATCCTTGATGATGCTTCCGTTCATCTTGTTGAAGCTCTCATTGTCTTCTTTTAAGAAATGAGAAAGTTCTTTTTTCTTGACATCCAGTTTATATACTCCGTCACCATCGGTTGCAATGAACACCTCATCCAGGTTTTTCCGGTTGGGCGTGATGGTGTTTACCCCGATGTCTTTCAGGTGTTTTCCGAGGTCTGTCAGCTCTCCGCTTTCAGGGGTATAAATAAACAGTTTATCAAGCAAGGCATTGATGATAAGCTTGTTGGTAGGCTTATGATAATAAATGTAATCAATGATGTTGATATTGGAAATATCGATTTTCCGTACGTTGGTTAATTCTCCTTTGTTCAGGGTAGCTGAATACAAGGTTTGTTCGGTCGAAATAAAATAGTTATTTCCCTTTGCCTGTGTGATGCAGGTTACTTTTCCTGGAATTTTATGACTTATTTTTCTGGTCTTCTGAGTATCTCCATTGTAGATGTACTGATAACCTTCTGTGCAGAACCAGATATTTTTTTCTTCGTCCAGATAAATGCAGGTTATCGGACACTTTTGAGTTTCCGGATACTGTTCATGCAAGTCGAATACCAACTGGAAGGAGTCTCTGGCCTCATTCAGATTGAATATCAGTCCGTCTTTTCCGATTTCCCATAACTTCTTTTCTCTGTCAGTCTTTAAAATATTCAGATTAGGGAAACAGTTGACAACTGCACCATTTTTAATCAGCGGATAGTGTGTAAACTGCTTTCCGTTATAGCGGTCTATACCCTTGTGGGTAAGAATCCAGATGTAATCATATTCTCCTTGTTGAATAGAGAGAACTCTACGGCTGCTGAGTCCGTCTGCTATACCGATATATTGAAATATTTGTGCCTCTGAACGTGTGTATATGACAGATAATAGGGGGCAAATGAGATAAATAAATTTCTGCATAATACTTTTGTTGATAAGTGCAAATTTCGGAAAAAACAATCTCTTATCAAAATAATACGGAGCTTTATGTAGAAATAGAAAATAAAAAAGGCATGACCGAAAAGTCATGCCTTGAAATATTTACGATAAAGTATTTATGCATTATTTATCGCCACGGATAGCTGCGATACCCGGAAGGATTTTACCTTCGATAGCTTCGAGCAATGCACCACCACCAGTTGAGATGTAAGAT
>OHIK01001395.1_pt1 | contig 9943 bp, 5 predicted proteins | sample 1568241 | NCBI WGS metagenome assembly OHIK01 (sample SAMEA3879567, study PRJEB24766) | human gut metagenome | biome: human-associated habitat; feature: feces | place: USA | collected 1985/1987 | reverse complement strand
CTATGATTCCCCTGGCCCCCGCCGTTTCCACGGTTGTCGCAGACACCGTCGTTATCTTCATCCGTAAACCCGCCGCCGTTTCCGCCGGCCCCATTGTAATTATCGCATATTCCGTCCTCGTTTGCATCCACGAAATTGTCCCTTTTCTCCGGTGCGGCCGCAAACGCGCTTGACGCGCTGACCGCAAAAATCAACGCCGAAGTTAAAATTCCAACCATTATTTTTTTCATTTCTGTTTCCTCCAGCAGCTTTATGGTAGCCATTGACGGCTTCATCCTTAATACGATTGACGAAAGTAAATCCATCCAAAAGAATACATCATTTTATTTTCAAAAAAATACCATCTCAAAAAATTGTCGAAAAAGCAGGGCTCTCTGAATTGCCCACAGTGGCGAAAGCTGTTATAATAAAGCGGTAATATTCAGAATCACAAAAAGGCAGAAGGTGGCGGGATATGCTAAATTTTTTCACACTGGAGTCGAAAGAGTTTGCGGAATTAGCCCGGGATATTTTGCAAAAAATTGTTCAAAAGAAGCTATATCTGACGGATGGCCCCTATGATGAGGGGATTGATTTTACAGATGATCCCCTTCATCCCAAAATCATAGGCCAAGCCAAGAATTTTATTTTCACCTCTATCGATACGCTGATGCGTGAATTAGAAGGGGAACGGGACCGTGTGAAAACACTGCGTCCAGAAGCCTACTATCTGTTCCTGCCAAGGAATCTTACTCGGAAGCGGCTGGAAAAAATCATAAACCTATTTCAACCGTACACAAGGTTTGACCAGGAACATATTTTTACCCTGGGCAGAATGGATGAGCTGCTGCAGGAAAACCAATATAAGGATATTCTGGAGAAGCACCCGAAGCTTTGGAATTTTTCCATGAGCGTCCTCAGCAAAGCCCTTTATCGAAACATTGATTTTGACACACGGGAAATGCTTTTGGAAATCGAATCGTTCCGCGAATTTGTGCCCACGGAGAGTTATTGCGCGTGCATCGAGCTACTGGAACAGGATCACGCGGTCCTGCTGCAAGGCGCGCCAGGCACGGGAAAAACCGTGATCTCCAGGCGAATCGCTTTGGATCTGGCACAACAGGGATACCAAGTGCACTATACGACGGACGGAAATCTGAGGGATATTAAAGGGATTCTTTCTCAAGACGACACACCGGAACTGATTCTGCTGGATGACTTTCTGGGGCAGATGTACGTTTCGCTGGATCCAGGCAGGGCCGGGGAGCTGGAAACACTGCTGCACTTTATCCGGCGCAGCAAGCATAAGCGGATTCTCCTAAACTCGCGTATTACAGTTCTGCAAGAGGCTGAACGGAGCATCCCCCTCTTCTCCAGGCTTCTTTCCAATGTGAAGAAAATAAATGTGGACGAGCTGACGGAATATGAAAAAGCCCGCATTCTCCAAAGCAATTTAAAAACAGCGTGCGCCGGCCGCCCAACAATCTGCCATTATATCGCTTCCGAAGGACGGTACTGGAATATTATCAGGCACCATAATTTTAATCCTCGAATCATTGGCATGATGGCTGCCACCCTGGCCAGCCTGTCCGATCCAAAAGACTTTTATGACCGTCTGCTGAAACTGCTCAATGATCCGGCAAATATCTGGGCGCAGGAATTTGAGAAAAACCTCCGTCCGGAGGACCGCCTCTTATTGACGACCCTGTATTCCCTAACCAATACGAATGTGGATTTTACGCTGCTGCAGGCCTGTTACGACGCGCGGATCAGAGCCATGCCGGAAATCGATAAGACGGTGGATCAGATGGGGAACGCGCTAAAGCGGCTGAATCGTTCCATGGTTTGCCAGACCTGGGATGAAACACGGAAAATCTCGGTACTCAATCCTTCTGTCAACGACTTTCTTTCCCAGTATATCCGGCGTCATCCGCTGGAGAAAGAAGCCATTGCCGCTTCCGCAGTCTATTTTGAGCAGATCCATAAAATTCTGCGCGGAAATTCCATGGAAGATTATCTGCATCCTCCGGCATTGCTTACGCTGGTGGAACAAAAATTTCAAGACCGCTCCCTCTTGCGTCTTCGTTTTCAAGAAAAGTCGTATTTAGGCAATATCTTGGCCTATCTGTGTGTTGTCCGGCAGCCTTTGCTGGATGACGTATACCGCGACCAACTGCTTGATTTACTCCGTCAGGGAGCTGTCAACAACTATCAACCATTTTCGATGAAAGACTGTCTGGATTATATTCTGCCGTTGTTTTCAGAGCCGCTGTTTTCTTACTATCAGATGGAGCGCCAGCTGTCGGACAATGGCTTTGTAGTAGGTTTGATGGGAAGAGCCACGCATTCTATTGAACTGCTTCAAGTGCTGTCCCTTATCTGGTCCGTGTTTTGCGCTCCGGAACCAAAATATGATTATGACGTCGCGTTCTTTCGAAAAAAAGCTACAGAGTATACGGAAGACCGCTTACTCAATGAGATTGCTGATTTTAACACGTTTTACACGGACGATTATGACCAGTCGGAATTCGACCGTTTGGTGCAGGCCATTCCCGCGGATATGCCCGAAGAGGATGTCATTGATTATTTTGAATTCGATCTAAGTGCATTTCTGGAAGACGACCTTACCGATCAATTTGTAGAGCACGTGATCCGCAACATTCGGGATGTACTGGAGGACCAGCCCTGGTTTGATGGGAATATCAGTATTGACCGGGATGCCGTATTGATCGATCAAAACCCCTGGGATAAAGCGAAAATCATGATTGACAATGCCATGTACGACTTCTTGCCAGAGGAGACCTATGAAGCCTATACCGCCCAACGGCGGGAATCCACTGAAAACTGGTACCTGGACCGCGTCAATATGGAATATTGGAATCATATAGAGGAAGAACGCGAGAAGTCTCGGATCCGCTCTCTGTTTGAAGAACAGCTTTCTTCAGGGGATTCATAAGCATTTCGTCGTGATGAATCAGAAAAGCCCCCCTTCCCCGCCGGCAAGAGCCCTCTTCCCATACCCCAATCAGTTTTTGATCCCCACAGCAGTCCCTGCCTTAGAATACATTTTTCTGAACTACCACATTTGGATTCTCCCGGCTTCCGCTCTTTGGTGATGTGAACCCGAAAAGCCGCGTTTTGCGGCCGTAATGGAATTATTGTAAAGCGCCCTTAACCCCGCCATGAAGAAGCTGGTCCCGTTTAAGGAGAAACAAAGAATTCTCAATAAAACTCCCCGGTCCCGGATGGCTCCTTTTTTATTTTCACAATATGTCTCCTTGTTTTTGGCCTTTCGGTGTCCCCAATTCCTATAAAAAGAGCGGACCTTTGAAAGCGGCTTAAATACTGTGCTTATAAAATAAAAGAAGAGGCCGGAATTTGGATATCCCGTTTTTAAATTTCAAATCGCTCCCCCTGTTCGGAAAAACTTTTCTAAAAGAATAAGTGGTTGCCTAGATTGTTTTTGCTGTCCAAGGAAGCTTCTTTTGAAGGTAATAGAGAGCCCTTATGGATAAACCCCCTGCAGCGCAAAACAGACAAAGTTCTTTGTTGAACTATTTTCCGTATTTATTTGGAAAATGCTTCGTACGGACAAGAAAGCATAGAATAATCTTCAAATTTGCAGAGTGCGTTAATGTACACTGGCGCCGATTGCCACACAAATTCTGGCCGTTTTAATATTCATTTTCGATTACCATTTTATTATGGGAATCAAAAGGGGAGCATCGTGTAGCCAACCTAATTTTCATAAAAGCCTTGCTTTCCACCCGCAAATATATAAGCGGTCACTTATAAGGCACGAAACCAAAAAACAGCAGATGAAAAACAATATGACCCTCAATAATGGTTGTACGCTCACGGTAAAAACTCTCACCGTAAATTATGTGCCCGTGGTATTCTTATTCATTGATTTTCTCATTCTTTTAATATATCGGCGACTATCTTTATTTTAATGTTACCTGTATCTATTATCAACTTCCAAATTGGTAAGGCGGGAAAATAGGTTGATGTTTATTTTTGCTAAAATAATTAATTTTTTTATATAACATAGCCAATGTACGGAAATCTTCATAAGAAGCTGAAGGGAGGGTTTGCGGCGGCCTGGTTGTGTAGCAACTGTATTTAGTACAATATTGTACTGTAGATTGTAAATTGCGTAATTGAGATTACGGCTGCCGAGAACCAGTATGGATTTGTGGAATATGTAGTAGGAATAAGGTGCAAAAAAGGAAAAGACCATGGCCAACGATAAACTAGCCATGGCCAAAACTGTCATAGAATGTGCAGTTGTGAAATGAAATTTTGTGTCCGCGAGGGGAAGGTATTTTCAACAAGCAACGCCAAAGACCATGCGGCTGCTCAGAGGCCTTGCTTGCTAGCTAATATTTTCCGGAACCCGAATATTAGCCGCATTATAAAGTTTATATTTTTCTAACATATTCTTTTTTACGGATACCAAAATATAACGATAACAACCCGCTATGCTGTCTGCAAAAGAACTCGCATCACCTTCTCTTAACTGCTGAAAGGCTAGAACAACTTGTTTATTGACAAAGGAAACCGTATGTTTTTTGGATGGATAATAAGTAAAATGATGTCCCCATTCAAGAAGATGATTGGTTTCGGATAGAATAATATATAAAGGCTCTAATGTGGTATGCTTTATTATAGATTCTACAATATCTGTTAAATAAATAGAGCCAGGAGAAGTAAATCTATCTGATAACTCGTCCAGTTCCGCTCTAGTAAACCGCGAGGCTGCAGCTAAAGCTGCTGGACGGATAATTAATGCCATTAACTGTAAGGCGTGAAGATAACGCAACGCCTTTTCTACATACCCCGAATTAAGAGCCAGCTGGTGAAGTTTCATATCATCCGGTTCTATCACTATTGTACCTTTCCCATTTAACGTCTTTACAAAACCTCTTTGCTCCAGTTCTGACAATGCTTTTCTAACTGTCGATAAAGAGACGCCATATTGTTTAGCTAGTTGCTTTTCATATGGAAGATACATTCCAACAGAATATTCTTCAAGGCCAATTTTTTGATTGATATCATCAACAATTTTTGAGTAAAAATAATCCTGACCGCGCATGGGATTCCACGAATACCTCAAATCAGCTTGTGCAGGGCATTCTGGTGTTGTCTCTGACAGGTGATCCAGCGTTTTTTCAACGGAATCCGTAAGTTTCTGATACATATTTGATAACTGGTTGTACTTTGTGAGTGGATCATCGCCTTTTAATATCTCTATAATAACACCGGTTGCAGATGCGGACCCCTGCAAAAAGTTCTTAGAGAAATAGGGACAATCTTCTGTAAAGAATGCAAGCTTATTATAAAGTCCAAATGTAGAATATAGTTCGCTGAATAAGGGATTGCCGCCTATTCTTAATATATCATATCCCAATTTAGAAGTAATGTACCATCCACCTGTCGTATTTCCTGAACGCAATGATTTCATAGCCTGTTTATAGTGGGGCATTATCGCCACATCACACCCCTGCAAAGCAAAAACCATAAGCGAAGGCAGTATTAGGGCAAAAGTCTGATATACCTGTAGGATGCCTTCTTTTTGCTTTAAAATATCAAAAGCGGTATTTGATGGATGACAAGTATCTTTTGTTGAAACAACAGTTGGCGCAAGACGGGGCTGAATATCAATCAGCCCTTCTGCCCGCAACGCGTCAAAGACACGGTTAATCGTATATCTGCTTACATGATATTGCTCGCAATACACTCTTGAAGACGGCAAGGCATTTCCAGGAGGTATTTGGCCCTCTAAAATACACTGCTTAATTTCACGATATACAAATTGAAATTTTGTTTCTTGTTGTTCCATAACCCGCCTCCTATCTATTTAAATTATATCATAGGGAATCAATTTGGTCGATATAAAAACGCATAACCTATTTGCACACCTTACCAATACAGATATTGCCTGTCAATAAGGAGGACATTTATAATTAAATTGTGAGGAAAGAGTTCTATTACCATGGAAAGGCAGAAAATTTTATTATGGACGATTCAGAAATGAATCGCGCTCTCTTGACAGAGGTTTATATGTTTTCCTGACGAAAACGAGGACTCTACGGACAACATTTTAGAAGGGGAAAATGTAAGAATGGATCTAAAAGATTGTTATATGAAATTGGGCGGCAATTTTGACGAGGTAATGGGACGATTGGGGCGCGAACAGATTATCCGGAAATTTGTATATAAATTCCTGGATGATAAAAGCTTTGCCATTTTTGAAGCCTCCATGGAAAAGAAGGATTACGCCGAGGCTCTCAGAGCCGTTCATACCCTTAAGGGAATTTGCCAAAATCTTTCTTTTACCAGATTGTCGGAGAGCTGCAGTGCGGCCACAAAGGTATTAAAAGAAGATAACTGGAATAAAGCCGCCGAAATGATACCGCAATTATCTGAGGAGTATTATCAAACAATAAATGCTATTGAAGAGTACCGGAGAGCCCAGGAGGAATAACTGCAATGGAAAACAGTAAAAAGAAGAACTACACCACAAGATTTCTAATATGCAGTTTTGTTGGGCTTTTGATCTTTAGTATTATTGTTTTCAGCTCGCTCGGAATTTATATGAGCCGAAAAAGTGAAAAAGCCGTTTGCGAAATTGGAGAAATCTATATGTCTGGAATGAATGAACAAATGTCCAGGCACTTTGAAAGCGTTATCAAATTGCGTTTTAATCAGGTCGGCGGTATTGTTTCCGTTGTCCCAACAGATAACAACGATAAAGAGCAACTATATGACGAACTTGTTTACAGGGCGAGAGTCAGAGACTTTGGCTATTTGGCGCTTTGTTCTACCGAAGGGGATTTTCAGACGCTTTCTGGAAAGCCTATACGGCCGTTGAACCCAGAACCTTTTGTAGAAGCATTAGTACAGGGGGAACAACGAGTCGCTGTTGGCATTGACTCTGCTGGAAATGAAGTGGTATTGTTTGGCGTTGACGCTGCTTATCCGATGCAAAATGGCGATAGGAGCACTGGCCTGGTTGCGGCGGTTCCACTGGAATATATTACTGATTTTCTTTCCTTAAAAGATGAAAATCAACTGATACATTATCATATTATCAGGCCAGACGGCAGTTTTGTAATCAAAAACCCCAACCATGAACTACAGCAATTCTTCCAAGAATTGCGGAAGTATCTTGATCTATCTACAAATGAGCTGCCCGCCGAGAATTCCGTTAAAGGATTGAGCACTGCGTTAAAAAACAGCCAAGAATATGCAACAACATTTGAAACAGATGGCGAAATGCAGCAAATTTATGGAATGCCATTACCCTATTCTGAATGGTATTTAATATCAGTAATGCCCTATAGTTCCTTGGATGGTACCATAAACGACCTAAGCGGCCAACGAGTGTTTATCACTGTGTTGTCCTGCGTTTCTATATTAATCATTCTGACATTGATTTTTTTGCGGTATTTCTTTATGACCCGTTCTCAGCTACGTGAATTGGATGAGTCCCGTCAGGAGGCATTTGAGGCAAGCAGAGCTAAAAGTGAATTTTTAGCGAATATGAGCCATGATATCCGTACACCCATGAATGCGATTGTAGGCATGACCGCGATTGCTACAGCCCACATAGACGACCGGAAACAGGTGCAGAATTGCCTTAAAAAGATTACATTGTCGAGTAAACATCTATTAGGGCTTATTAATGATGTTTTGGATATGTCTAAAATTGAAAGCGGTAAATTAACTCTATCCACAGAACAAATTTCATTAAAGGAAATTGTTGAAGGTATTGTTAATGTTATGCAGCCACAGGTTAAGGCTAAAAAGCAAACCTTTGACATACGTATTGAAAATATTCTTACAGAGAATGTATGGTGCGATAGTGTCCGCTTAAGTCAGGTTTTGCTAAATCTCTTGTCAAATGCAACGAAGTATACACCCGAGGGCGGCTCGATACAATTATCCCTTTTTGAAGAAAAATCTCCAAAAGGGGAAAACTTTGTCCGGATTCATATTAAGGTCAAGGATAATGGAATTGGCATGTCTCCAGATTTTCTTAACAAAATATATGAATCCTATAGCCGTGCGGATGGAGCCAGAATACATAAGACTGAGGGCGCCGGTTTGGGAATGGCCATAACGAAGTATATTGTGGACGCAATGGAAGGAACCATCGATATAAAAAGCGAGCTTGATAAAGGCACCGAATTTCATCTCACGTTTGATATTGAAAAAGCGGTTGCAGTAGAAATGGACATGGTTCTTCCTTCTTGGAATATGCTGGTAGCCGATGATGATGAATTGGTGTGTAAAACGGCTATCAACACCCTAAAATCCATGGGAATAAAAGCTGAATGGACACTGAGCGGGGAAAAAGCAATAGAACTGGTAATTCAACACCACAAAAAGAGAGAGGATTATCAAATCATCCTATTAGATTGGAAATTACCTGGTATGAATGGGATTCAGGTTGCAAGGGAAATCCGGCATAATCTAGGAAAAGAGGTGCCAATTCTGCTGATTTCCGCATACGACTGGAGCGAATTTGAGACGGAGGCCCGTGAAGCGGGCGTCAGTGGCTTTATCTCCAAGCCGCTTTTCAAATCAACGCTATATCATTCTTTACGGCAGTATGTGGATATTGAAGCGGAACATGACGACCAAGCATTGAACCAAAATATTGATCTATCTGGACGCCGCATCTTACTTGCCGAGGATAATGAGCTCAACTGGGAGGTTGCAAGTGAGTTACTCGCTGACTTGGGGGTAGAACTGGATTGGGCAGAAGATGGCCAAATATGTCTAGACAAGTTTCAAAAATCACCAGCGGGGTATTACGATGCCATTCTCATGGATATCCGTATGCCCCATATGACAGGATATGATGCTACACAGGCAATCCGGAGACTTGATCATCCTGATGCTCTATCTGTTCCGATTATAGCTATGAGCGCAGACGCTTTTTCCGACGATATACAGCATTGCTTAGAATGCGGTATGAACGCCCACATAGCAAAGCCTATTGACATTCTGGATCTGACCCGCTTGTTAAAGAGGTATTTAGTTTAAATCCAGCTCTAAAAGTGCGCGTCCAAAAGCCCATGTGAATAAAGAAGCTTTAACAACTGGAGCTAGGTAAAAATGCTCCGCATCAGCGCCAAGGATAACGTGAAGAAAATTCCAAAGGATAATGAAAAACGGCGTTATCTTATTATAAAAAGTTTTAATCCCAATAAAGTTCTCAATGTAGTTCCTGCGTGTTAAAAACCAAGGGCATCGGGGTATGCCCTCCGTTCTGCCAGGCCTCAAAATTCAGGTGGTTTCCGGTAGAATTTTCTGTGGTACCCACATAGCCGATGACATCGCCCCGCTTCGATTTCTGCCCCGCAGTTACCAAGGAGTTCTTTTCGATTCTCCGGTTTCGGCAAGAGGGCGAGGTATTTATTCTGCCGGTATGGTTGAAGCGGTACTAGGGGAAGCAAAAAATGCCCCGGCCGTCAGCCGGGGCATTACAAAAGAAAACCAAAAAATTAAAACCCTCGCTTTTCCTTTGATGGATTTCTCGTTTCCACCTTTTCTGGATTTACCATTCAGCAATAGAACCGTCGGTATGGCGCCAAACGGGATTCTTCCACTGATGAGGATTTTGATTTTCCCGGAGGACCAAATCCTTGTTGACCTCAACCCCCAAGCCAGGCTTTACCGGCAAATCAATAAAGCCATTCTTGAATTGGAAATCCTCCTGATTTTTTACATAGTCCAGCACGCTTTTCCCTACATTATAATGGATTCCAATGCTTTGCTCCTGGATCACCGCGTTGTAGCTGACGGCGTCCACATTCAGACAGCTGGCCAGAGCAATCGGGCCCAGCGGGCAGTGGGGGGCCAAAGCCACGTCAAAGGCTTCCGCCATGGAAGCGATTTTCCTGGTCTCCGTCAGGCCTCCCCCGTGGCTCAGGTCAGGCTGGATAATATCCAC
>OHIK01001386.1_pt1 | contig 10007 bp, 5 predicted proteins | sample 1568241 | NCBI WGS metagenome assembly OHIK01 (sample SAMEA3879567, study PRJEB24766) | human gut metagenome | biome: human-associated habitat; feature: feces | place: USA | collected 1985/1987 | reverse complement strand
CAGGTCGTCCCAACGGAATCCCTCTCCGGCCAGCTCGATACGGCGTTCGCGGCGAATCTCTTGTAACAGCGGAGTCAGGCTGTATCCCCATGCCGGCCAGTTGGGATCGGTGAAACCAACTTCCAGTGTCAGGTGCGGCATGCCCGCCCGGTCACGCAATACGTTGATGGTTTTGTTCAGATCCGCTTGCGTAATCGTTCCCAGCTCGGCTTTAGCCTCTGCGTTTATCAGCAAGGTTTCTGCATAGCGATAGGCAATGCCGTCATAAGTATTGTTGTTTGCTTCGAAAGCTTTGTCTGTCGGTATGAAGTATTTGATGGATTTATATCCGGTCAGGCAGTATTGTGAAATGAAGTCTTCTTCTTTCTCGATGTATGTACTGTCATTGGTGGCTACAGTTACTCGTGTCGGAAAGTCCCAAGTCAGAATGGTTTGCTTCAGGCGCGGATCGCGGTCGGTCGTTTCATCCTTCATATTGGTATCCCCTTTATACTGGTCGTTTCCTGTAATGGGTTTACCATTTAGGCACAGATAGCTTTCTACAAAATCTTTTGAGAAACCTGTGTTTGCTTCTGCCAGCGTACGGCTCATGCCATGTTTTCTTTTACCATCCAGATAGGTGACCGGGAGAATGGCCTCTTTCAGATTCGTTTTGTCTTCCATCACAAATACGTCATAATAGTCTTTTTCCGGATGTCCGGTGTTATAGATTTCGTATTTACCGGTTGCCATGATTGCATCTGTTTCATCAGCAGCCATTTTCAGCAGGCGGTCAGCTTTGTCTGCCCATCCCAATTCGGTATGATACTTATAGTATGTACCTTCGTGCAGGCAAGTTCTGGCTTTCAGTTGGCGTGCTACATCTTTCCCTATACGTCCGGTAGCCGGTTTTTCGGGCAACCATTGGATGGCAAAATCAAACTCTTCAATGATTTTATCCATCACTTCATAACGTTTTAGTTTCGGACCGTAAAGAATATCCGTGTCGCCTGTACCCAGATCTTTATCCAACCAGGGGATATCACCGAATGTTCTCATCAGTCCGGCATATTGCATTGCCTTAAAGAAGCGGACTTCTGCTACATACTGGTTGATTTCCGACTCCTTACCGCTTACGGTCTGATAGTGAGTCAGGAAATAGTTGACTAGCCGGATCGGTTGCCATCCGCCTTTACTCCAATTACACCAACTAGCTGCTTCCGCAGGGGTGCTCAACTGATTCCAGAAGAACTGAGGAATACTGTTGGGCACCTGATTGTCACTTTCACCGTCTGCTATCGAGGTTACACCTCCGGGCAGATAACTGTAGAATTGATTGGCATACGTTTCTAAGTCTCCTGTGGTATTCCAGAAGGTTTTGTCATTGATCGCTTCCGGGGCTCTTTCCAGGAAACCGTCATTACAACCCGATAGGGCGAGTGTTGCCACTCCGATGTAGAATAGATATTTGATTTTCATAAGATGCTTTGTATTTAGAATGTGAGACTTAAACCAACAGATAATGATCTTTGCATCGGATATGTGTATGGGTTATCCAATTCCGGATCGAGTCCGTCGGGGGTATCTGAAATAGTGAAAAGGTTTTCACCGGTGAAATAGATACGTATCTTTTCGATAGAAGCCTTTTGAGTCAGTACTTTAGGCAATGTATAACCGATGCTGACTGACTTCAGTCGGCAGTAAGATGCATCTACCATATAGCGTGTCTGGGCTTGGTTGATGGCAGAACCACCATTGAAACGCGCACGGGGGAAATATGCTCTCGTATTTTCTTCTGTCCAGTAATCGTTGTTGTAGGCTGAAGGTACTTGCCATTCGCTTCCGTAGTGGCTTCGGAATGAAGTTCCCGGTAGATAGAGGTCACGTTTGCCCACTCCCTGGAAGAAGATACCCAGGTCGAAACCTTTCCAGTCGGCTCCCAGGTTGATGCCGTAATGATAGCGCGGAGTGCTGTTGCCGATGATTTTTTTATCACCCGGATTATCTACGGTGTTGTCACCCCAGTCGATAACGCCGTCGTTGTTACGGTCTACAAAACGGATGTCACCGGGCATCAGTTTGATACCTCCCGATACTTTGTCCTGATTGGCTGCTCCGGCTATTTCCTGTTCGGACTGGAATAAACCATAGGTTTCATACCCCCAGATCTCACCCTGTTTCTGACCTACATACCAGTTGCCCAATTCTTTCGATTCGTTATCGAACTTGGTAACTTCCGATTGATAGTCGGACAGATTGAACCCAACTGTATAGTGGAATCCGTTGGCCAGCTGATCATTCCAGCTGATCTCAAATTCCCAACCCTTTGTCAATGACTCGGCTGCATTTTCCTGAGGTTCGTTCGCACCCAGAACGCCCGGTAGAATTTTACCTGCGGCAAGAATATCGGACGTACGTCTTTGATAGTAATCGAAAGCACCTTTCAATCGGCTGTTCAGGAAGTTGAAGTCAAGTCCCAGGTCCCACTGTGTAACGGTTTCCCAAGTGATGGACGAGCTGACGAGGCCGCCGGGAACCACATACTGCGGTTGGTTGCTGCCCATGATCCAGCTGATCTGTCCCGTACTATAGTTAGAAAGATAAGCATACCAGCCATTATTGAGTGCCTGGTTGCCTAGGCTACCATAAGATCCTCTGATTTTCAGTTCATCGAAGAAACTGTTTGTCCAGCTCTTGAACCAACTTTCGTTAGAGAGTCTCCAAGCTGCAGAGAACGAAGGGTTGAATACGGCACGGTCGTGCTTGGGAAATTTGGAAGAGAGGTCGTAACGGCCGTTTACTTCCAGTAAATAGCGCTCGTCATATCCGTAGTTGATGCGGAAGAAACCGCTTCGTGTAGCCCAGGAGTTATCACTGCTGCCTACCCAGCGGTCTCCTGTAGCATAACTTAAAGATCCCAGATCGTTTGAGATCAGCTGTTCGCGTCCGGCATTGAATCCGGTAGTATGTTTGCTTTCCTGATTATAACCGATCATTCCTTTCAGGTAATGTTTACCCAATGTTTTTTCGTAATCACCGAAGAAGTTGAAAGCATTGTATGTATCGTTGGCTTGTGATTGTGACACAGAATTCGGATTCGTCCATGCAAAAGTTTGCAGGAATTGTCCATTGGCTCCATATTCGTCAAATGACTTCATGTGAACCTTATTGTTTTCACTGTAGTAATTGAACGTGTAGTCCATGTTGATGCTCATTCCTTTGATTGGGGTCAGTTTCATCGTGATCGTGTTCCAAAGGTCATTCTTGTTGGTGAGCCGGCTACCGCCATCTTCAAGGATAGCAGGAAAATTGGTAAAGTCACCTTGTCCTGCCCAGTTGCCGTCCGGATGTTTCACCGGCATGATAGGACGGGTATCACCTCCCATAAAGTTATCACCATGTACATTGTCCTGATTCAGTCCTCTCAGTTTGGTGCGGTTAAAACTTGTCTTCATCGAGAGGTGTAACCAGTCGTTCACGTCATAATTGATGTTGTTCATCACATTGAACTTCTTGAACTGTTCGTTACCGAAACGAATCAGTGATCCCTGGTCGGTATATCCTAAGGATGTGTAGTAAGTTGCCTTCTTTCCACCTCCGCTGATATTGACATTATACTTCTGGACGGGATAGTTCTTTTTATACAATTCTTTCATCCAGTTTGTATTGCCGGCATACGTGTATTTGGTGCCGTTTTTACTGATACTCGGGTCCGAATGGATAAATACCGGAGAATTGTTCACCGGATCTTTATAGTAGGCTTCGATATGCTGCATCCACTCAGCATCGAAATAGTCGCGTCCCACGGTGTTCTGTTGCGCAGTGTTCATCCAGGTAGCATATTGCATGGAGTTCATATATGTTGGGCGGGTAGTAGGGCCGTTGAATGAAACCGATGCATCGAACGATACTTGTGTCGGCTGGTCTTTACGGCCTCCTTTGGTGGTAATCAATACGACACCATAAGCTGCACGTGCACCATAGATGGAAGCAGACGCGGCATCTTTCAATACGGAAACACTTTTCACGTCTTGCGGGTTAATCAGGTTCGGGTCCATTTCTACACCGTCAACCAATACCAATGGTGAACTTCCACTCATGGCAGTAGTACCACGGATATTGAAACTTGAACCTTGCCCGGGCCGTCCGCTGGTGGTTACATTTAAGTTAGGAATGGCACCTTGCAAACCTTGTCCGAGGTTGACAATCGGGCGATCTTCCAACACTTTACCATCTACGGCCGACACTGCTCCGGTCAGGTTGGCTTTTTTTACGGTGGCATAACCGACTACCACTACTTCTTCCAAAGCCTTGCTGTCTTCGGCAAGTTTCACTTGAATAGGTTTTCCTGTATAAGGTATTTCTTGTGTAACGTATCCGATGTAAGATATTACAATAATATCTCCTTTTTTCACATCATTCAGCGAGAATTTACCTTCTAAGTCCGTAATGACACCATTGGTCGTGCCTTTTACCATGACACTGGCACCAATAACCGGACCCAATGCATCTTCAACTGTTCCTGTCACTTTTTCTTGAGTAACTTCAGGAACCAATACTTCTGTTGCTTGCGTTGCATACGAATAAGCTGGGAAGCTTAATGCACCGGCGAGCAAGAGCAGAGTAACTTGTCTAGTGATTTTTAACATAACAATTTTGTTTTGGGTTAATAATAAAGGTTTTGTTTGGTTCTTTTACATTCTTCCTTTCTTGTTGATTATCCTTTCTTATTTCTTTAAAAATGGATTAGTTCTGGCAGAACTTGGTGAAATGTAATTCCCTTATTATCACCGGATATATATACTTTATCACTGCTCTGTATTTATAATGAAGGACTTTATAGGCAGGGAGTAAGAGATGGAAATAGCCTGTTGTTCTACTGATTGGTTTAGCATTGTGTCCTCTCTGTCTACCCTTTGTACTTGGTTCAGTGTACTTCTCTTGATTGGTTTCCGGAAGGAGTAAGAAGAGAAAGGAATATTGCCTTGGAATGAAAAAAACTTTTGGGATTATTATCTATTTTTAAAATAATCGCTATATTTGCAACGTTGTTAATCTAAAAAACAAAAAATATTCTGTTCTTTTTTAATACATTATAAAATCTATTTCTTTAAAATCAATTAGTTTGGTTATAGTTCTGCCAGGAATAATCTGCTTTATGTCATTTGATTTGTACTTAATGTATTGTAATATAATGATCTATGAATTTAAGTCTAATGTGAATCAGGGTTTGTTGCGTAAGAGAGACGTTATAGGCTTATTGAAGAATGAAGAGATGATTTCGAATAAAATATTCAATATTTTTATAAAAGAAGAGCTGGATTTATTATACTTCTTCCTCTGCTCTCTTATCTGTGCTGTTTTTGTCAGACGTTTGTCCGGTATTAGCTACTTGGTAGTGAGTTCACTTTTTAAGATTGTGACTGCTTGGATGGATAAATAAATGATAGATTGGATAGCATGCTATAAACTTATCCCGAAAACGAAGTAGAACCGGTTCTCGTAAGGGTTTGCTATCAGTTTGCCAAAGATGGCCGGAGTAAATCCGGAGGAAATATTCAAGGTCTTGGTAGCCGAAAGTCCGACATTGACTACATTCAGTTTGTCTGCGTATTCTCCTTCCCACGGAGTGAATCCTGCTTCGACGGCCAAGTCTACTCCCTTTACTGTGAATGGGTAACTGAATTCACAATAACTGGACCAGGCACGCTCCTCATTTTCCCGATAGTCATTTCCGGCAAAGGTGGTGTACCAGCCTATGGATAAAGGGAAACGTTCACTGACTGTGTAGACGGCTCCTGCCTCAAAAGTATGTCCCGTAGTTCGGGGAGTATAGTGAAAGTATTTGAAAGGCTCGTCTTCGCTTTGATAGACACAGTTGCAGATTTTTATATTCGTATTCCAGTGTAAGGTCTATTTCATTGTTTTCATTTCTGAATTCTGTCGATCCCCATGCTGATAAGGTCCATCCTTTCCACTCTACACCCAAAGTGGGTTGTACGGAAGCATTTCCATTCTTCATTCCACGCCAGATGTAGCTGCTGACAAGGTCTGCATTGATAAAAACTTCTTGTGCCTGTGTTGCAACCGAACAGATGGTCAGGACTGCAAGTATCCATATTTTCTTCATATTGCTGATAGGTATCTTTTTCGGGCTGCAAAGATAGATAATTACTGTTAAAATCCCTCTGTTCGTTGATTCTATTTCCTTTGCAGGCGACTTTATCGTCAAAAGAGCCTTCTTGGTCGACTTCTTTTGCAGGGGTAGGACAAAGGAGGTATTTTTGTAAACAGACATTCAAGACGAACTTTTTGGAGTATGAAACAAATTAATAAACAGAAGTTACTGGAGCAGATGGTTTATCTCGTCATTTGGCTGACGGTTATCTCTGTGCCGTTGGTGGGTGATTATCTGTTTGCTTCCATTAGCCCGGTACATACGTTTAGTTGGCAGACCATACGGATGGCATGGTTGCTGACTCTGCCTTTCATTCTGCTTTTCGTAGTCAATAACTATTTTCTGGCTCCCCGGCTGTTACTTCGGAAACGGTATTGGGCTTATGCACTTTCATTAGCAGGAGTCGTGACTCTGCTTTTTATTTTGTATCCTTCTATCAATCCTCCTCAACATAAACAATTTCAGAATCTGATGCCGATGCAACCCCGCCGCTATCCGGAAGGAAAGGTGTTACCGGATAGGGAGAGGGAGTTTCCCAATACATTTCCGGAGCATTCGTCACCGCTCCTTTTGCCGAAACAGGAGCTTGATATGCGCTGGCGGGGCCCGCATCCTCTTCCGGGATATTTTCTCGGACGACTTTCACTGGCATTGCTTGTGGTAGGCATTAATGTGGCTATCAAACTCTTGTTCAAGTCGATGCGTGATGAAGAAGCATTGAAAGAGTTGGAACACCAGCATTTGCAATCGGAGTTGCAGTATCTGAAGTATCAGATAAATCCGCATTTTTTTATGAATACCCTTAATAACATACATGCGTTGGTCGATATGGATGCCGGCAAGGCAAAACGTACTATTGTCGAACTTTCCAAACTGATGCGTTATGTGCTTTATGAAGCCAGCAACCGGACGATTTTGCTTTCACGCGAGATACAGTTTTTGGACAATTATATTGCCTTGATGAAATTGAGGTATACCGGGAGAGTCCGGATCGAATGCTGTATGCCCGATGAGGTGCCGGAGGTGCAAATTCCTCCTTTGCTTTTTATCTCTTTTGTCGAGAATGCCTTCAAACATGGAGTAAGTTATCAGGAAGAGTCGTTTATCCGGGTTTTTATGTCTGTCGAGGATGGCAGACTTGTCTTTCGTTGTTCGAACAGCAACCACGGGCGATCTGTGGAACAACACCACGGCATCGGGTTGGAGAATATCCGCAAGCGGCTGAGGCTGCTATTCGGACAAGATTATACTTTATCTATCAACGAACGTGACGATAGTTTTAATGTTTTACTAATTATTCCGTTATTATGATCAAATGCATTGCTGTTGATGACGAGCCCTTGGCGCTCGAGCAATTGACGGGCTATATAGCCCGTGTCCCTTTCCTGCAACTGATAGCCTCGTGCCAGGATGCATTCAGTGCCATGCAGGTGTTGTCGGAAGAAGAGGTCGACCTGATGTTTGTCGATATTCACATGCCCGATCTGAACGGGCTCGATCTGGTGCGTTCGTTAGTGGTGAAGCCCCTGATTGTGTTTACAACCGCTTATCCGGAATATGCCGTCGAGGGGTTTAAGGTAGATGCAGTCGACTATCTGCTGAAGCCATTTGAATTTCAGGATCTGCTGAAAGCAGCCGATAAGGCACGTCGGCAATTTGAGTATCATTTGCAAGATAACGGGGGAGGGACGGAAACTGATTTATTGGAAAAGGACGGTTCATTGTTCGTTAAGTCCGAATATAAGATTATCCGCATCAATGTGGCAGACATTTGCTATATAGAAGGTATGAGTGAGTATGTACGCATCTATACCGATACGGCGGATAAGCCCGTAGTGACTTTGCTGAGTATGAGAAAGCTGGAAGAACGCTTACCACAGGAGATGTTCATGAGGGTACATCGGTCTTATATCGTCAATCTTCGGAAAATAACCGAAGTTTCCCGGTTACGCATCATTTTCAATAAGAATATATATATACCGGTGGGAGATAACTATAAGGAAAGATTTACAGAATATATTAACAAGATTTGTGTCAGCAGTTAATGACCGGATGTTAGGTTGGTGAAGCTCTTTTTGAGCATGTGCCGGAAGTTTATCACAGATGAACAGATTGTATAGGGCAATACAGGGATTTCGGTTGCCTGTAAGTGTATATCCTTATAAATCTGTTCATCTGTGGTGAAAGAGACTTTAAGACCTGTTGTTGTCTTAGTCTTGCAATGTTTTACTTAATTCCCAGTTTCTTTGCGATATCCTTGGGAAGGGCATCTTTGTGAACCAGAATATTCATAGTCTTGTAAGCAACAAAAGCTTTAGAAGCATACCAAGTACCTTTGTACTTGTTGTTTGTACCCCAAGAGTTCTTAACCATGAAGTATTCTTTGCCGTTCTGGTCTTTAGCGATACCATAGATAATCATTCCATGGTCATCAGTTGTTTCCCAATTATCGAAAGCTGTCTGACGCATTTCCTGAGTGATTTTCATTTCCGGCAATGGTTTTGAAGTCAACTCTTTGCGTTTGTCGGCAGCAGTCATTCCTGTCCAGCGTGCCATGTCCGATCCTGTCAGTTCGGCACCTTTGGCTGCATCCGGAACTACAGCGATACCGTCACGGGTAAATCCTTCTTCGCTCACGTCGCTACCCCATGCAAATGTATATCCGTTCTTTACAGCGTTATCCATTACAGCCATAAATTCGTCGAGCGGCAGGTTGTATGACAATCCGTTACGCCAGTTGTCCTGGATTTCGATGGCAAACTGAGAATAGAACGGGTGATGTGTGTACGAAGTCAGAGATACATAGTCGTCCGGATTAAGTCCCAAAGACTGTGCAAAAGTCATCGGAGTATACTCTTTGCCTTTGTAAGTGAACTTTTCCGGGCATTGTCCCAGGTAAGTATCATAAATAGCGCAAAGGCCCTTCTTCCATACCGGAGTCAGTTTCTTCAGATTACCTTTGGCAATAGCGTTAACATAGGCTCCTGCTGTTGCATCCAGTTCGTTGTGAACAGGCAGTGAGTCACCATACATGATTCCCGGCATAGCATCCTGCGGTACAAGTCCGTAGTTCTTCATACAGAACATGATATCATAGAAACTTCCTCCCGGAGAGAAAGAACTGTCGCCATGATAGCGAACGTAGTTAACAGCTCGGTCAACCATCGTGTGGTGTACAACGAACATTTCAGAAAGATCGTATTCACCCTTTCCTGTGCGGAGCAATTCCGATTCGAGAAAACCGAGGCTTGAGAAGCTCCAGCAAGTGCTCGAACGGTTTTGGTTCTTGATTGAAGTAATCGGATTTTCTTTCACTGTTGTGAAAACGAAGCCCTCTTCGGGTTTTGCGTCTTGTGCCATTGTGCTCAGGCTGAATAGGCCTAGAGCAGCGATAAGGATACTCTTTTTCATTCTTATGACATTAATATTAAATTTGTTTTGGTTACAAAGATAGAGAATCCTTGGGGTAATTCCATATTCCTGTATACAATTTGCATAAAAAAAGAATAAAAAAATAGTGTATATTCTATTTTTTCATGAACAAAAAGCGGAAAGAGAATTATTTCCAATTCACTTTCCGCTTTTTATTTATTTTATTTTAATTCCGAGATTCTCTAAGTCATGACGGGTAACAGTATAGTTTTCTCCGGTTTTCATGCGTCTCATGACTAATTTCCCTACCTTTTTGGCATCCTCTTTTTCCATGAAAGGCTTTTTTCCCGAAATGGCGGGAATAAAAGGCTGGAATATGGTTATATGGTTGTTGTGGGATATTTGATAACCGTATCCTCCGTTTACTTCGATTATTTCGATCGAATAATGCGTGTCGGAGGTGGCTGCTACGGAAAAC
>OHIK01001379.1_pt1 | contig 10040 bp, 8 predicted proteins | sample 1568241 | NCBI WGS metagenome assembly OHIK01 (sample SAMEA3879567, study PRJEB24766) | human gut metagenome | biome: human-associated habitat; feature: feces | place: USA | collected 1985/1987 | reverse complement strand
TGCGGGGGGTGAAAGATCCCGAACCCGAGTTCAAAGGAAACGAATATCTGTTGCAACGCTACCTCAAGCCTGCCGCCCGCAAGGATATCGTCGAGCTGTTGGCCGAGGAGAAGATCGTCCCTACGTCGATGATCGACCTTTCGGACGGTTTGGCGAGCGACCTGCTTCAGATTTGTAAAGCCTCGAAATGCGGAGCCCGCATTTACCTCGACCGGATCCCTATCGCCCGTCAGACGACGGCTTTCGCTGAGGAGATTCATACCGATCCCGTCGTGGCGGCGCTCAACGGCGGCGAAGATTACGAGTTGCTGTTCACCGTGCCGCTGGCCCTGCAAGAGCGGGTGATGCGCATGGGCGGGGTCGATGTGATCGGACATATTACGGCGGAAAATACGGGAGCCTATCTCGTAACGCCCGACGGCGGCGAGATCCGGCTCAAAGCCCAGGGATTTCGGGATAAGGAGTAGGGCTATTTCCGCAGGCCCAGATGCGACAACAGGGACCGGAAGCCCGTTTTGATGCGGCGAGGCAGATTGACGCCCTGCCGCAGCATGACGGCTCCGCACAGAATTTGGGGATTCCATTGGCGCAGTTCGGCATAGCGGACCAGTACGACCGAGAGGGCCGGAGGCGGAAGGTTGTCCAGATGTTTGAAAACCTCTACACAGTCGTTGCGTGTCAGGTGGCGGCAAAACCGGATGCGGTTGATGTCGATCAGTGCGAATCGGTATTTTTCGCCGGATTTGTAAAAGAATACGTTGCCTGGGTTCATGTCGAGGTTGAACACTCCCTTTTCGTGCATTTCGACGATGAAAGCCGCGAAATCCTCCAGAATTTTGCGGGATTCTTCATCTCCTTCCTGCAGGGTATTCAGCAACGGGTGGGCGATGAATTCCGAAAGAAAATACCCCGTGTGGAACAGACCGTGACGTGAGATTTCCAGGTAAGCGACCGGGGCGGCGGTTTCGAATCCCAACTGTTGTAACCGCAAGGCGTATTCGTAGGCCCGACAGGCTTTGCTTTTGCGGAAAAGAGTGTAGGCGAATTGGTTGAGGCGGGTCGGGCGTTTATACTGTTTCAGGACGAAAATCCGGCCTCCTGGCAGTTCGATTTTACGGACCGTGTTGCGCCGGTCACAGTAAGTTTCCAGGATGCGATAGTCTCCCGCAGGAATTTTTCGGACCTCTTGCTGCAGGTGTGCGTATGTCGGCGACAGGACGATTTTTGGATTTTGAAACATGCGCCAAAGTTCGGGGTAAAGCATCGCCGGTGCAAGACCCAAAACGCGGTAAAGCTATTCAAAAAGTAAAATTCCCGTAAATTCGTAAAAAAGAGCCGTCAAAGAATTGACGGCTCTTGAATCTATGCAGTGGACAACAATGCTTTACAAGGCATTTACATGCATTTGCAGCGAACTCTTCAGGTTGCCGGCTTTGTTCTTGTGCACGATGTTGTGCTTGGCCAGCTTGTCCAGCATCGAAGTAACCTTCGGGAGAAGTGCCTCGGCTGCACTCTTGTCCGTCGTATTGCGGAGTGCTTTCACGGCGTTTCGTGCCGTCTTGTGGAAAAGACGGTTGTGTGCGCGCTTGGCTACAGTCTGACGAATTCTCTTCTCGGATGACTTATGGTTTGCCATAATCGTTAATTTTTATTTTTAATTTTTTTCGTTCCTTGTTTTACGGCGACGTATGTTGAAATGACGCCTTGTTCGTGACGGCCTTGGCCGTCTGCGGAATAGGCCGGAACCCGCTTCCTTCGTTGTCGTTTCCCCGTCAGCGTCCCTGAAAACACAACATACGGCCTTACCGGCCGTCGTTATGCGCTTAAAACGCTGTCGTGTAGCCCATAGCAGAGTCGAACTGCTCTTTCAAGAATGAAAATCTTGCGTCCTAACCGATAGACGAATGGGCCTCCTGTGCTATCCGTTTTCCCTCGATTGGGAAACCTTTAGCGGTGCAAAGGTAAACAAAAAAGTTTTCTATGCAAAAAAAATGTGGGAATATCTGTTTTTTTTCGATATGCGATATGAAAAAAACAGAAATATGCCGACCGTATATGAATTATTATATAATAAGGTAAGACAATTATCCGACGATTTCGGGATCTGATCCGGAGATGTTTATTCGCGACCTGTGGCCGCGTTTACCCCCCATCCTTCTCGGAAAGGGCTTGGAGGCCTGTGCTCCCCAAGAGGGATAATCACGCAAGGTAAGATTGATGTTGTGAACTTTTTTAGGCCGAAAGGAGCGTACCTTGGCATTGTGAGAATGGAATGACTGGAGATTTTAAGCCGGTTTTTTGTCGAAGAGTGAAAAAATATTTGCATTTCATTTTTTTTGTAAGGCAAAAGTCGTATATTTGCACTCCGAAAGAGTTCGGGGTGTAGCTCAGCCCGGTTTAGAGTACGCGTCTGGGGGGCGTGTGGTCGCAAGTTCGAATCTTGTCACCCCGACTGATGAAAAGGCTTGGTAATCTGATGATTGCCGAGCCTTTTTCTTTTATGTGCTCCAGCGGAAGTAGGGTGGTTATACGCTGGGTGACGCGAAAAATCAACCGAGAAGTCTGCCAAAATTCAATAAAACGACGATTCCGGTTTTTTATCGGGGCAAGTTTTCGAAGCGGGCGATATTTGTCGTACTCCTTATTTGCAAAGACGGTTATCGCGAAGGTATGGGGTTTATTCGGGGATTGCGGATACCTGTTTCGGGTCTCGATGTCTTGGCAGAACTTCGGTGCATTTTCCCTTTTCGGGGTGCACTCTGAATGACAAATGCGTGATAATTTGTATCTTATAATAAAAAAAAGGCCTTCCGAAGAAAGCCTTTTCGGGTGGAAGATGGGGCTCGAACCCACGACTTTCGGAACCACAATCCGACGCTCTAACCGACTGAGCTACATCCACCATATCGGTCGATACCGAAGATCAACCGGAGTGCAAAGATAATAGGTTTTTTCCGTCCGTGCAAAAAAACGGCGAAATTCTTTTCGGATTCTGTGCGTACGGTCCTCTCTGACGGTATCGATGGAGCGGAAACGTACGGTGTCAGGATGATGTATCTGCCGTTTTGTCAAAATGACAGTCTTGCCGCCCGATTTGTCAGACTTTCCTGTCAAAAATCGTTTGGCATATCTCTTGTTGGAGTTATCGTCGCAAACGCTGAATTGAAAAACTGTTAAATATAACTTATAACAATTAAAATCATACCACTATGAACGTAAAACCATTATCAGACCGCGTGTTGATCCTGCCCAACCCGGCGGAAGAGAAAACGGCCGGAGGTTTGATCATTCCCGATACGGCGAAGGAGAAGCCGCTGGCAGGCAAAGTAATCGCCGTAGGTCCCGGTACTTCGGAAATCAAGATGGAAGTCAAAGTCGGCGATCAGGTGCTTTACGGCAAGTATGCCGGTCAGGAGATTAACGTCGATGGCACGGATTACCTGATTATGAAGCAGCAGGATATTCTGGCTATCATTTAATTAGTTCGGTTGGATTAAAAAAATTACGATTATGGCAAAAGAGATAAAATACAACGTGGAAGCCCGTGAGCTTCTCAAGGAGGGCGTGGACGCTTTGTCGAACGCTGTGAAGGTAACGCTCGGTCCCAAAGGACGTAACGTAATCATCGACAAGAAGTTCGGTGCTCCCCAGATGACCAAGGACGGTGTGACCGTCGCCAAGGAGGTGGAGCTGGAGGACGCGATTCCCAACATGGGCGCCCAGATGGTCAAGGAGGTCGCTTCGAAGACCAACGACGATGCCGGCGACGGCACGACGACTGCGACCGTGCTGGCGCAGGCGATGATCGGCGTGGGACTGAAGAACGTGACCGCCGGAGCCAATCCGATGGACCTCAAGCGCGGTATCGACAAGGCGGTCGGTGTGGTCGTGGATTCGCTCAAGAAGCAGAGCCAGACCGTAGGCACCGATTTCGCGAAGATCGAGCAGGTCGCTACGATTTCCGCCAATAACGACGGTACCATCGGCAAGCTGATCGCCGAGGCGATGGGCAAGGTCAATAAGGAGGGTGTCATCACCGTCGAGGAGGCCAAGGGTACCGAAACCCATGTGGATGTGGTCGAGGGTATGCAGTTCGACCGTGGCTATATCTCGGCCTACTTCATCACCGATACCGAGAAGATGGAGGCGCAGCTGGACAAACCCTATATCCTGATTACCGATAAGAAGATCTCGACGATGAAGGAGCTGATGGGTGTGCTCGAGCCGGTGGCCCAGAGCGGACGCTCGCTGCTGATTATCGCCGAAGATGTGGATGGCGAGGCACTTTCCGCACTGGTTGTCAACAAGCTGCGCGGTACGTTGAAGATCGCCGCTTGCAAGGCTCCGGGTTTCGGCGACCGCCGCAAGGAGATGCTCGAAGATATCGCCGTGCTGACGGGTGCTACCGTCGTTTCGACCGACAAGGGTATGAAAATCGAGGACGCGAACCTCTCGGTGCTGGGTACGGCAGAGAAGGTTACGCTCAACAAGGAGAATACGACGATTGTCGATGGCGCCGGTTCGAAGGACGCTATCGCTGCCCGTGTGGCGCAGATCCGCGCCGGTATCGAAGCCGCTACGTCGGATTACGACAAGGAGAAACTCCAGGAACGTTTGGCTAAACTGGCCGGCGGTGTGGCTGTGCTGTACGTCGGCGCTGCGACCGAGGTCGAGATGAAAGAGAAGAAAGACCGTGTGGACGATGCGTTGGCTGCGACCCGTGCTGCCGTCGAAGAAGGTATCGTGCCGGGCGGCGGTGTCGCTTACATCCGTGCGGTGGAGGCTTTGGAGGCGCTCAAGGGCGACAATGAAGACCAGACGACCGGTATCCAGATCGTAAAACGCGCTATCGAAGAGCCGCTGCGTCAGATCGTGACGAATGCCGGCGGCGAGGGTTCGGTGGTTGTCAATAAGGTGAAGGAGGGCAAAGGCGCCTTCGGTTACAACGCCCGCGACGACCGTTATGAGGACTTGCTCAAAGCGGGTATCATCGACCCGACCAAGGTTTCGCGTGTGGCGTTGGAGAATGCGGCTTCGATCGCTTCGATGTTCCTTACCACGGAGTGTGTATTGGCCGAGAAGAAGTCGGACGCTCCCGCAATGCCTGCGATGCCGGGCGGCGGTATGGGCGGTATGATGTAGTTCATCGCTCCTTATGAAAAGTTCCCGGAATCGCGTAGATGCGGTTCCGGGAACTTTTTTTATTCCGGACTGTCGTGCATGAAGTCCGGAGAGCCGTTTTCAGGGCGGCGGGCGTTCTGCGGTTCATACGAATACGACGCTGCCTGCTGTTGGAAAGACATACGGAAAGGGCTCGGGGAAATTCCGGTGGCTTTTATACACGACTAGTGCGGTCGTGATCCGTAGCTTGTCTGCCGGAAAACGGCGGGAATGTGGAACTTTTTATTTCCGGGAGCGTCAGAGGCCGCCGTCGGCCACCCACGAACCGGTGGGGTTGTCATTGCGCAGAGCGAGCACTATGTTTTCGATGCGGCCGTCGGACATTTTCACTCGGCAGGGAACGAATACTCCCGCGTACTGTCCCGAACGGAAGGCCGGCTGGGTTTCGAGGAGGCGGCAGCCTGCATATCATTCCGTCATAAGGTCGAGCGGATAGAAAACGAGTCCTTCGGCGAGTATTTCCGTATCCCACGTCTGCATGGCGGCGAAGAGTGTGCGGGCCGCCTCTTCCGGTGCGATGGCTGCGAAGTGTACGCCGCCGACCGGTTTGGTGAGGTCGATCCATTCGATGCCGTCGTAAGCCCGAAAGAGGGTATCGGACAACGGTATGTCGTAAACGATGCGTTGCAATTCGGCGATGGTTACGGGTGTTTTGCCGTCGGTCTGCTCGATTTTCAGCCCGATAAGCCGTCCGGTCGTCCGATCGAAGCGGTATTCGCGCCGGGTGTCGGATTCGTCGATCGAGGTTCCCGACAGGTAGTCGTTGCTGAAATCCCCTTCGGCCGGCGCTTCGACGGTCAGCGTGATCGTTTCCGGTCCGACTTGCTTGCTGTAACTTGCGTTCCGGCGCTCGGCGAAGTTGAGCTCTTCCCGCAGCAGCAGGGTGTAAGGGTCGAGCAAGGTGGCGAAATCTTCGATTGCGCCGCTGCCGGGACGCATGATGAAGCCTGAGTTTATCGCGGGACTCCACATCAGGATCCGTTCCCCGTCGCTTAGGGCGATCCGTCCTGCTTTTTCCAGCCGCCAGCGGCCTGAACCCGGTTCCACCCACATACGGTGGGAGACAAAGGGGGCTTCGGCATCGATGTAACTGAAATTTTCCTGGGGAAGAGTGCGGACGGTCATTTCGAGGCGGAACGAACGGCTTTTGTCGAGTTGAGCGGCTGCATAGCGGAAGATACGTCCTGCGGCGTGGGCCCGGTAGCGGCCGACGGGATCGAAGACGAGCAGTACGAGGGCGACGAGGGCTGCGGCGCTCAATGTCGCGGACAGTGGCCGAAACCACAATCGCCGAGGCCGTACCGGAGCGGTCGTTCGTGCGGTTGCCGGCGTATTTTCGGTTTGTGCGGCGGTTTTCAGAATGCGGGCTTTCAGATCGGCCGGAGCCTGCATTTCGACGCGGGGAGCGACGGCGTTGAAGGCTGCTTTCGTTTGGCGGTAGAATTCGGCGCAGGCGGGACACGTTTCGAGGTGTTCCAACATTTCGCGGCGAACCTCTGCAGGGATATTGTCATCGAACAGCAGTTCGATTCGGTTTTCAAAATCGGTGCATTTCATGGCGGATGATTTTTAGTGGTTGATGAGTTTGCGGAGCTTGCCGATCCCGTAACGGAAACGGGATTTGACGGTCGCCTCGGTGCTGCCGGTGATCTCGGCGATCCGGGCGAAAGTCAGGGAGTCGGCGGTTTTCAGGCGGATCACTTCGGCCTGTTCCTCCGGGAGGGTTGCGAGCAGCCCGGCGATTCGTTCGTATTCTTCGCGGAGTTCCGGCTCGCTGGAGTCGTCCGCAAGTGCGGCGGTCCGTTCGGTTGGCAGCGTCGCATTGCGCCGGTGGCGGTGGTAGTCGCAGCAGCGGTTGGCGATCGCCCGCCAGAGGTAGCGCTCCACGTCGTCGATGCAGTCGAGGTTGCAATCCGAGTGGAAGAGCCGCAGCAGGACGTCCTGCACGATGTCTTCCGCATCGGCTCGCGATCCCGTACGGAAATAGGCGAAGCGGTAAAGGGAATCCTGTCGCCGATCGACGATCCGCTCGAGGAGTTTCAGTTTCGTTTCTTGCATATTTTGTCTGTTTTAACGACGCGTCTATTCATAAGACGTAACCGCTGCGAAAAAGATTTAACCGAAGCGTAAAAAACGGCGTATGCCGATATATTTTTGTTTGTCGGCGTCGGATGGAAGGGTTTGCTGCGGATTTTGCGGAACGGGAATTTCCATAAAGGATATGGCAACCCGTTACGGAAGGATTTCCGATGGCGAAATGCCTGCACTGTAGGTTTCGACGGGAAATCCATTGCCCGGCTCTGCAGGTCGGTAAAGTTCGTACTCTCTTGCGTGAGAGAGCAATCAGCTTTGTAAAGGTATTGACAGACCGGGAATCGCGGCGTCGGATCGTTCGATTCGTGAAAATGATCGTGTGCCGACGTATCTGTTATTTGTCCAGCAGGATACGAGCCTGTGCGAGTGCGGCTTCCGTGATTTGGCTGCCCGATAGCATTTTGGCGATTTCGGTAATCCGCTCCTCCGGGTCGAGGCGGCGGATATGGGATCCTTCGGCGTCTTTGTAAACCACGAAGTGAGTGTCGCCTTTCGAAGCGACCTGCGGCAGGTGGGTGATGTCCACGACCTGCATGGTCTGCGAGAGGTCGGCGATGATCTCGCCCATGGCGTCGGCGATGCGGCCTGAAACGCCCGTGTCTATCTCGTCGAAGATGATCGTCGGCAGCTCCATGCGGTGAGCGAGCAACGCTTTGAGAGCCAGCATTACGCGTGAAATTTCACCGCCCGAGGCGATGCGTTCCACTTTTTGAGGAGCGAAATTTCCGTTGGCTGTGAACAGAAAATCTATTTCGTCGCCACCCGTGGGGGTCAAGGCCGGTGCGGGGGTGAGCTGTACGACGAAACGGGCTTCGGGCATGCCGAGCCGTGCGAGGGTCGTCTGAATCGCATCGTTGAACGTCGGAGCGGCCTTTTCTCGGGTGGCGTGGATGTTCCGGGCCAGCTCTTCGGCCTTCTCTTCGGTGGCGGTCAGTTCGGTCGCAACGGCGGCGATGGCTTCGTCGCCGTGCGTGATCGCTTGCAGGCGTGCTTCGTAATCGGTCTGTTTGGCGAGGAGTTCGCCGAGATCTGCGGCACGGTGTTTCTGGCAGAGCGAGTAGATGGTGTTGAGTCGGTCGCCGATTTTTTGCAACCGTTCGGGATCGGCGTCGAGCCGGCTTCGAGGTGGCGGCAGGCCGTTTCGCTGGCCTTGAGTTGTACCAACACCCCGATTTGTTCGTCGTCCAGGGCGTTGCGCAGCGCCGTGAGGGTTTCGCTGATACGGTCGGCGTTCGAAAGAACCTCCAGCTCCTGTTCCAGTTCGGTTTGTTCACCCTCCTTCAGGTGGGCCGCTGCGAGTTCTTCGACCTGGTAGCGGAGCCACTCTTCGTCCTTGCGCCCGGCTTCGGCCTCTTCGCGCAGCCGTGCGAGTTCACGGCGCAGGTGGCAGAGCCGTTCGTAGAGGGTCGTATATTGCATCCGCAGGTCGTGGTTTTCGGCGACCGTATCGACGGCCTGCATGCGGAAAGCCTCCGATCCCAGGATCAGATTCTGGTGTTGGGAGTGGATGTCGATCAGTTGCGATCCCAGTTCGCGCAGCAACGCAAGGGGAACGGGAGTGTCGTTGATGAACGAGCGGCTTTTGCCGGCCGGGGTGATCTGGCGCGTGAGGGTCGTTTCGCGGCTGTAATCCAGGTCGTTTCGGTCGAAGAATGCCTGCAGGTCCCTTGTTCCTAGATCGAAAACGCCTTCGATCAGGCAATTACGTTTGTCGTCTTTCAGGGTGGCGTTGTCGTTCTTGTTCCCCAGCAGGAGGCCCAGCGCGCCGAGCAGGATCGACTTTCCGGCGCCGGTTTCGCCCGTGATGATGTTCAGCCGGTCGTCCAGCTCCAGTTCGAGCCGGTCGATCAGGGCGTAGTTTTCGACTTTCAGACGACGTAGCATGGCTATTTCAGAATGGATTCGATTTTGTCGGCGATCTTCTCGGCCGTGTCGGCTTTCGAGAGCAGAGGAAGCTCCTCGCGTCCTGCGCGGTCGATGAGCGTCACCTTGTTGGTATCGACGCCGAATCCGGCGCCGGCGTCGCGCAGCGAGTTCAGAACGATGAAATCGAAGTTTTTGCGTTGGAGTTTTCCTTCGGCATTGGCCTCTTCGTGATCGGTTTCGAGGGCGAAGCCGACCAGGATCCGACCCGCTTTGTGCGCTCCCAGCTCGGCTGCGATGTCGTGCGTGCGTTTGAGGCGGATCGTCAGCTCGCCGTCCCCTTTCTTGAGTTTGGTCGGGGCGACCTCTTCGGGGGTATAGTCCGCGACGGCGGCGCACATGACGGCTCCGTCGGCTGCGGCGAACTCCCTCACCGAAGCCTCGTACATCTCCTGTGCCGAGAGGACATCGATACGTCGAACTCCGGTCGGGGTGGGCAGCGACGTGCGGCCGCTGACGAGTACGACTTCGGCGCCCCGCCTGGCGAGCGCTTCGGCGATGGCATACCCCATCTTGCCCGTCGAGTGGTTCGAGATGAACCGCACCGGGTCGATGGCTTCGATGGTTGCGCCTGCGGTAACGATCAGCCGTTTACCTCGCAGGCTCTTTTTTTTTTCGGAAAGAAGGTCTTCGACGAATGCGACGATGTCGGCCGGTTCGGCCATGCGTCCCTTGCCCGAAAGTCCGCTCGCCAGCTCCCCTTCGGCCGGTTCGACGATCCGTACGCCTCGGCTGCGCAGAATCCGCAGATTCTCCTGTGTGGCCGAATGCGCGAACATGTCCAGGTCCATCGCCGGGGCGACTGCTACCGGGCAGCGGGCCGAAAGGTAGGTCGTCAGCAG
>OHIK01001374.1_pt1 | contig 10067 bp, 10 predicted proteins | sample 1568241 | NCBI WGS metagenome assembly OHIK01 (sample SAMEA3879567, study PRJEB24766) | human gut metagenome | biome: human-associated habitat; feature: feces | place: USA | collected 1985/1987 | reverse complement strand
GCACGTTCCCGCCGTTCCAGCGGCAATAACCGTTTCCTGCGCTATTCTCGGCATCGTGCTGGTGGTAACACATGACCAGGAGTTTTTGCAGCAGGCTTGTGACCGGGTCCTGCATCTGTAAGGAGGGGAACTATGCTGGAGCAGATGATAGCGGGAAATGGCTTTCCAAAAGTGGTGGTGGAAAATGATCATTGCCGGGTCTTTCAGATGATGGGCGGCACCGGGGATGGGAGCATGACCCAGTACGACCTGTACCCCGGGATCACTTTGATGTATAACGACTTCCACATGGAGGATTACGACTCCGACCTGACCATTACCGGAGATCTGCTGTGCATCGACTATTGCCGCCAGGGACGGATGGAGTACCCGGCGGGACCGGATGCTTATTCCTATGTGGAAGCGGGGGACCTGAAGCTGGACCGGCGGCTGGAGCACCGGGGGCACTTTGTCTTTCCACTTTCCCACTATCACGGGATCACGGTGGGGCTGGAGCTGCCTCGGGCAGCCCAGGCCCTGGCCGAATGGGTGCGGGACTTTCCGGTGGACCTGTACCGCCTCCGAGACAAATACTGCTCCGGCCCCCACCCCAAGGTACTCCACGGGGCCCCTTCGCTGGATCATATCTTCCAGGAGCTCTATGCCGTACCGGAACAGATCAAGCTCCCCTATTTCCGCATCAAGACGCTGGAACTGCTCCTCTATCTGGATGCCCTGGAACTGCCCGCGGAGTCGGAGAAGCCCTACTTCTACAAGACGCAGGTGGAGAAAATGAAAGCGATTCACCGCCTGCTGACCGGGGATCTGGAGCGTCACTACACCATCACTGAGCTGTCCCGGCGCTTTTCCATCCCGGCCACGGCCTTGAAAGAGTGCTTCAAATCGGTCTACGGCCAGCCCATCAACACCTATATGCGGTGCCTGCGCATGGACCGGGCGGCCCTCCTGCTCCGGCAGGAGCCCCATGCCGGCGTGGCGGAGATCGCCGGCCGGGTAGGGTATGACAGCGCCAGCAAATTTGCCGCCGCGTTCAAGGCGGTAAAGGGTAAAACGCCCCTGGAATACCGCCGGGAGGGACAATAAATTCTTCTGTCCAAACGGGACAGGATCGGCGGAGCGGAGCGGAAAAGAGCTTTTTTATCAGTTACAATGGCTGCGGTTAGCGAAAGCAAATCGCAGTCATTTCTTTTGAGAGGAGTCTTGCCGATGAAAGAACGGACCTGGCTGAGCATCCTGCTCTCCTATGCCGGACCCTGCCGGGGCAAAATGGCCGCCTCGGTGGCCCTGGCGGTGGTCAGCGTGGCAGGAGGCTTTGTGCCGTATCTGGGAGTCTATCAAATCCTGCGGCTGTTTGTGGAGCGTCGGGCGGGCCTGGAGGGCATCCTGCTGTGGTGTGGGGTGTGCCTGGCAGGCTACGCCGTCAAGGTGGCGGGCTATGCCCTGTCCACCATGCTGGCCCATGTATCCGCCTATACCATTCTGGAGGGCCTTCGCCTCCAGGTGGCAGATCAGCTCATGAGGGCGCCCCTGGGCGAGGTGGAATCCCGGCCCATCGGGGCCATGAAGAGCACCATCGTGGACCGCATCGAGGATGTGGAGCCGCCCCTGGCCCACATGATCCCAGAGCTGAGCTCTAACCTGCTTCTGCCCCTGGCGGTCGTCATCGCCATGTTCGCCATCGACTGGCGGATGGGCCTGGCCTTGCTGGTGACCATCCCAGTGGCCCTGGTCCCCATGGCGGCGGGGATGCGGTCCTACAACAAGAACTATGCCGCCTATATGGCGGCCAACAACCATGTCAACAGCGTCATCGTGGAATATGTGGAGGGCATCCAGGTGGTCAAGGCCTTCAGCCAGGGGGAGCGATCCTACGCCAAGTTCGCCCAGGCTGTGAGCTCTTTCCGGGACTTTACCCTGAACTGGTTCCGCTGCACCTGGGCCTCCATGAATCTGTGCCTGTCCATCCTGCCCACCACCCTGCTGGGGACCCTCCCGGTGGGCATCTATCTTTACCAGACCGGGGTGCTGGACCCAGCTCAGGTGACGCTCTGCCTGATGATGGCCCTGGGCATCGTCTCCCCGCTCATGAGAGCTACCGCATTCATCAACTCCATGAAGAGTATGCAGTTTGCGGTGAAGGACACCCGGGAGCTGCTGGACCTGCCCCAGCTCTCTCAGGCGAAGCAGGAGGCGGATCTGGACGGCAGCGGCATCCGGTTTCGGAATGTGGCCTTTTCCTATGGCGGGACGGGGGGCGCGGAGGTGCTCCATGACCTGGGGCTGCACATCCCCCAGGGGAGCTTCACCGCCCTGGTAGGGCCCTCAGGAGGCGGCAAGTCCACCATCGCCCGGCTGGCTGCCCGCTTCTGGGATGTGACGGCCGGCTCCATCACCCTGGGTGGGCGGGACATCCGGGAAATGCCTCTGAAACAGCTCTCCCAGGCCATCAGCTTCGTCACCCAGGACAACTTCCTCTTTGACTGCTCTCTCAAGGAGAACATCCGCCTGGGAAAGCCGGACGCCTCGGACGAGGAGGTGCTGGCGGCGGCCAGGGCGGCCCAGTGTGAGGAGTTTCTGGCCCGACTGGACCGGGGCTGGGACACCCCGGCGGGAGAGGCGGGCAGACAGCTCTCCGGCGGGGAGCGCCAGCGTATCGCCATCGCCCGCGCCATTTTGAAGGACGCCCCCATTGTGATTTTGGACGAAGCCACCGCGTTTACCGATCCGGAAAATGAGGACAAAATCCAGAGCTCGATCATGGCCCTCTCCAAAGGGAAGACCCTGCTGGTCATCGCCCACCGCCTGAGCACCATCCAGAACGCGGATCAGATCGTGGTGCTGGAAAAGGGGCATATCGTGGACCAGGGCACCCAGGCGGAGCTGCTCCGCCGCTGCCTGCTTTACCAGAAGCTGTGGCAGGCCCACATCGGAGCCCAAGGCTGGGCAGTTACATCGGGCGCAAAGGAGGGACAGTGAGATGTTTCACAGTGTAGGACGGATCATGCGGTGGGCCGGAGCCTACCGGAAACGAATGGTGCTGGGCTTCGTGTGCTCCTTCTTCGCCACCTGGTGCACCGCCGGGCCGGTGGTGCTGGCGGCTTGGGCGCTGGGACAGCTGATTGTGGACGCCTGGGGAGAGGAGCGCCTGTCTCCGCACCTTCCCTGGCTGTGCCTGGGCGGGATCGTGGTGCTGATTCTTCTGCGGTTTTTCTTCACCTACTGGAAAAACCGGCTTCAGGAGAGTATCGGCACGGAACGGGCGGCAGAGCAGCGGATGGAGCTGGGGAATGTGCTCAAGCGGGTGTCCCTGGGGTACTTCGCCAAAAACGACCTGGGAGACATTTTGGCAGCCCTCACCACCGAACTGAGCACCCTGGAGCTCCAGAGCATGAAAATGGTGGATGCGGTGGTGAACGGCTATATCCAAGTGGCCGTGATCCTGCTGTGTGTGGCGTTTTTCTGCCCGCCTGCCGCGCTGGCGGCGCTGATCGGTGTGCTGGTGTCCGCCTTTGCTCTGCGGGGGATCGGCCGCCAGAGCGCCCGCACCGCCCCGGTGAGCCACCGGGCTCAGGAGGCGCTGTCCGGGGCGGCCATTGAGTACATTCACGGTCTGCCGGTGGTCAAGTCCTTCGGCCAGGATGGCGTTTCTGTCCAGCGGTTTCGGGAGGCCTGCCGGGCAAACAAGGCCATCCGCATCAAAAATGAGTTCGGCTTTGTCCCCTGGAACTGTCTGCACCTGTTTGCTCTGCGGGCGGCTTCCGTGGGGCTGGTGCTCACCGCCGGCTGGCAGGCCCTGGCCGGCGCCCTTCCCCTCCAGTATTTCCTGATGATCGCCCTGTTCTCCTTTACCATCTTCGGCAGTGTGGAGGCCATCAACGATGCGGCCCACATCCTGTCGGTGACGGACTCGGTGCTGGACCGTCTGGAGGAGCTGGAGCAAACCGATTTCATTGACAAGGGAGGAAAGGAGGTCGTGCCGGAGCGCTTCGATGTGGCCCTGAGCCATGTGTCCTTCGGCTACGGCGGCCGCGAGGTGCTCCACGATGTATCCTTTACCGCCCCCCAGGGGACCACTACCGCCATCGTTGGCCCCTCCGGCTCCGGAAAGAGTACCATCTGCAATTTGGTTGCCCGGTTTTATGATGTGAATGCCGGCTCTGTCTCCGTGGGCGGACACGATGTGCGGGAGTTTACCTGCGAGAGCTTGCTGAGAAACATCTCCATGGTGTTCCAAACGGTGTATCTGTTCCATGACACGGTGGAGAACAACATCAAGTTCGGCTGCCCGGACGCCACCCATGAACAGGTGGTGGCCGCTGCCAAGGCCGCCTGCTGCCACGATTTCATCTCTGCCCTGCCGAACGGCTATGATACCGTGATTGGAGAGGGCGGCTCCACCCTCTCCGGCGGGGAGAAACAGCGCATTTCCATCGCCCGCGCCATGCTCAAAAACGCGCCTATCGTCATCCTTGATGAAGCGACCGCCAGCGTAGACCCGGAGAATGAGCACCTGATTCAGCAGGCTCTGTCCGCTTTGACAAAGGGGAAAACCATCCTTACCATCGCCCATCGGCTGGCCACCATCCAGAGCGCGGACCAGATCCTGGTGGTGGAGGACGGCCGCATCGTTCAGCGGGGTACCCACGACGAGCTCATGGCCCAGGGCGGGCTTTACCGGCGATTCATTGAGATCCGGGAACAGGCCGAGGGCTGGAGACTGGCATGAGGGAGAACAGCAAGCGACAGCATCCCGCATCCTTACACGCTTCAGGCGAGGACTATCTGGAAGCCATCCTGATCCTTCATATGAAAAAGGGCACGGTGCGCTCCGTGGATGTGGCCCGACACCTGGGAGTTTCCAAGCCCAGCGTGTGCCATGCGGTGGCGTTGCTAAAGGACGGCGGTTTTCTCACCATGGATGAGGATTTCTCCCTATGCCTGACGGATGTGGGCCGGGAGGTCGCGGAGAGCATCTACGAGCGCCATTGTTTTTTTACAGAGAAGCTGATTGCCGCAGGGGTTGACCCCAAGGTGGCGGAAGCCGACGCCTGCAGGATTGAGCACATCATCAGCGCGGAGTCTTTTGAGCGGCTGAAAGAGGCGGCTAAAGGTATGAGGCAGGCGTAACGCCTCATTCTTTCGGCTCCTGAATAAGCACACTTAAAAGAAGCTGGAAAGGAACACCCCCTGCTTTGGCAGGGGGTGTTCCTTAATTGAAGCTGTTCAACCGTGCTCCGGCATTATTCCCGGCATTTTGCTCGTGACGCAAGTACAGAAATTTATCAGAAATTAAACATAATTCAGGAGAGTATAATACATCCATTTTCCATAAAAAGGAGATGAAATTACGAGCAGCGTCATTTCAGGAAAGCGTATTCTACTAATTGAGGAAAGCCAAGCACAGGCGGAGAGCATCCGAGCCTTATTGAGGAAAAACGGGGTTGATCCTTGCATCGCCTTGACAATCCAAAACGCGGTCAGCCAAATGATGATCCGCACCTTTGATGTAGTGGCTCTGGACGCGGATACCGAGGATGCTGCCCGTCTGATTGGTTTGCTGCTGGATCTTCGGCACGCAAAGAATACGCTTCTACTTATGTTCCCAATCGGTAAATCTGATGTTCGGGCGGCTTTTATGAACCGAGGGTTTGATATGTGCCTTGCGGAAAACAGTCCCAAGGAGTGCTCTGCCGCTGTCTGTGCCCTGCTTCGCCGTCCGTCGGCCGATGAATACCCTACGGAGGCCGCACCGCCTGGCCGTATCATTTATAAAGATCTGATGATGGACCCCTTGCGCCAAAGGGTCACAATGCGCGGAAGTCAGCTCTCCTTTACAGCTCTGGAGTTCAAGCTCCTCTATTTCCTGGCCAGCAATCCCTCTATCGTCTTTTCCAGGGAACTGATCTATGAACGGGTCTGGAGGGAGAGCAGTCTCTACGGCAGTAAGAGCGTTAACGACCTGATCTGTTCTATACGAAAGAAGATGGGCCTGTCTCCTAAAGATACCGATTATATCAAGACAGTCAAGGGAGTCGGGTACTGTTTCGCTCCATAATGTCGAAATAACACATATTCCGCCGCAAATTCTCTTTTAAGTCCACTTTGGGAGCGTAAGGAAACCATGATGCACCGCTATTCTGTGGATAACGGCACAAGAACCCACATCGCGACGAAATTTGCTTTCAAAGCATGGAATGAGATGGGGGAATATGAATAGGTCTGCGCCTCCACTTTTCCACCATGGCAGGGCAACAGCTTGGTCTACCGCTATCCTATTCTCCGGTGCCAATTTTCTTGCCTTGGATAAGAATTCCTCGCATGATGTCTCCTTGTGCTGAAAAATTTTATTTCAGAAAGAAAGGCGGGGGGATCATCATGGAGCAAACGAAAATAAGAGAACAGGTAATTGATGACTTGAAGCAATATCCGGAGCTGAAGAAGAAAGTCATCTTGCTTCGCTATGAGCAGGAACACCCCGCCAAGATTTCAGACAGCGAGGTGATCGACAGCATGGCGCTTTCACGGCCGGTGAGCGACGGCATTCGACCGGCGGGATTTATCTCAGATAAGACCATGCGTATCGCCACACAGTTCCGGGACAAGAAAGACCGACTCAACCAAGAAACCATTATGAAAACCAATTATCCCGTAACCCCAAGGCAAAAACGGTCAAGGTGTAGGAGTAATCGAGGAATAATCGACTCTCCTACACCTCTTTTTACACCGTTCTGCCGCTTTAGATACAGGAGCAGAGGCCAGATCCGCTCGCATCAGTATCCACGCACATCCTCGACAAATGACCCGTTTCTCAAGTGGTTTTCGTACGCTTCTCGAATGATGCGAATAGCGATGTCTACTTCTTCATTTTGAAGATCGTTGTCTTTGATGATCTCCTCATATTCCGCATAGATCCGAAAGACTCGCTTAAACTGCTCCCTGGTCACAGGATTATCGGGGCAAACGCAGTACGAGGCAAAACTTATGATCGAACTGCGCTTGCTTTCAATGTAGAGAGACATGGTGATTTCGGTGTTCTTATCCATTTCTTCTTTCAGAACCTCAATGGACTGATCATACACCACTGCTCTATCATTTACCCATTTCATCCAGGCGTCACGCTTGGCGATATTATCTTCGCTGTAATGGGATTCCACGCTGTTCAACACGGTCTTCACATCGTGAATCGTCGCGGACATTTCTCGCATGGTCTGCCGTTCCTGCTTCTTCCGAGCAAAATATTTCCTGATCTTAATGAACTCGGGAACGACTTTCCCCTTAAACTCCAAAATTTCGCCAACGATCTGCATGATCAAAAAAACGCCGATAATAGCCAGACCTAAAGCGATAGGTATGTTCAGGTACTCGATATAGCTGATCATGTTAACCGATCACCCACCTCGACAAAGGTGGGTTTCTTTTCTTCCGCCATCATCCAACCTCCTTCAAAGCAGGCAAATTTGGAAAGCTTAGGCTTTGGGACTCAGCATCCCGAGCAGTTCCTGATACTCGCTCTCGCTGATTTTGTCGGCGGCATAGAAAATATCGAGCTTCGTCTCGATACCCGCCGTCTGGCCTCTCTCGATCATGCGCTTCAAAGTTCGGTACAACATAGTAGTTTTCCCCTTTCTTAAATATCCAGCTCCGTCAGACCCAGCTCCAGCAGAGTCAGACGGAATTCCTGGTCCACGTTCATGGCATCCGTATCCACTTGTGCGGAATACAGTGCCCGATTGCTGCGGTCGATCTCGTTGTCTACTCCCTTTCTCAGGAACGTCTCGTAGTTCTCCCGCACGTTTGCCGCGATGCCGTCCCAGGTCTCCACCTCCACATGGTACTCGTCGTACTCATATCCGGTGAAGTCCTCGGTCTGGACAGGCGTCACGTTCTGGAAAAGCCGTACAAGGCTTCTTCCGCTTCCGGGAATGCGCTCCACGGTAAAACTGCCGGGGTCAACCATCCCTTGTACTTTCATGGTGCCGCTCCTTTCACGCCGCCTGGTAGGGCGGATATAATTTCTGAAGCCGTCTGCACTCTTTTCGGACGACTTTCTTAAGATCGAACATGGTCTTCGGCTGGTAATACCGCTCCAAAATCCGTTGACAATCGCACTTTCGGAGCTGCCCAAGCCGTGAGATCAGGCCGGAGGCCCGCTTAAACGAGATGACCCGGTTTCGATCCCTTCGGTAGTAATATAAATGCAGCGACTGCTTGAGCCGAAACAGGTTGTGCTTTCGGAGGATGGTGTAACCGTGCCCGAACCGGTAGCCCAGCGCCGACGGAATCCTCGGCCGTCTTCGGCGCTGTTTGGCCTCGGGCAGCTGCTCTCTGGCCTTCTCCACCCTTGGGGTAAAGCCGATCCGAAAGACCTGCCAGTTGTCTTTCAGCTTTAGTCCCACGTCGGCCAGCCACGCCTGAATATCCCGGATCAGCTTCCGCAATTTCCGCTTGCTGGAGGCGAAGATGGTGAAGTTGTCCATCTGCCGCAGGTAGTGGCTGACGCCGTACTCCCTTTGGTGGATCATCAGGTCCAGCGGCTGGAGTACCAGGTGCAGGAACCAGGCGGAGAAGAACGCGCCGATAAGTACGCCGTATTCCATCAGGGCGTCGCACAGCCAGAGGGTCTCCCGGTCCTTGAACAGCCGTTTCAGTGCCTGGATGACATACGGCGGGTCCAGCTCCTCAAAGCAGTGGTAGATGTCGCATTCCGCACCGTACCGTGTGCCGGCGGCGTCGCCGTTCATCCACTTCTTGATCGCCTTGACCCCGTAGGAATTTCCCCGTCCCGGCACGCTTGCGATGCAGTATTTGTCCATGCTCCGCATGATGTGCGGGATCATGGGCTGTAACACCGCATGGTGGACATACTGGTCCGGCCACAAAAGCGGCTCGTTGATGTCCCGCCATTTGCCCTTTCCGCTGTCCGCGTTCCGGTCCCAGCGCCGCCGTTTCAGCGGCGGGTGCATGTGCGCGTCCCCGCTCACCAGGTCCTCAATGAACCTGCGCAGCTCCGCCACATACGCATCCATATTCGCCTCGATCTCCAGGACCTTCTTGTTCAGGCTGTGGTCGCCGTTGCGCCGGTGTCCCCGGTTGACTTCCCGGATGGCCAGGCGCAGATTGTCTTCCGAAAGGATTTGTTGGTAAACTCTCACTCGTTTCATCAGGGATAATATCCTCCTTGTAGCCTCACAGCCGTTCCATCGCCGCGGGTGGTTCCGGGGCGAAACCCGGCCCGAAGTGTACCAGGCTGTGCCCTGACGGCTCATCGTCAGCAAGTGCTGCGCGGTCAACTCTGCGTAATAGAAAGGGTGAGGAACCCTGACTACCGATAGGAGGTTCAGCCATACCCGACAGGCCCAATGGCCTGCGTCTGCTTCAAGAAGGCGACAGCCGATGTCGGAGCTCGTGTCCGACGCATTGTTGAAGTTCACGTAGAACGGCCCGCGATTCTGGTTCTGGTTATAGCTACCGCCGTGGCGCAGGCACGGGACACTACCGCTGAACTTCCAGCTATCCGGGACATATGTGGTGGTACTGCCGCCAGCCTCAGAGGGATACAGCGCCCACTCCAGCCCGCTTTGGGTCGGGATGGCGAAGTCCTTCGGGTAACCAGCAACCGGCTTACCGACAAGCACGCCGTTGGCACTGTCGCTGAACTGATTGGGATTCTTGATGACGTTCAGGCCGTTGCCATTGTAATAGCAGCCGTCCATCCAGTCGTACACATTGTCCCACCAGCCCTCGATGTTCCGGTACTGTGTGAAACCGTAAGTATCCCGATTGGCCGCCGTAGTACCGGTGTGGTACTGCATGGCGTCCGTACGCCCGTTGTTCTCCTTGGAATTGCTGGCCGAGCAGCCCCGGCCGATCCGCTCGCCGTTCCAATCCGCGAACTCCACCAGAAACAGCATGTTTACATACCACATCTGGGCAAAGTCCAGCTGCCAGATGTTGGCCCCCAGGTTGTGGATCTGGGTTCGTGCCGTGCTCCGGGTGATGTTCACCTGCTGGGCCTTGTTGGTCTCCGACTTGTAGGTGCCGCTGGCGCAGTGATACCGGGCGATGTA
>OHIK01001373.1_pt1 | contig 10068 bp, 7 predicted proteins | sample 1568241 | NCBI WGS metagenome assembly OHIK01 (sample SAMEA3879567, study PRJEB24766) | human gut metagenome | biome: human-associated habitat; feature: feces | place: USA | collected 1985/1987 | reverse complement strand
GTTATGCAGATCGCCAAAGACGCTTTCTGGGAGCAGGGCTCTTCGGAAAAGCCCAGAGATAAGATGAAGCGCCGGTTAAACAGCCTGTTTCAGCGCCGCAATATGATCGCCCATCAGTCAGACCGCCGCCATGCGGATGCGCAAAAGGAGCCCATTTCCCGGGAGACTGTTGAGGAGTTTATTGCAGATGTGGAGAAGATCGTGGCGGCGGTGGTGAAGGAAGCGGAGAGGAAGCAGGAGGCATAGGAATGGCGTAAAATGCGGAAAATCCGGATTCTGTAAGACGGTGCAGCACAGCTTTCGGGCAGACAGACAAATTCTGGTATTTATGTCATAATCGCAGATGCTTTGCAGAAATTGGAACGCACAGCCAGAGAAAGATGTGATATACTAGGCCCTGGTATCGAAAAGAAGGGTTGAAAAAGCTGTACTGCGATGCTATAATGATATGAGCTAAAACCGGACAAAAGCTTGAGAGTTTGAAGGCTGCGGGTTTTTGGAAGGGGTTATACTGGTCGCACATAACGTGCCTGAATGAATCTGGGACGCCGAAGGGCGGATCGCGGAGTGGCGGAGCCTACCCTAAAAGGAGAATCATCATGTGGTATGTATTGCAGACAATAACTGGAAGAGAAGAGGAGCTGGTCCATTATATTGAAGAGATCGTTCCAAAAGAACTGTACACAGATTGTTTTGTGGCATATTACGAAAGGGTATGGAGAAAACAGCAGGAAAGCGTCGTCCATGTGGAGCGGCTGTTTCCGGGATATGTGTTCATTGTTTCGGATACGCCGAAGGAGCTGTACCTGTGCTTGAAGAAGGTTCCTGCCATGTCCAAGATGATCGCCGATGGAAATTTTGACTTTCTTTCCATTGAAGAGGAAGAAGAAGCGTTTTTCGCGAATATGCTGAAAAACCAGCATATTGTCCGGCTTTCCTATGTGGAGCTGGATGGAAAGGGGCGGATTCTCCGCGTATGCGGACCTTTGAAAGAATATGCAGATTCCATCGTAAAGGCCCAGTATAAGAAGCGTTATGTGATCATCCGGCTGAAGATGATGGGGAGCTATAAGACCGTGGCCCTGGGGGTTATCTTAAAGGAAGATATCCAGCAGGAGATCCGCTATGGAAAGGTTGAGACCCCGTTGGAGATGCCGGAGTTTTACCATGCCGCACAGCCGGAGAAAAACCACGGTTATGCCGCAGGCGACCATGTCAGCGTGATTTCCGGATCCTTTGAAAATATGTCGGGAGTGATCTGGAAAGTCAAAAAAGATACGGTAGAGATCGGAGTACATCTCTTCGGACAGGACATGTCCATGGAGGTGCCGGTCAATGATATACGCAAAAACTTCCCATAAGGACGATTATGGGAAGTAAAACGGGCTCCGGAGATCAGTTCCGGAGGGACAGCCCCCTGGCTCCGGCCCATGAAAACAACGAATCCGAGGAAGATCTGATGTACGAATTTCTGGAAAAATACCTGCCCAGGGACAAGCGCGTCCGCATGGGCATCTTAATGGCCGCAGACGTCCTTGCGCTCTGCCTGGCCTCTTTTTTAGGCCTTTTTGTCCGGTTTGACTTAAATATTTCCAGGATCCCGCCGGAATACGCCCGGGCGGCCCTGGAGTTCCTTCCCTATTATATCCTGGCCTCCCTGGTGATCTTCTTCCTGGCCCGGATGTATTCCACCATGTGGAGCGTGGCCGGGGTCCGGGAAGCCCTCCATGTGGTGGCGGCCTGCGGCCTGGCCTCCCTAGTGCAGATCGCCGGGATGATGCTCTTACAGCTTTCCGTACCCAGGAGCTTCTTTTTAGTGTCCTTTGCGGCCCTCTGTGCCGAAGAGCTGGGGATCCGTCTCTCCTACCGGGTGGTGATCTCCTTATTCGGGAACCATAGTAAAAAAGCGGCAAAGCGGATCATGATCGTGGGCGCCGGGACCTCCGGCTCCGTGATCCTGAAGGAGATGACCACCAGCTCCCTGGTCAACGGCTGCGTGGTCTGCTTTGTGGACGATGATAAGAACAAGGCCGGGAAGTTCCTAAACGGCGTTCCCGTGGCCGGGAACCGGAACGACATCCCGCGGCTTGCGGAAGAATATAAGATCGACGAGATCTACATCGCCATCCCGTCGGCCTCCGCCAAGGAGCGGAAGGCCATCATCGAGATCTGCCGGGAGACGGGCTGCCAGGTGAAGATCCTGCCGGGCATCTACCAGCTGATCAACGGCGAGGTGAGCATCGCAAAGCTCCGGAATGTGGAGATCGAGGACCTTTTGGGCCGGGATCCCATCCGGGTGAACTTAGACGAGATCATGGGCTACGTCAGCGGCAAGGTGGTCTTAGTGACCGGGGGAGGCGGCTCCATCGGAAGCGAGCTGTGCCGCCAGGTGGCAAGCCATAACCCGAAGCAGTTAATTATCTTTGATATTTACGAAAACAACGCCTACGACATCCAGCTGGAGCTGAAGGAAAAGTATCCGGACCTGGACCTGGTGGTGCTCATCGGCTCTGTCCGGAACACCCACCGGATCGAGACGGTGTTTGAGAAATACCGTCCCGACATCGTATACCATGCGGCGGCCCACAAGCATGTGCCCCTCATGGAGGACAGCCCCAACGAGGCCATCAAGAACAACGTGTTCGGTACATATAAGACGGCAAAGGCGGCGGATAAATATGGAACCAGCCGTTTTGTGCTGATCTCCACGGACAAGGCCGTGAACCCCACCAACATCATGGGGGCGTCCAAGCGGATGTGCGAGATGGTGGTGCAGATGATGAACGCCAGGTCAAAAACAGACTTTGTGGCCGTGCGGTTCGGAAACGTTCTGGGAAGCAACGGGTCCGTGATCCCGCTCTTTAAAAAGCAGATCGAGCAGGGCGGTCCGGTGACGGTGACCCACCCGGATATCATCCGGTACTTTATGACGATACCGGAGGCGGTGTCTCTGGTATTACAGGCCGGGGCCTATGCCAGGGGCGGGGAGATCTTTGTCCTGGACATGGGGGAGCCCATGAAGATCCTGGACCTGGCGAAGAACCTGATCCGGCTTTCCGGGTACACGCCGGATGTGGATATCCCCATCGTGTTCACGGGCCTGCGGCCCGGGGAGAAGTTATATGAGGAGCTTCTCATGAACGAGGAAGGGATGCAGGATACGCCCAATAAGTTAATTCATATCGGGAAACCCATCGAGTTCGATATGGAGCGGTTTGAGGGGCAGCTGGAAGAGCTGTATGTGACCGCCAATGAGGATGGGGACGGGATCCGGGAGGATGTGATGCGGATCGTGACCACATATCATCCGGTGGGAGTCAAGGCCTGACCGTGGCAAAGTGGGAACTAGGGATATCCGGAAGAACCGAAAAACGTCAAAGGATAAAGGAGTGGCTGTAAAGCCACCCACAGGATAAGACCGGTCGCTGCCAGCAGATACAGCTGGCAGCGATTTTTCTAAAAAAACTGTATTTGCAGAATTTCAAGGGGGAAGAAGCTATGATGAAGATCCCATTTTCACCGCCCGATATCACAGAGGAAGAGATCCAGGAGGTGGCAGAGGCTCTGCGTTCTGGATGGATCACCACGGGACCAAAGACCAAGGAGTTTGAACGGCAGATCGCAGATTACTGCGGAGTGAAACGTGCGGTATGCCTGAACTCGCAGACTGCCTGTGCAGAAATGGCCCTGCGTATTCTGGGGATCGGACCGGGAGACGAAGTGATCACCTCGGCATATACCTATACGGCTTCCGCCTCTGTGATCTGCCATGTAGGAGCCCGTCCGGTCCTGGTGGATACCCAGCCAGATTCTCTGGAAATGGATTATGATGCACTGGAGAAAGCAGTCACAAAGCATACAAAGGCCGTGATCCCGGTGGATATCGGTGGGATCCCCTGCGACTATGACCGTATCTTCTCGGTCGCGGAAAGAAAAAAAGCTCTGTTCCGTCCCGCAAACCAGCTGCAGGAGGCCATGGGGAGGATCGCGGTATGTGCAGATGCTGCCCACTCCTTTGGGGCAGAATGGCATGGAAAAAAGACAGGAAGCATTGCGGATTTCTCATCCTTCAGTTTCCATGCAGTCAAGAACCTGACCACAGCCGAGGGGGGAGCCCTTACGTGGAACCCGATCCTAGGAATCGGGAATGAGGATATCTACCATCAACTCCAGCTGTATTCCCTTCATGGGCAGTCCAAAGATGCTCTTGCAAAAACCCAGCTGGGAGCCTGGGAATATGACATTGCCGGGCCATGGTACAAATGCAACATGACAGACATCATGGCTGCAATCGGCCTGGCCCAGCTGCGCAGATATGAGGGGCTGCTGATGAGGCGGAAGGAGATCATCCGGCAGTACGACCAGGTCTTAAGGCCTGTGGGAGTGGGCACTCTGGAGCATTACACCAGCGGCTGTACATCGTCCGGTCATCTGTATCTGACATGGATCCCGGGGATCAGCCTGGAGCAGAGGCAGGAGATCATTGTAAAGATGGCGGAGGCAGGTGTCGCCTGCAATGTCCATTACAAACCGCTTCCGATGATGACTGCATATAAAAATATGGGGTTTGATATGAAAGATTACCCCAATGCATATGGACACTTTGTAAATGAGATCACGCTGCCGCTCCACACAAAACTGTTGGATGCGGAGGTTACATATGTGGCAGAAACCTACGCCAGCGTTGTGAAGCCGTATATCCAGAAAAGGGAGAAGGGGACATGTTAAGGCGCTGGGAAGAGCTTCCGGAATTCATGAGGACCGATGCGGTGCGTCCTTACTACAAGGCACTGGAAAAAAAACGGTACAGCCTGTATCTAAAGCGGCTGTTTGACTTTTCCATATCCAGTGTCATGCTCATCCTCCTCTCCCCAGTCCTGCTGGGACTCGGGATCTGGATCCGGATGGACTCGGAAGGTCCTGTATTCTACCGCCAGAAACGGATCACCCAGTATGGAAGGCCCTTTGAGATCTATAAGTTCCGGACCATGGTCGTCAACGCAGACCGGATCGGAAGCCAGGTGACGGTCGGGAAGGACCCCAGGATCACACGGGCCGGTTCCTTTCTCAGGGGATGCCGCCTGGACGAACTTCCGCAGCTGATCAATATCTGGAAGGGTGAAATGACTTTTGTGGGGACCCGGCCGGAGGTACCAAAATTTATTAAGGAATATACGGATGAGATGTACGCCACACTGCTGCTGCCGGCAGGAGTGACCTCTATGGCCAGTATCTGCTATAAAGACGAGGAACGGCTGCTGCAGGGGGTCTGTGGAGAGGAGGCCGACCGGGTTTATGTGGAGAAGATACTGCCGGAGAAGATGAAGTGGAATTTTATAGAGCTAAAGAAAACGTCTATCCTAAGAGACGTACAGGTGCTTTTTAAAACAGTAGCGGCGGTAATTTAAGAGGCTCTCTGCGCGATGGACGGAAAGGACTTATATTTAGATGAAAATCTTATTGATAAATCATTATGCTGGCAGTCCGGAAATGGGAATGGAATTCCGGCCTTATTATATGGCCCGGGAGTGGATCCGACAAGGCCATGAGGTTGATATCATTGCAGCCGATTATTCCCATCTGCGTAGAAAAAATCCAAAAGTACAGAGGGACTGGCAGATAGAAGAAATAGATGGGATCCGTTATCACTGGCTTCGGACCGGAGACTATGACGGAAATGGAGTGCGGCGTGCCCTAACGATGTTCCGTTTTGTTGGAAAAATATGGCTGAAGGCAAAAGTGATTGCGAGGGAATGGAAACCGGATGTGGTCATCACCTCCTCTACCTATCCATTGGATACCTATGCTGGACAAAGGATACGGAAATATTGCTTAAAGGATATTAAGCTTATACATGAGGTTCATGATATGTGGCCAATTACCCTAATTGAATTAGGTCACATGAAAAAGACAAATCCATTTGTTATATTAATGCAGATTGCGGAAAATTCCTTCTGTAAAAAGTCAGACCGCATAGTCTCCCTATTGCCCAATGCGGACAGATATTTTATGCAGCATGGAATGCCCAAGGATCATTTTTCGGTCGTATCGAATGGTATTGTAAAATCGGAGTGGGATCATCCAACTCCCCTTCCAAAAGAACATACGGAAGTCTTTGAATCCTTAAAAAAGGATGGGAAATTTATTATCTGTTTTTTTGGAAGCCATACGGAAGCGTATGCATTAACACATCTGATACAGGCTGTCCAGTCTATTAATAACAAAAAAATTGCGGTTGTGTTTGTAGGAAATGGCCCTCAGAAAAAAGAATTAGAATATCTGGCCCTAAATAAACCAGGATGCAATGTTTCTTTTTTGCCACCAGTTCCTAAGACATCCATCCCCAACTTAGTAGCAAATACAGATGTGTTATATGTTGGAGCTTTGAAAAATGATATGTTCCGTTTTGGAATCTGTATGAATAAGCTGTTTGATTCCATGATGTCCGAACGTCCGATTTTATATGCGGTAGCTGCACCCAATAACTATATTGCTGAATATAATTGCGGAGTATCTGTAGAAGCAGAGAACATAAACGCATTGCGAAATGGAATTTTATGTCTATACCATATGAATCCAGAACAACGTGAACGGTTGGGTAAAAATGGACGAAAAGCAGTTTTAGAGCATTTTACCTATGAAAAATTAGCTGCAGATTTTGCAGCTTTATTTTAAGGAGAAAATATGAAGTTTAACGGAATTTATAATGATTTAATCTCTGGAAAAGAGAAACTGGCACTGGTGGGTTTAGGTTATGTAGGCATGCCCATTGCTGTTGAATTTGCAAAGCATGTCCCGGTCATTGGATTTGACATCAATGAAACGCGGGTCAATGAATATAAAAATGGCATTGATGCCACCAATGAGATCGGGGATGCAATTCAGAATACGACGGTAGATTTTACAGCAGATCCTAAGCGTCTCCAAGAGGCAAAATTCATTATTGTGGCTGTTCCTACACCGGTCAAAGATGATAACAGCCCAGATCTGAAACCAGTGAAAGGTGCTTCTGCCCTGGTGGGACAAAATATGCAGCCGGGAACGATTGTTGTGTTTGAATCTACGGTTTACCCCGGTGTGACAGAGGATATCTGTATTCCGATCATTGAAAAAGAATCTGGATTAAAATGTGGCGTGGACTGGAAAATCGGCTATTCCCCGGAACGGATCAATCCTGGAGACCGTGTTCACACGCTGACCAAAATCCAGAAGATCGTCTCCGGTATGGATGAAGAATCATCAACGGAGATCAAGAAAGTGTACGATATCGTCATTAAAGCCGGTACCTTCCCGGTATCTACCATTAAAACCGCTGAGGCAGTAAAGGTGATTGAGAACAGTCAGAGGGATATCAATATCGCATTTATGAATGAGATTGCCATGATCTGCGATAAGATGCAGATCGATACAGATGAGGTCCTGGCAGGTATGAATACGAAGTGGAATGCGCTGGGATTCCGTCCGGGCCTTGTGGGCGGCCACTGCATTGGCGTGGATCCCTATTATCTGACCAATGCAGCAGAGAAACTGGGGTATCACAGCCAGATCATTCTCAATGGACGCAAAGTTAACGACAGTATGGGAGCTTTTGTGGCGGATGCCGCTATCAAGCAGATGATCGAGGCCGGTATGGCCCCGAAAAAAGCAACTGTGGTGATTTTGGGTATCACCTTTAAGGAGAATTGCCCGGATACGAGGAACAGCAAGGTAGTTGACATCATAAACCATTTGAAAGAATTTGATATCAATCCTATCGTGTCGGATTGCTGGGCGGATCCGGATGTGGCAAAGAGGGAGTATGGGGTGGAGCTTACGGAATTTAAGGAGCTTCCGAAGGCAGACTGCGTGATCATAGCTGTGGGACATAATGAATACCGCTCTATGTCTATGATGGAGATCAAAACACTGTTTAAAGATGGACTGGCCGATGAAGAGAAGGTTCTGATCGATGTAAAGAGCCTTTACCGTATGGATGAGCTTCGTGCCAGTGGTATGAGTTTCTGGAGACTGTAAAGAAGATTGAGGTATTGAAATGAAAATCGTCACAATTATTGGAGCAAGGCCGCAGTTTATCAAAGCTGCGGCTTTTTCCAGGGCAATCACAGGAAAACATGAAGAAATCCTTGTCCATACAGGGCAGCATTTTGACGCGAATATGTCGGATGTGTTTTTTGAGGAATTAAAGATTCCAAAGCCCAAATATAATTTGGGGATTTCTGGTGGAACACACGGAAAGATGACAGGCGCTATGCTTGCAGGTATCGAAGAAGTACTCCTTGAGGAGAAGCCGGACTGGGTACTGGTATATGGCGACACAAATTCTACGATGGCTGGGGCACTGGCGGCTGTGAAGCTGGGAATTCAGATCGCACATGTGGAATCCGGGGTCCGTATGGGCACATTATCTAACCCGGAGGAAGTCAACCGTGTTGTAACGGATCACATTTCCCAGCTCCTCTTCACGCCGACAGAAATCGAGGTGGAAAATCTAAAAAAAGAGGGAATCAAAGAACACGTTTACGCTGTGGGAAATATTATGTATGATTCCTTCCTTTATGGAAGCAGAGTTCCGTGGAAGAGGGAGAAAGCAGAAATTTTTGATCTGTGCGGAAATCCAATCGTGATTCCGGATCAGTATTACTATCTTACCTGCCACCGGCAGGAAAATACGTTTGATGACCAGCCTCTTTTAGAAATCCTGCGGGCTATGAATAGCCTGGAGCTGCCAACAATTTATCCGGTCCATCCAAGGAACCGGGAACGGGCAGAAAGGCTTTGCAGAGAATATCAGTTTGAACATGTGGTCCTGACCCAGCCGGTGGGATATCTGGAATCGATTCAGCTTTTAAAACATTGTGAAAAGGTGGTCACGGATTCTGGCGGTCTTCAGTGTGAGGCTTTTTTTGCCGGAAAGCAGTGTGTGACAGTATTTGACCGGGTCATCTGGCCTCAGACTATGGTGGAGAATAGGAATCAGTTAGCCAGGCCTCTGGCTTCAGATATTCTGAAAAAATTAGGGAATACACAGAAAATAGATCTGGGATATCAGCCCTTTGGGGATGGTCGTAGTGCAGAAAGGATCATTGAAATCATGGAGGGAGAAAGCAGATGAGATACGCATTGATTGGATGTGGACGGATCGCCACAAATCATATGAAGGCAGCGGTAAATAACCAGTTAGAGATTTCGGCTGTTTGTGATGTGGTACCAGAGCATATGGAAGTACTTCTTGCAAAGCACGAGTTACAGAACGACATGTCTATCCTGCGCTATACAGACTATAGGAGCATGATACAGGAAGTAAAGCCGGACCTGGTCAGTATTGCGACAGAAAGCGGGATCCATGCGGAGATCGCTCTTTTCTGTATCGACCATGGAGTTCATGTGATCATTGAAAAGCCTATGGCTATGAGTATTTCTGATGCCAATGAAATCATCCGGCATTCCGAAGAAAAGCATGTGAAGGTAAGCGCGTGCCATCAGAACCGGTTCAACATCGCTGTACAGGAAATGCGACATGCGTTAGAAGCAGGACGTTTTGGACGTTTATCTCATGGATCTATCCATGTACGCTGGAACAGGAATCAGGGATATTATGATCAGGCTCCCTGGCGCGGAACATGGGCGCAGGATGGCGGTGCACTGATGAACCAGTGTATCCATGGGATCGACCTTCTCCGCTGGACCTTCGGCGGTGAGATTGAGGAGGTATATGGCCAGACACGCCAGCAGTTCCATGATTATCTGGAAGCTGAGGATGTGGGAATGGCAGTCGTAAAATTTAAAAATGGGGCAATTGCCACAATTGAGGGAACCACCAATGTATATCCAAAGAATCTGGAAGAAACTCTGTATATCTTCGGGGAAAAGGGCACTGTGAAAATTGGTGGGACCTCTACAAATAATATTGATGTCTGGGATTTTGCGGACGAATCTGAGGCAGATACAAAAAATAAAGGACTTCAGGAGGAAACCAGCAACGTATATGGAAACGGTCATACCAGCCTGTTTGCAGACATGATCGACGCGATCCAGAATGACCGGAAGCCATATGTAGATGCATATGCC
>OHIK01001367.1_pt1 | contig 10117 bp, 5 predicted proteins | sample 1568241 | NCBI WGS metagenome assembly OHIK01 (sample SAMEA3879567, study PRJEB24766) | human gut metagenome | biome: human-associated habitat; feature: feces | place: USA | collected 1985/1987 | reverse complement strand
GAGGAATTCCGGGAGTACAGCCATATCCAGTATAATGCCCTGAAGACGGCGAAAATCGAGTATCCTTCGGAAAATGAAATGCTTTTAACGCTGGAAGATACGGTATTAAATCACAGTATGGAAGGGGAGATCCTGCAGATTCTGGAGAAGATCCTGGTGGAACGTTGTGGATTCTCCGTGAAGATCCATACGGCTTATGTGGAAAAAGAGACCGGGCGTTTCCAGGAGGAAGAGGAAGCAAAGATCCGTCTGAAGGTGGATGCCATTTACAGTCGTACGAAAGGCAGAAGAGAAGAAGGAGAGCAGACTGCATCGGCGGAAGGAAGCGGGCAAAGTACAGCACAGGATCCGGAAACCGGCAAGGCTGCAGAGACCGCACAAAAGCCGAAGACCGAGAATGCCGGTGGCGTGACCAAGAGCTTTCAGGGTGGCAGCCGCGGTGAATTCAAGCGTGGAGAATTCAAAAAGGGCGAGTTTCGTAAGGGTGGTAACTTTGAAAAAGGTGCGTTGAAGAGATCAGACAATCCGGATGTCATCTACGGGCGTGATTTCGAAGAAGAGGCCATGAAGATTGAGGAACTCATCGGAGAGATGGGTGAGGTGGTCATCCGCGGTAAGGTACTGTCCGTGGATACCCGTGACATCAAGAACGAGAAGACGATTATTATTTTCAATATCTCTGATTTTACCGATACCATGACCATCAAGATGTTCGTGCGTACCGAGCAGGTGAAGGAAGTGACCGGGGACATCAAGCCGGGAGCTTTCTTAAAGGTCAAGGGAATCTGTATGATGGATAAGTTCGATCACGAGCTGGCCATCGGTTCCATTGCGGGAATCAAGAAGATCCCTGATTTTACCAATACGAGAATGGATACCTCCGCCAGAAAGCGTGTGGAGCTGCACTGTCATACAAAGATGAGTGATATGGACGGTGTCTCCGAGGCCAAGGACATTGTAAAGCGCGCCTACAAATGGGGACATCGGGCCATTGCCATCACGGATCACGGCGTGGTACAGAGTTTTACCGATGCAAACCATGTCTGGGATGACCTGTGGAAAGCGGAAAAAGGCAAGCGGAAAGAAGCCGGAGACGAGAATCCGGACAAGCAGGATTTCTTCAAGATCATTTACGGTGTGGAAGCCTATCTGGTGGATGATCTGAAAGAGATAGTGACGAATGATAAGGGACAGAGTCTGCATGAGGATTATGTGGTATTCGATATCGAGACCACGGGATTTTCCCCGGTCAACAACCGCATTATCGAGATCGGTGCGGTAAAGGTATCCGGTGGAGAGATCGTGGATCGTTTTTCCACCTTTGTCAATCCGGATGTGCCCATTCCCTTCGAGATCGAAAAGCTGACCAGTATCCGGGATGAGGATGTCATGGATTCCCCTCAGATCGATGTGATCCTGCCGCAGTTTCTGCAGTTCTGTGAAGGCTGTATCATGGTGGCTCACAATGCCAGCTTTGATATGAGTTTCATTATGGAGAATTGCAGAAGACTGGGCTATCCGCAGGAGTTTACCTATGTGGATACCGTGGGCATTTCCAGAGTACTTTTGAAGAACCAGTCGAAGCATACGCTGGATGCGGTGGCCAAGACCCTGGGGATTTCCCTGGAGAATCATCACAGAGCCGTGGATGATGCGGAGTGCACGGCCCATATTTTCGTGAAATTTATTAAAATGCTGGAAGAGCAGGACATTCATAATCTGACGGAAGTCAATGCACTGGGAGCTTCCAGTGTGGATGCCGTGAAGAAGATGCCTTCTTACCATGCCATTATTCTGGCGAAAAATGATCTGGGGCGTATCAACCTGTATCGTCTGGTGTCCCAGTCACATCTGACCTATTTTAACAAACATCCCCGGATTCCCAAGAGTCTGGTGATGAAGTACAGAGAAGGACTGATACTGGGAAGTGCCTGCGAGGCGGGAGAACTGTACCGGGCACTGTTGGACGGACAGTCGGATGCCCAGATTGCCAGACTGGTGAAATTCTATGACTATCTGGAGATCCAGCCCTGCGGCAACAACAAATTCATGATCGCTTCGGAACGTGTGAGGAATGTAAATTCCATTGAGGATATTCAGAATATCAACCGGAAGATCGTGTCCCTGGGAGAACAGTTCCACAAGCCGGTAGTGGCTACCTGCGATGTGCATTTCCTGGATCCAGAGGATGAGGTCTACCGCCGTATCATCATGGCGGGACGAGGATTCGATGATGCGGATGATCAGGCACCATTGTATTTACATACCACGGAAGAGATGCTGGAAGAATTCTCTTATCTGGGAAGTGATAAGGCGGAAGAAATCGTTATTACCAATACCAATATGATTGCAGACATGATCGAGACTATTGCACCGGTGCGCCCGGACAAATGTCCTCCGGTCATTCCCGACAGTGATAAGACACTGACGGAGATCTGTTATAACAGAGCCCATGAAATTTACGGACCAGATCTGCCTCAGATCGTAGAGGCGAGACTGGAAAAGGAACTGAATTCCATTATCAAGAACGGATTCGCCGTAATGTATATCATTGCCCAGAAGCTGGTATGGAAGTCGGTAGAGGACGGTTATCTGGTAGGTTCCCGAGGATCTGTAGGAAGTTCCTTCGTGGCGACCATGGCGGGAATCACGGAGGTCAACCCCTTAAGCCCTCATTATTATTGCAGTAAGTGTCATTATGTGGATTTTGACAGTGATGAAGTCAAGGCCTATGCCGGTAAGGCGGGAATCGATATGCCGGACAAGCTGTGTCCGGTGTGCGGAGAAAAGCTTCACAAGGACGGATTTGATATTCCTTTCGAGACTTTCCTGGGATTCAAGGGAGACAAAGAGCCGGATATCGACCTGAACTTCTCCGGTGAGTACCAGTCCAAGGCGCATAAATATACCGAGGTTATCTTCGGTGCGGGACAGACCTTCCGTGCCGGAACCATTGCAACTCTGGCAGATAAGACGGCCTTCGGTTACGTGAAGAATTATTTTGAAGAACGTGGCATTCACAAGCGAACCAGTGAGATTGACCGTATTGCTTCCGGATGTACCGGAGTACGACGCAGTACCGGTCAGCATCCCGGCGGAATCGTCGTACTGCCCTTAGGACAGGATATCAACTCCTTCACCCCGGTGCAGCATCCCGCAAATGATATGACTACGGATACCATAACCACACACTTTGATTACCATTCCATTGACCATAACCTGTTGAAGCTGGATATTCTGGGACACGATGATCCTACCATGATCCGTATGCTTCAGGACCTGACAGGGAGAGATCCTCTGACGATTCCCTTAGACGGACAGGATGTCATGAGTCTGTTCCAGAATACGGATGCGCTGGGCATTACTCCGGAGCAGATCGGCGGAACAAAGCTGGGGGCATTGGGTATCCCGGAGTTTGGTACCGATTTCGCCATGCAGATGGTTATCGATGCCAAGCCCAAGGCATTTTCCGATCTGGTGCGTATTTCCGGCCTGTCCCACGGTACCAACGTATGGCTGGGAAATGCACAGGATCTGATCATGAGCGGCGTGGCAACGATTTCCACCGCCATCTGTACCCGTGACGATATCATGCTGTATCTGATCCAGATGGGTGTGGAATCGGAGAAGTCCTTCAAGATCATGGAGGCCGTGCGTAAAGGCATGGTGGCGAAGGGTAGATGCGCCATGTGGGAAGAGTGGAAAGAAGACATGCTGGCCCACAATGTACCCCAGTGGTATATTGAATCCTGTCAGAAGATCGAGTACATGTTCCCGAAGGCCCATGCGGCGGCATACGTTATGATGGCATGGCGTATTGCATATTGTAAGATCCATTATCCGTTAGCCTATTACGGAGCGTTTTTCAGTATTCGTGCCAAGGCATTTTCTTATGAAATTATGTGTCAGGGACAGAAGCACTTGGAGAGCGTTATGGTGGATTACAAAAAGCGACAGGATACGCTTTCCAATAAGGAGAAGGATGCCATGGGTGATATGCGTATCGTGCAGGAAATGTATGCACGAGGCTTTGAATTCGAGCCAATTGATATCTTTAGAGCCCAGTCCAGATCCTTCCAGATCGTGGATGGCAAATTAATGCCTTCCTTAAACAGTATCGACGGACTGGGAGAGAAGGCGGCGGATGCCATCGTGGAAGCGGCAAAAGACGGCCCCTTCCTGTCTAAAGATGATTTCCGCCAGAGAACCAAAGTCTCCAAGACCATCATCGACCTGATGGATTCCCTGGGATTATTGGGAGACCTCCCGGAGTCCAATCAGATCAGTATATTTGACCTGGTGTAACAGCTCAGCCATACCATGACGAATGCACGGCTTGGACGCTTGCGTACAAAGCTGCGCATTTGACATGGTATGAGCGGAGCGCCCAATCCATGAAGCAAAAGATGAGCCGCGCAAGCGGCGTCGACTGCGCAGCAGCCGCTTTTGCGAATGGCCGTGGGCTGAGCTGGTCTAAAAATTTTTAAAAAAAGTGCTTGCATTTTTTCGACAACTCGATTATACTATGCAAGTACTGTTTTTGTGGCTGATTGGTCAAGCGGTTAAGACGTCGCCCTCTCACGGCGAAAACAGGGGTTCGATTCCCCTATCAGCTGCTTATTCTTTAATAGAATAGCCCAACCTTGAAAAGTGTCGGAAAGCATAGAAAATTGCTTTTTGGCTCTTTTTTTATACTGTCTGGAGCTGGGCAAATGAAAAATCTTCTTGCCATTCCCATTTTTTTGTTGTATAGTGGTTCACGATTACTCAAAGCAGGGGAAAATACGGCAAAGAGGCGGGAACCGGATGCCGTAGGTCCGTAGACAGACGGATAGATGGGAGTGCATATGGCAAAATATTTAGTAATTGTAGAGTCACCGGCCAAGGTGAAGACAATCAAAAAGTTTTTGGGAGCAAATTATGAAGTTATGGCCAGCCAGGGGCATGTGAGGGACCTGCCCAAGAGTCAGCTGGGGTTTGATCCGGAACATGATTATGAACCGAAATATATTACCATCCGCGGAAAGGGAGACCTTCTTGCTTCTTTGCGCAAAGAAGTAAAAAAGGCAGATAAGATTTATCTCGCAACCGACCCGGACCGTGAAGGAGAAGCTATTTCCTGGCATCTGTATTATGCCTTGAAACTGGAAAACAAAAAAGTATATCGTATTACCTTCAATGAGATCACCAAGAATGCGGTAAAGGAATCTCTGAAAAACGCCAGGGAGATCGATATGAATCTGGTGGATGCCCAGCAGGCAAGACGTATGCTGGACCGCATGGTGGGCTATCGGATCTCCCCACTTCTGTGGGCAAAGATCAAGAGAGGCTTAAGTGCCGGCCGTGTACAGTCTGTGGCACTCCGTATCATCTGTGACAGAGAGGACGAGATCAACGCATTTATTCCGGAAGAGTATTGGTCTCTGGATGTGAATCTGAAAGTAAAAGGCGAGAAGAAGCCTATTTGTGCAAAATATTACGGTACCACCGAAAAAAAACAGGGAATTACCAGCAAGGAACAGGCAGACAGCATTATGGATTCCCTGAATGGCGCAAAATTCGAAGTAAAAGAAGTGCGTCACGGCGAACGTGTGAAAAAAGCGCCGCTTCCCTTTACGACTTCCACATTGCAGCAGGAAGCCAGCAAGGTATTAAATTTCTCTACCCAGAAGACTATGCGTCTGGCACAGCAGTTATATGAAGGTGTGGATATCAAGGGAGAGGGCACTGTTGGTCTGATCACCTACCTGCGTACCGATTCTACCCGTGTATCCGAAGAGGCGGAGACACAGGCAGCGGAATTTATTGATGTTCATTACGGTGAAAAATACAAGACCGCTGCAGCAACGGAGAAGAAGAACAGCCAGAAGATTCAGGATGCCCACGAAGCTATCCGTCCCACGGATCTGAACCGGATGCCTATTGCTATCAAGGAGCAGCTTCCCAGGGATCTGTTCCGTCTGTATCAGCTGATTTGGAAACGATTTGTGGCAAGCCGCATGAGTGCTGCACAGTATGATACCACTTCTGTGAAGATTCAGGCAAAGGACCAGATTTTTACTCTGGCAGCTTCCAGAATGCGTTTCGATGGATTCATGAGCGTCTACACCCAGGAAGATGATAAGGAAGAAGAAAATGTGCTCGGCGGTAATCTGGACGAGAACAGCGTGCTGGAATTCCAGAGCTTTGATCCGAAACAGCATTTTACCCAGCCCCCTGCACATTACACCGAAGCCAGTCTGGTGCGTGCCATGGAAGAACTGGGCATCGGACGTCCCAGTACCTATGCGCCTACCATTACCACCATCCTTGCCAGGAGATATATTGCCAAGGAGAACCGCAATCTCTACGTTACGGAACTGGGGGAAGTGGTCAACAATATGATGAAGGAAGCATTCCCCTCCATCGTGGATGTGAATTTCACGGCCAACATGGAAGCTCTGTTGGATGGTGTGGAAGAAGGCACGGTAAAATGGAAGACCATCGTGTCCAATTTCTATCCTGATCTGGATGAAGCAGTAAAAAAAGCGGAGAAGGACCTGGCAGAGGTGACCATTGCGGACGAGGAATCCGATGAGGTCTGTGAACTGTGCGGCAGACGAATGGTAATCAAATACGGACCACACGGCAGATTCCTGGCATGTCCTGGATTCCCGGAATGCCGTAATACCAAGCCTTATTTTGAAAAGATCGGTGTAGCCTGCCCCAAGTGCGGCAAGGATATTGTCATGAAAAAGACCAAAAAAGGCAGAAAATATTATGGCTGTATCGATAATCCGGAGTGTGATTTCATGGTATGGCAGAAGCCTTCGGGAGAGAAGTGTCCCCGTTGTGGCAAGTTGCTGCTGGAAAAAGGCAACAAACTGGTCTGCATGGACGAACAGTGCGGCTATGTGAAAAATAAACCGACGGAAGAGAAGTAGTTTTATATACTGTCAGAATTTTCTCATAAATTAACGCTATTTTCATTGTAATCTGAAATTACATGTGCTACAATGTGCATAACATCTGGTAGTTTCTTAGTATGTGTAGACGGAGGGAAATAGATGAGTAGCGTACAACTGTTGGACAAAACACGTAAAATCGGGAAATTATTACACAACAATAACTCCAGCAAAGTGGTATTCAGCGATATCTGTAAGGTGATGCGGGAAATTCTGAATTCCAATGTACTGGTGATCAGCCGGAAAGGAAAGGTCCTCGGCGTAGGAAAATCCGATGGAATTGAGCCGATCACAGAACTGCTGGATGACAATATCGGTGGATTTATTGATCCGATGTTAAACGAGAGACTGCTGGGCGTATTATCCACGAAAGAGAACGTCAACCTGGAGACTCTTGGCTTTGAAAATACCGATACGAGAAAATTTCAGGCGATCATCACTCCGATCGAGATTGCCGGAGAGCGTTTGGGAACCCTCTTCATTTACAAATGCAATGAACAGTATGATATTGATGATATTATCCTTTGCGAATATGGTACCACAGTGGTGGGACTGGAAATGTTGCGGGCTGTGAATGAAGAGAGTGCGGAGGAGAGCCGTAAGGTGGCTGTCGTAAAATCTGCAGTCAGCACTCTTTCTTTCTCAGAGATGGAAGCCATCACCCATATTTTCGACGAACTGAACGGCATGGAGGGAATCCTGGTGGCCAGCAAGATCGCCGACAGAGTCGGTATCACCAGATCTGTGATCGTCAATGCCCTGCGGAAGTTCGAAAGTGCCGGTGTGATTGAATCCCGTTCCTCCGGTATGAAAGGAACCTATATTAAAGTTTTGAATGATGCCGTATTCGATGAAATCGAGGAACTGAAGCGTCAGAACGGCAGAAATTAAATGAAAAATGTAAGAATTTGCAAGAATAAGAAAAATTTAGGAAGAAGAGACTATTGCGAAAAATAGTCTTTTTTCTTTATATTTATTCTGTGTGAGTTTATTTTACTATTGTGTTTTTGTCGAAATACTTTATAATAAAATAAAATGGGTATATGGTAGAAAGCGGTTTTTGGGTGCTCTTGTCAGAAGACCGCGGAATGTGAGGTAATATGATACAGACAAACGCATTTGATTATATCAATGTTCTGGACCGGGCAGCGGACGCAGCCTGGCAGCGGAACGAAGCCATTTCCAATAATATCGCCAATGTGGATACTCCGGGCTACAAGAGGCAGGATGTGGCTTTCGAATCGGTATTGCAGCAGGCTCTTGGCAATAACAGATATGAGTCCATGGATGATAAGGTGGCCAATGTGGATCTGAGCCGACTGCGGGGCAGGGCTTACTTGGACTATGCCAATTATTCCTATCGCCTGGATGGCAATAACGTGGATATTGAAAATGAAAATGTAATGCTGGCGGAGAACCAGCTGAAATACCAGGGACTGATCAGCAGCATTAATCAGGAATTTACTAATTTAAAGACAGTGATGAAGTGAGGAATTAGCGTATGAGTATGTTTTCAGCATTTGATGTTACGGCATCGGGACTTACTGCCCAGAGACTTCGTATGGACGTGATCTCCGAAAACGTTGCCAATGCCAATACTACAAGAACCGAGGATGGCACCCCCTATCGCCGCAAGATCGTTACTTTCCAGCAGAAGGGGCAGCAGCAGACTTTCAGTCAGGTGCTGCACAATGTGAGTAGCAGTTATACCGGCAGCGGCGTGAAGGTAAGCCAGATCTTTGAAGATACTACTACGGAGATGAATATGGTATACGATCCTTCCCATCCCGATGCGGATGAGAACGGCTATGTGACATATCCGAATGTAAATATTGTTCAGGAAATGACGGATCTGATCGATGCCAGCAGATCCTATGAAGCCAATTCCACGGCATTTGGCGCCAGCAAGTCCATGGCATTAAAAGGACTGGAGATCGGTCAGTAAGCTGACGGGTCTTTATTACCGGGCTCCGGATAGCGGCGCCGGAATATATGTGAGGAAGGACATGGTTTATTAAAATGGATATTTCAGCAATTACAGCTTTGAACAGTGTAAACGGTACTGCCACAGTATCTCCCACTTCTCTGACCGGAATGCTGGCGGAGAATTCTGATGAGCCTTATGCAGAGGAAATCGCCAGGGAGGTATTAAAACGGAATCGGAAAAAGGAATATATACGGACCACCACCCAGTTTAAAGAGGCCATCGAGACAGCGCTGGGATTTCTCCCGGAGGAAGAGAGAAAGGAAGCAGTGGTGAAATCCTGTAAGCGGTGCTTCCAGGCCCTGAGGATCGATGTCAACAGCGAATTTGAAGTGCTTTACAGCTTTCTGGAAAAGCTCCCCGGCGTCATGGCCCCAGGCGGACGGGCGGCGATCCTTACGTTCCATTCCGGAGAGGACCGGCTTGTGAAGCACTATTTTAAAGAGGGAAAGAAGGCCGGGCTGTACCAGGAGATCTCCGAGGAGGTGATCCGTCCTTCGGCGGAGGAATGTCAGAGAAATCCACGGGCCAGATCCACAAAGATGCGCTGGGCCATCCGGGCGCAGGAATAGAAGCGGCGCCAGTGAAAGCGGCTATTGAAAAGGGATTTCTGCCATGATATAATCCGGTATCAAAGGGGCCGGGACATTATGTCCTCGGCGGCATGAAATACATGAAAGAGAAAGAAGGACAGAAAATGAATTACATGGTCTGTATTCCGTCCCCTGATATGGTGTCCAGGGAAAACTGCGAAAAGGTACATAATATCCTGGCCAGGATGTCGGATGCATATAAACTCAATATTGTGCCGGAGCCGGTGAAGGTGAAGCAGGCTCCGTGTCCGGAGTATTACAGAAAGTACCGGATCTATAAGGAGATCCGTGAAAGGGATGGAAATGGGGAAGCCTACCTTCTCCAGGAAGAGGAGGACATGATCCTCAGCGTATGCCGGACTCCGGAGGAGGAAGCGCTCATGAAGGGCTGTACCTACGCATACCGTTATCCGTCCAGTCTGGTCCTCAAAAGCTTCCGTGAGGATAAAAAGGAAAAGAAGGAAAAGCGGGAGGCCAGGCCGGAAACAAGAAATGAGCGGAGCCGGGGAGAAAAGCCGGAGAGGGGAGAAAAGCCAGAGCGGGCCGGGAAGCCGGAGCGGGCCCCCAGGGGAGAACGGCAGCCGCGGGGAGAGCGG
>OHIK01001364.1_pt1 | contig 10128 bp, 10 predicted proteins | sample 1568241 | NCBI WGS metagenome assembly OHIK01 (sample SAMEA3879567, study PRJEB24766) | human gut metagenome | biome: human-associated habitat; feature: feces | place: USA | collected 1985/1987 | reverse complement strand
CCAGGTGGGTATGATTTGCGGTGTCCTTCTGGCAGCGCTGAACTTCATCAAACAGACCATTTTCAGCCCTTCCACGGACATTATGGTGGATCTGACCGTTTCTGTCAGCATGGGCTTTGTGGTTGTTGTGGCAAAAGCCATGGGCTGTGTTCTGCCTATTGGCGCAAAAGTTTGTAAATTAGACCCTGCCATCATGGCCGGTCCCTTGATTACCACTGTGGTGGATGCTGTGGCGCTGGTGATTTTCTTCAATGTGGCACAGTGGCTTGTACTGTAAAAAAGAGAGAACTCCTTTCGTTTCGGAATTCTCTCTTTTTTGTTTACATATGCAGATAAGCGCGGATGCGGTTGCCCGGCAGGCGATGATGATTTTCACAATATCCAAGGGCAGGAACACCAGCGCTCCCATGGGCAGGGATTGTAAAAACGTGGTGTTTGTCAGGTATGCCATCCATGCGGTGCCCAGAATGTAATTGACGATGGTTGCCAGAAATAATCCGCCCATCTGTGCCGGTATATTTCTGGGGAAACGGGAAACAAACAGACTGCTGATGCCCGTCAGAAACAGAAATCCGATGAGATACCCGCCGCCGGGAGCGGCAAAACGGGAAAGTCCCGCAGTGTAGCCGGAGAAAACAGGCAGTCCCGCAGCACCTAAAAGCAGATACAGTCCAATGGCAGCCAGTGCTTGTCTGGGCGGCAATACATAGGCTGTCAGATACATGGCAAATGTACCCAATGTCAGTGCGACAGGGCTGACGGGGATGGGAATGGATATGGGCGCGAATATACAAATGACGGCTGTCATCAGCGCAGTCATGGTCAGTGTGCGTGTTTTGGTCATGGCAGATGCCTCCTTTTCTTTCTGTAAGGAGGATACGCTTTTTGTTTTTAAAAGTCAACTGATTATAAATAAAATGGTTTACAATCGAAAATAAAAAAAGTTTTGTAAGAAAAAATGAAAGATTGCGGAAGTAAAATGTGATATACTATAAAAAAATCCGGGAAAAGGGAAGGGGGAGAAGCATATGTCAAAATTTTGCAACCATTGCGGCGCGTCTGTAGGCGAGGAAGATCGGTTCTGTACGGTCTGCGGCAAGCCCATTACAGCGGAGGGTGGGGCAGAACAGCCCAAAGCACCCCATGCGGAAAGTCAAAAGAAAGAAGAACTGGATAGGGAACCCATTACCGTGGGCGGTTATCTGATTATGTTTCTGGTTATGTGTATTCCAGTGGTAAATCTGGTGGTACTGCTTTTGTGGGCATTCGGGAAAAACGGCAATGTGAACCGCCGGAATTTCTCACGGGCAGCTCTCGTTTATATTGCCATCGGCATTGTCCTGTCCATCAGTGCGGTACTGTTTTTCGTTGGTATTTTTGCCAATGCGGTGCAGTATCAGCAGTATCACACATATGAGCATTATGGCAATCCGTATAGGAACGACTGGGAATACTATGATGAGTATGTATATACGCCGGACAGCACAAATGATTTTATGTATTCCATCACTGAAGGCGACGCACCTGTGGAAGATCTGGAACTGTACGATATTACCATTTCAAACGTATGAAAGAAAACCATTCGGCACATACTACCTCTATAGAAAAAGGAGGCGTGGATGTGAGCGGATGGTTTTTATTTTTTGCACAGATGTTATTTTTCCTGTTGGGGGCGTGGTATTTCCTGCGGAGCGGCTCCCGGCGGAAAGGCGGACGGGATAGCATTTCCATGGAGGAGAACGAGCGGGAAATGGAAAAGCTGGATGCTATGCGGCAGGTGGGACTGACAGAACCATTGACAGAGCAGACCCGTCCCAAGTCCTTGGGAGAAATTGTGGGGCAGGAGCGGGGCATTCGCGCCCTCAGAGCGGCTCTTTGCGGTCCCAATCCCCAGCATATCATCATTTATGGTCCCCCCGGCGTAGGCAAAACGGCAGCGGCAAGACTGGTGCTGGAGGAAGCCAAAGGACGGCGAAATTCCCCTTTTTCCATCAATGCGAAATTTGTGGAGGTGGACGCTACCACATTGCAGTTTGACGAGCGAAGCATTGCAGACCCTTTGCTTGGCTCTGTCCATGACCCAATTTATCAGGGGGCAGGGGCTTTCGGGCAGATGGGGATTCCTCGTCCTCAGCCCGGCGCTGTCAGCGAAGCCAATGGGGGCGTGCTGTTTATCGACGAAATCGGGGAACTGCACCCAATCCAGATGAACCGTCTGCTGAAGGTGCTGGAAGACCGTGTGGCAAAGTTCCAGAGCAGTTATTACAGTCGGGAAAATAAGCGGATTCCCCCTTATATCCACGAAATTTTCCAGAAAGGTCTGCCGGCGGATTTTCGGCTCATTGGTGCCACCACCCGCAGCCCTTCGGAATTGCCGGCAGCACTGCGTTCCAGATGTACAGAGATTTTCTTTGACGGTCTGCGTCCCGAAGCCGTGGAGCAGATTGCTGCGGACAGTATGGAACGGGTGGGACTGCAATACGAAGATGGTCTTTGCGGAAAAATTGCTCTTTATGCCGGCGGCGGCAGGGATACGGTGCGTCTGGTGCAGTCTTTAGCCTCTTTGGCGGAAATGAAGGGGCGGAACTGGGTCGGCAGTGCGGACTTGGAGTGGGTAGCAGAAGCAGGTCATTATCAACCTTATCCCCGCCAGAAAGTGTCGGCTGTGCCTCGCGTGGGCGTGGTAAATGGTCTGGCTGTTACAGGCGGCATGGGCGGTGCTGTGCTGACAGTGGAAGTGAAGATGCAAAAAAGCACAGCACCTCATTTGCAGGTGACGGGCATTGTGGAAGAAGAAGAAATCCGCAGCCCCCATGGCGTCAGCAAGAGAAAAAGCAATGCCCGCAGTTCCGCGGAAAATGTGCTGACGGTGCTGGAAGGATTCGGCTTTGACCGAAGCCAGTATGCCGTCCATATCAATTTCCCCGGCGGTATGCCTGTGGATGGTCCCTCGGCAGGAACAGCCATGTTTCTGGCGGCCTATTCCGCTTTTACGGGAGCAGCAGTGCCGGGAGATGTGGCACTGACAGGAGAAATTTCCCTGACAGGAAACATACTGCCTGTGGGCGGTGTCACGGAGAAATTGCAGGCAGCAGAAGAAGCCGGCGTAACCCGTGCTTATATCCCAAAGGCAAATTGGCAGGGAAGATATGAGCGGCTGGGACTGGAAGTGGTTTCTGTGGAGAAAATAGAGGAACTCTTGGAAATGGTCTTTGCAAAGAAAGAAGAAAAGCAGGCAGGCATGCCCCAAAGAGGCATTTTGACTGCGGAAGGGCTGCAAAAATAGAAAAAGGCGTGAAATCTTAGATTTCACGCCTTTTATATGTTCTGTTATGCCCCAAAAGGAAGCAGTGCCCAAATGACTGCAATGACGATGGTGGGGAGCATATTGGCAACTTTGAACTTTTTCTCCCAGATCAGATTGACGCCTACGCAGAAAATGAGCATGGAGCCGGTGAGGGACAGGTTTGCCAATGCTGGTTCTGTCATCCAAGGCTCGATGAAACGGGACAGTATGGTGATGCATCCCTGAAAGAGTGCCACAGGAATGACAGAGAAAATACAGCCTTTCCCCATGGATGTGGTCATGATGATGACGATGATCATGTCTAAGACTGCTTTTGCCGCCAGTATGGAGTAGTCCCCGGCGATGCCGTCCTGAATGGCGCCTACCACTGCCATGGCGCCGATACATACTGTCAGAGAAGTGTTCACAAAACCGTCTACAAATTTGGTGTCACGGTCGTTTTTGGTCTTTTCCTTCAGCCATTCGCCGAAGTGTTCCAGATGCTTTTCAATGTTCCATATTTCCCCAATGAGAGAGCCAATGGCAAAAGAACCAATGATCATCATGGTGCCGCCGCTGGTGAGTCCTGTTTCTGTGACCGTCATCATTTTTTCAATGGCGCCGCCAATGCCTAGGAAAATGACGCAAAGCCCAGTGGCTTTCATGAGGGTTTCCTGTATTCTGACGTTGATGGCTTTTCCGAAAAGGGCGCCCAGTAGACCGCCCAATAATATGCCGCCGACGTTGATGAGTGTTCCTAATCCAATCATTTGTATTTCCTCCCTAAAATGCATTTTTTTCTTTTGTAATGAATTGGTTTTATTTTAGATGGAATAAAATGGATTGTCAATGTATGGAAGGTCAAAGAAAGGTTATATTTTTCAGAAAAAAATATAACCTTGCACGTTGGTAGGAATTGACCGAAAGCCAGTTCTGTTGTATAATAGCTTAATTAGGCAATAAGCCTATGAGATAGAGGTGAAATAGATGATAGAAACAAAAGAGAGAATACAATTACCCATGATGGCCCTCAGAGGTCTGACGGTATTTCCCAATATGGCAATCAGCTTCCCCGTAGGCAGACAGAAATCTCTGGATGCGCTGGAAGCGGCAGATGAAGGCGACAAGCGTATTTTTCTGGTGGCACAGCGTGACCCGGAGGACGCAAGTCCCGAACAGATGGGGCTCTACGAATTCGGTACGGTGGCTACCATCAAACAGATTTTGAAACTTCCCGGCAACATGACCCATGTCATTGTGGAAGGTGTCATCCGCGGCAGATTGGCAACCATACAGCATAAGCGCAAATGCGAGTATGCGGAAATCACCACCATTGCTCAGGACTTCCCGGAACTGCCGGAGGTACATACAGCGGCGGAAATGCGCATTGCTCAGGATTTGTATGAAGAATACGCAAAGTTCGTGCCCAATACCACAGCAGTGGATTTGCTGCCCAATGTGCTGGCAGCAGGCAAGCCCGGCAAACTGGCAGATGTCATTGCGGCAGGGCTGGAAATTTCCTTTGACCGGAAGCAGAAGATTCTGGAAATCCTGAATCCTTATGACCGTTTGCAGGCAGTCATGGACATTATGCGCTATGAACAGCAGGTGCTTCGGGTAAAACGGGAAATCGAAGCCAAAACAAAAGATGCCATCGACAAAAACCAGCGGGAATATTTCCTCAGAGAAGAACTGAAAGTCATTCAGGAAGAACTGGGGGACAAAGACGGCATCGGCGCTGACGCGGCGGAATTCCGTCGTCGTCTGGAGGAAAAGAACCCTCCTGAGGAAGTACGGAAAACTGTAGAAAAGGAAATCGATCGTATGATGAAGATTCCCGTAACTTCTCCCGAATCCAACGTGTCCCGCAGTTATATTGACACATTGCTGAACCTGCCTTGGAATGAAATGACCGAAGAAACCTTCGACCTGAAACAGGCAGCGGAAATTCTGGATGAAGACCATTACGGTCTGGAAAAAGTGAAAGAACGTATTTTGGAATATCTGGCAGTGCGGAAGAACGCCCCCGAGGAAAAAGCCACCATCCTTTGTCTGGTGGGACCTCCCGGCGTCGGCAAAACATCCATTGCCCGTTCTGTGGCAAAGGCACTGAACCGGAAATATGTGCGCATGTCTTTGGGCGGCGTGAAAGACGAAGCGGAAATCCGCGGTCATCGCAGAACATACATCGGTGCTATGCCCGGGCGTATCATGAACGCCATGAAACAGGTAGGCACCATCAATCCTTTGATGCTGCTGGATGAAGTGGACAAGCTGGGGGTATCCTATAATGGTGACCCTGCGGCGGCACTGCTGGAAGTGCTGGACGGAGAACAGAATTTTACATTCCGCGACCACTATGTGGAAATGCCCTATGACCTGTCTAAGGTACTGTTCATGTGTACCGCAAACAGTCTGGAACCCATTCCCGGTCCCCTCCGTGACAGAATGGAAATTATCGAACTGGGCAGCTACACCGCAACAGAAAAACAGCATATTGCCATGGAACATCTGGTGAAAAAACAGATGAAACGCCATGGGCTCAAAGGCAGTCAGCTGAAGATTCGCCCGGAAGCTGTGGAAATGATCATTGACGGCTACACAAGAGAAGCCGGCGTACGTCAGCTGGAACGCACCATTGGTCAGGTATGCCGGAAGGCTGTGAAAGCCATCATCAGTGGTGAAAAGAAATCCATGACTGTCACAGCGAAAAATCTGGAAGAAATTCTGGGCAAACCCAAATTCACAGAAGACCATATTTACGAAGAACCGCAGGTGGGTATCGTTCGTGGACTGGCGTGGACAGCCGTAGGCGGCACCACCCTTTCCGTGGAAGTGAATACCATGCCCGGTGACGGCAAATTCCGCCTGACTGGCAATCTGGGGAAGGTCATGAAGGAATCCGCAGAAGCGGCTATCAGCTACATCCGCTCCCAGAGCGACCGTTTCAAATTGGAACCGGATTTCTATAAAAAACAGGACCTGCATATCCACATTCCCGAAGGGGCAACCCCCAAGGACGGTCCTTCTGCTGGTGTCACTATGACCACCGCTATGCTTTCCGCTCTCACTGGGGCAAAGGTCAGAAATGATGTGGCAATGACCGGTGAAGTGACTATCCGCGGTCGTGTCCTTGCCATCGGCGGTTTGCAGGAAAAAGTGCTGGCGGCGAAAAAAGCCGGCGTAAAAACCGTTATCCTGCCGAAACAGAACGAAAAAGATTTGCAGGAAATTTCTGATGAAATCAAAGAAGGGCTGGAATTTGTTCTGGCAAAAGATATGGACGATGTGCTGAAACACGCACTGGCGAAAGGGGAAAGCGTATGGAAGTAAAACAGTCATCACTGGCGGCAGTGGGAACGAAATTCTCCCAGTATCCCACCGACGGCAAAGTGGAAATTGCCTTTGCGGGCAAATCCAACGTAGGCAAATCTACGCTCATCAATGCCATGCTGGGCAGAAAAGCTTTGGCCCGTACCAGCTCCCAGCCCGGCAAAACAAGAACCATCAATTTTTATGATGTCAACGACTGCATGTATGTGGTAGACTTGCCCGGTTACGGCTATGCGAAGGCGCCGAAGACGGAAATCGCCAAATGGGGTATGATGATTGAGGAATATCTCCAGAAACGGGAAGAACTCCGCGCCATCATCCTCCTCATTGACATCCGCCATGAGCCCGGCAAAAACGACATCATGATGTATGACTGGCTGAAACACTATGGCTATGACATCATCATTGCTGCCACCAAATCCGATAAAATCAACCGCAGCCAGATTCAGAAGCATCTGTCTGTCATTCGCAAAACATTGGGTCTGGGACCTGACGATGTGCTGATTCCTTTCAGCGGCGAAAAGAAAACAGGCGTACAGGAACTTTGGGCGGAAATCGAACGGTTTTTGGACTAAATCAAAGCGGATACTGGTTCTGAAAACAATTTTATGAAACATCTGACAGCTGGAATCCCTGCGGGGGTTCCAGCTTTCTTTGTTTTTTGGCAGTCTTTTAAGATTTCTTTAAGGTTGCAAAAAGTTGAAGAAAAAATGAAAGTACCATCGTTTTAGAGTATGAAAAGAAAATACACAGAAGAAAAAGGGGGTGAGCGTATCGACAGGGCAAAGAAAATCGCCATACTGCTCAGCGATTATCAAAATTTGATCTTTTCCCTCTGCTATCAAATGACGCAGAATTATTTCGAAGCAGAGGATCTGGCACAGGAAACATTCGTGGCAGCCTATGAACATCTGGACTCTTTTGACGGTCAGCACGAAAAGGCGTGGCTATGCCGCATTGCCATGAATAAATGTCTGGATTTCCAGAGGAAGAACCGTCGGGACGCCATCCCTCAGGATGAAAACGTCTTTATGGAACTGGCAGACGGGGAAAATGTGGAAAACAAAGTGCTGGCAGAGGAAGTACAGGCAGAGCTGCAAAAGGCATGCGAAAGTCTGAAACCGCCTTATCGGGACATTGCTGTGGCGCAGAGCAGAACAAGAACATCAAAACGGTACAGACACAGATTTACCGTGCCCGTGCCAGATTACAGAAAATATACGGAAAGGAGCAGATGCCATGGGACAGCGTTTCACAGAGGAACAATTAGAACAAATGATTATGCAACTGGAGCAGGGCGGTCTGCTGCAGGCGCCGCCGTCGTTGGAGCGGGGCGTTATGGAGAAAATCGCCAGACTGGAGGAAGAAAATCAGGCGGATATCCGGTTTTCTTCTAAAACGAAACGGATTTTTTATCAATTGAAAATCGGCGCGGCAATGGCAGCGTCTTTGGTGCTGCTGGCACTGCCTATGGGGCATGGCTCCTATGAGGAATCCCCTTACGGCAAAGCACAGCAGATGGTACAGGAGGAAGAAGAAAAGGAAAGCCTGCTGGACTATATGCAGCAGGGAACGAAAATCCTCAGCGACGGTGTCACGGGCTTTTCCGATTTCGCAATGAAACAGATTACGGAGGTATTGGATTATGGCAAATAAGAAAAACGGATTTTGGACATTTATATTTTCACTGATCCCCGGCGCTGGGGAAATGTATATGGGCTTTTTCAAGCAGGGCTTGAGCCTTATGGGGCTGTGTGCAATTGTCAGTATTGTAGCTTCTTTTCTGGGCATAGAAGAGCTGATGATTTTGCTGCCTTTGATTTGGTTCTATAGTTTCTTCCATGTGCATCACCTGCGGAGCCTGCCGCCGGAAGAATTTCATGCCCTGGAAGATAAAATCCTGTTCTTCGATGACCGTGATTTTCAGCTGGGCACATTGACAGAAAACCGCAAAAAAGCCATTGCGGTGGTGCTGGTAGTGGTTGGCGTCATCCTGCTGTGGAATAGTGTGCTGGATTTGTTTGGCTGGATTTTGCCGGACTTCTTCAGAGAGATTTTGTGGAGTCTGCAAAACCTGCTGCCTCGTCTGGCCATTGCGGTTCTGATTCTTTACGCAGGCGTGCGGATGCTCCGGGGAACTCCTGTGAAAAAAGAAGATGTGGAGGACGAGGACGAAGACGAGGAGGTGTAAGAAATGGCAACACGTCGGATTGGTTCTGTGACGCTGGGCGGCGGTCTGATGGTATTCGGCATCCTCTTTCTGGTGCATACCTTCTGGGATGGTCTGTCCTATGGGCTGATTCTGCGGTTCTGGCCATTGCTGCTGATTTCTCTGGGGGCGGAAACACTCCTGAGCCTGCGGCAGTCGGAAACCAAATGGGTCTATGACAAAGGCGCCATTGTAATGATGATTCTCCTTGGACTTTTTGCCATGATGATGGCGGCAGCCCAGTTTACACTGGAAGCGTGGGAAGCATTGGGATATCTGAACTGGTAATATAAAAAAAGCCGGAATCCTTGGAAAAAAAGGGTTCCGGCTATTTTTTTTGCGCAAAATCTTACATTTCTTTGAAAATCCTAGAAAGATTCTCTGTATTTTTGGAGAATCTATTGACGTAGTTTTTGAAACTATTATAATTAGAGTTAGATATATTTTTGAATGGTGTAAAAAACTGGTTTTGTATATAGATGAGGAGGGAAATCCCCATGGTAAAAATCATTACAGACAGCACCTGCGACCTGACAAAGGAACGCATGGAGGAAATTGGTGTCACTTGTGTGCCTTTGACGGTGCACATCGGCAATGACATCTATTTGGATGGCGTGAATTTAAGCAAAACAGAATTTTATGAAAAACTGCGGACGGAAAAATCTTTCCCCACCACTGCCCAGCCCACACCCCATACTTTTGAGGAAGTGTTTACGGCGGCGCTGGAAGAAGCGGACGAAGTGGTGTGCCTGCTGATTTCTTCGGAATTGAGCGGTACAGTACAGTCTGCCAATATCGCCAAGAATACCATGGAACGGGAGGAAATCCACATTCTGGATTCCCGCACCACATGCCTTTCTCTGGGGCTTTTGGTAGAAATCGCTGCCCAGAGAGCCAAAGAAGGCAAAACGGCGGCAGAAATCATGACGGAATTGGAAGGGCTCACCAGCCGTGTGCGCATCTGCGCAGGTATCGAAACATTGGAATATCTGAAAAAAGGCGGCAGACTTTCCGGCACAGCGGCGGCGCTGGGGACTATGCTGAATATCCGCCCTCTGATGGGCATTCTGGATGGGAAGGTGCTCATGTTGGGCAAAGCCAGAGGCAATAAAAAGATGTATGCCCAGTTGAAGCAGATGGTGGAGGAGGAAGGCATTGACGATGCTCCCCTTGGTTTTTTCCACGCGCAGGTCCATAGGACACCTCCCCGACAATTTCCGTCAAGTGTCGTTTATCCAACTCTTTTCTATTTTCGCCGGTGGACCCGGCCTCTGGGTTCGTTATAATAAGTATAGTCACT
>OHIK01001362.1_pt1 | contig 10131 bp, 8 predicted proteins | sample 1568241 | NCBI WGS metagenome assembly OHIK01 (sample SAMEA3879567, study PRJEB24766) | human gut metagenome | biome: human-associated habitat; feature: feces | place: USA | collected 1985/1987 | reverse complement strand
TAAGCCAAATCAAAACCAAGCCCGGGGAAGATCCGGTTTTGGAGGCCCACCGTGATTATTTAGACATTCAGATCGATCTTGCGGGGACGGAGCGGATCGGGGTAACCGCTCTCGGCGACCCCCGGCTAACGCGCCGCCAGCCCTATGATAAGGACGGGGACTGCGAATTGTTTAGCGGCCCTGTCAGCGCCGGCTGCGCCATGGGCCCTGGCCGGTTTATGATCCTGTTCCCCCAAGACGCCCACGCACCGGGTTTAGCGGAAGGCGCGCCGGGCATGGTGAAAAAAGCGGTGGTCAAGGTGAAGCTGGAAAACGCCTGAGCCGGCTTCTTTGAAACCAGCCGTTTCATTTTTAATCGCGGGAGGGTACTTATGAAAATCATCGCTGTGGATATCGGCGGCACCGCCGTCAAATCCGGGCTGATGGACGGCGAAAGCCTTCGGGGGCTGCGGGAAACCCCCACCCCTACGGAAAAGGGGGGCCGGGCCGTCATGGCTTTGGTCCGGGAGATCATCGCCTCCTACGGGCCGGAGGGCGCCGACGGCATCGGCGTCAGCACCGCGGGTTTGGTGGACAGCAAAACAGGCGCCATTGTGTTCGCCGAGGACTGCATCAGGAACTATACCGGCACCCAGGTGAAAAACCTGCTGGAGGAAGCGTTTTCCCTGCCCACGGCGGTGGAAAACGACCTAAACGCCGCCGCCCTCGGAGAAGGCGTTTCCGGCGCGGGCAAAGGCGTTGACAGCTTTCTGTGCGTGGGGTTCGGCACCAGCATCGGCGGCGCGGCGGTGCTTGGCGGCAAGCTATATTCCGGCGCGCATTTCGGCGCCGGGGAATTCGGCCACATGGTCACCCACGCCGGCGGGCTGCCCTGCCCCTGCGGCCAAAAGGGCTGTTTTGAGCGGTACGCCTCCACCTCGGCCCTAGTCCGCCGGGCCCAGGAATTGGACCCCGCCCTAGACAGCGGCAGGGCAATTTTCAGCCGGCTGGAGGAGCCCGCGGTGAAGGCCCTGGTGGACGATTGGACGCGGGAGATCGTTTACGGGCTGGCCTCTTTGGTCCATCTTTGGGACCCCTCCCGCGTGATCCTGTGCGGCGGGGTCATGCAGCAGCCCTATCTTATTGGGCGGCTGGGCGCCCTGGTGCGGGAAAACGTCATGCCCGCTTACCGGTCCGTGGAGATCCGGGCGGCGAAGCTGGGCAACCGGGCAGGGCTGCTGGGCGCCGCAGAGCTTGCCCGGCGGCTCGTGTCGGGGCAGCCCGGCTGACGGCGGCTATTTTCTCAAAAATGATTCCATATAAGCTGTTTTCCACAAACAAAAAGAGCTGGTTGAGAACTTCTCAAACCCAGCTCTTTTTTTGTCAAATTCTGCTTCTTCTGGACAGGTATCCCTATCAATCGGGAAAAAAGGAGAAAAAGACAGGTTGTTTGGAAAGAAAATAGGAAACCTTCTTTTGTCCCCTTCATATTTTACATAGTAAGGGTAGCGTTCTGAAAGGCCGTCATTCCAGCTTCAGCAAGCCGGCGGCGTTCTCATACAGAATCTTATCCTTCAGCGAAGCGTCAATAGGAAGGTCCTTGACGGCCGATACAGCGGACTGTTGGTCGTCCCAGGGAGAATCGGTTCCAAACAGCAGCCTGTCCGGTCTGTGATTCCTGATGATCCGCAGAATTTGCTCCCGGCCGAACCGTCCCAAGGTAAAACTGGTGTCCAGATAAAGATCCTTACCCACCAGCAGCCTTTCCACATCATCCAAATAATTGTAGCCTCCCAAATGAGCCAGCACCAAGGTCAGCCCCTCCAAGCGGGGAAGAATCCTGGCGATCCGCTCGGGCGTGCAATGATGGCAGTGAGGGAAGGACACGTCCATGCCGCCGTGAACCAGAACCAAAAGCCCCAGATCCCGGCAAGCCTCCATCAGCTCCACCATGGGCTCGTCGTCAATAAACAGGCCCTGAAAATCCGGATGAAGCTTTACGCCGATCAGGCCGGCAGCCCGAATCCGTTTCAGCTCCTCCCGGTAATTCTCGTAAAGAGGATGGATCCCTCCCAGGGAAAACAGGCCGTCCCTCCCGTTGACGGAGATCGCGAAGCTATTAATGGACTCCACCTGCTTGGGGCGGGAAGCGATGGGCAGATTGAGGGAATAATCCACCCCGGCCCGTTTCATCGAGGCCAGCAGATCCTCCCGCCGGCCGGACAGGACGGATTTTACATTTCCCGACTGTTCCAGCCCGCCAATCGCGCGGGCGGCGAGAGCGTCGGGGAAAATATGTGTATGAAAATCGATGACCATAAAAAGACCTTCTTTGCATTGTCAAAAATTACTGCTTTTCCAAAGCGGGTTTCTTCTATATGATGAAAGTATAGAGTTCTAGGAAGAAGGGTTGACATTGATACTTGAACTAGTCGATGAATCCAGACTGTTGATTATATTATCACCGGAAGACATGGAGGATTACCAGCTCACCTTCGACTCTCTGGACTGGCAGAACGGGCACTCCCGCTCGGTCATCAAGGAATTTCTCCGGATAGCCTGCCGCCAGAAGGGGTTTTGCCCGGGAGACAGCCGCCTGCTGATCGAGGCTGTGCCCGACGAGGAGGGCTGTGTGCTTCTGGTAACCATGCTTCCCGAGGAAAAGGCCAAACGCAAGGTCTACCGGATTAAGGAAAACCAGCCTTCACTGACCCCGTTTTTATTTCGATTCGACCAGGCAGAGAACCTGCTGGCAGCGGTAGACCGGGTTTACCGCCAATTTTACCATCCGCAAAAGGCGGCGTGCAGCAGCAGGCTTTACCTTTTAAACCGCGCCTACTATCTGATTATGTACGGCGGCAAAAGGCTCCCCTGCCCGGTGGAGATTCTGCTGACGGAATACGGCTCCTATGTGGGCAAGGGCCAGCAGGCCGCGGCCCAGGTTTTGGAGCACGGAAAGCTGCTGGCCGGCGAAGACGCCGTCACCACCGTAGGTCTTCAGCTTGCCCGGTGCTAAGCGCCGGAGAACGGCTTTCAGGGCCGCCTGATTGGAGCGGACGGCCAGGCTCCAGGCCGCCGGTGCTCTGCCGATAAAGCGGGCTGCGTGCCGTCTAAACCAAAGCGAACCGCAGCGAACAGCCAAAAAACCCAGGATCCTCACGGGCCCGTTTTCTCACAGCGCCTGACAAAAGCTTTTCCAGCGCTCCCAGGCCGAAGCCGAGACCACCGGAGCTCTCCCGGGCCGCCTTATCGGCGCGGCTGCCGGGCAAGCCGGATACTGGCTTGCCTGCGTCCGACGGCAGGGCGCCGGCTTCTTCCAGGGCTGCGGATCAAGCGTTTTGCAGCTCCTTGATCGCGGCCGCCACATCCGGCGCCCTGAACACGCCGGTGCCCGCCACGCATACGTCCACACCGGCGGCGGCGGCCTCATGAGCGGTTTCGCTGTTAATGCCTCCGTCCACCTCTACCAAGACCTTCAAGCCGCGGCGCTTTGCCTCGGCTTTTATCTTCTTTACCTTTTCCAGGCACTCGGGAATCAGCTTTTGTCCTCCAAAGCCAGGCTCCACCGTCATCACCAGCACCATATACAGCTTATCTAAATAAGGAAAAACCGCTTCGGCCTCCGTTCCTGGCTTGATGGACAAGCTGGCGCTGCATCCCGCCTTCCTGATCTGATCCAGAGCCGGGGCGATATAGGGCTCCGCCTCCAGGTGGAAGGTAATATTATCCGCGCCGGCATCCAAATAATCCTGGAAGTACCGGCTGGGCCTCTCCACCATCAGATGGACGTCAAAAGGCACGTCGGTATAAGGCCGGATCGCCTTGATCACTGCCGGGCCAAAGCTGATATTGGGGACAAAATTGCCATCCATCACATCCAGATGGATGTAATCGGCGCCCCCTTGGGTGACCTTCTGAATTTCATCCGCCATATGGGCAAAATCGCAGGCCAGTACCGATGGGGATACTTTCATAACAAACAGCCTCCTTAAAAAACGCCTGCCCACGGTACCGCCGCTGAAGGGCACGCGCATATCCATGTGTCTTTTCTTTTCTATTTTAGACGAAAATTTTGGATTCCGCAAGAGGGCGGCAAAGCCGGCTTTTCCGAAGGCCTCCTTGCTTTTCTATAATTTATCCGGGAAAAATCTGCAAAAAGCCCTGTTGTTACCGGTTCTTTCCTTTGCTATACTAAAATTGACAAATCATTGCACGATTTTGTCCTATTGGACTTGGCTTGAGGCGAGCCTTCCTCCAGGGCCGGCCTTTCTTCCGGCGTTTCCCTTTTAAAGCCGGTCATTGAAATACGCCCGCAGCTTCCTGTCCTTTGCGCTGTGAGCGGCATGAACACCTGAAATATTTATTGTACAGCTTTACATCAAATCTAAAAAGCGCGTTGTCCCGCTCATTCAGAAACGTTAGATTTAGGAAAAGCGATAAACACAAACAGAAGCCACGGGAAGCATTTTATCAATTCTTTGGACCGCTTAAAATTTGCGCGGCTGAAAAAGCTTAACATAAAGAAAGGAGAATCCCTATGAAAAGCGTGCAAGACACCTATCTTTTGCACAACGGCGTGGCCATTCCCTGCGTCGGCTACGGCACCTGCGACACTGACGGAGAGGTCACGGTCCGCAGCGTGAAGTGCGCCCTGCAAGCCGGCTACCGTCTGATCGACACCGCCATGTTTTATAAGAACGAGGAGAGCGTGGGGAAAGGGATCCGGGAAAGCGGAGTCCCCCGGGAGGAGATCACTGTGGTCAGCAAGCTGTGGAATTACGACCACAGCTATGAAAAAGCGAAAAAATCCTTCCAGGAATCTTTGGAGAGGCTCGGCCTGGACTATCTGGACCTTTATCTGATTCATTGGCCCATTCCCAAAAACGAGCAGAAAAACTATATTGAAAACAACCGCGAAACCTGGAAAGCCTTTGAGGAGTTGTATCACGAGGGAAAAATCAAGGCCATCGGCGTCAGCAACTTTAAGCCCCACCATCTGGAAGAAATCATGGAGGGAGCCACGGTCATGCCCATGGTGAACCAGATCGAGTTCCACCCGGGCTGGACCCAAATGGAAACCGTCAATTACTGCAAGGCCCATCATATCGCGGTTCAAGCCTGGAGCCCCTTCGGCAGCGGCGAGCTGTTCCGTATGCCGGAAATCAGCGAAATGGCGAAAAAATACGGGAAAGATCCCGGCCAGCTGGCGCTGCGGTGGATATTCCAGCATGGTGTCATCCCTCTTCCCAAGTCGGTGAATCCCGAACGTATTCTTTCCAACACCCAGATTTTCGATTTCGAAATTACCCCGGAGGATATGGCCTATATCGACTCCCTCCAGGGCGGCGGATGGTGCGCCGATCCGGACAAGCCGGAATTTTAAAAGCGGTTCCTCACGAACCGGCCGAAAGCCCGTGCGTCTGAATTGTACCTTCACAGTTTCACTTCCGCGGGTATTCACCAGCCGGTGCGGAAGCCTGTGCTGCTCAGGGCCTCTGAATTTTTCAGAGGCCCTTTCATATTCTCTCCTTTTGCCTGCAAATCGCTAAAACGCCGCTATGGAAAAGCCGGTGCTGACCCGGAGCCAGCCGGCGCCTCTGCCGCCGGGGGCAAGGTGTTTTTCCTAAATAAAGAAAAAGCAAAAAAAATTTTGACTAATCTGTTAAGATATGATAAGATAAATGTACTTTTTCAGCCGGCGCTGCGCGGAATGTGCCGGCTAAAATTTTTGTTTGAGGTGTAAGTTATGAAAGAAAGAAGCAGCTTCTCAGGCAGGCTGGGATTTGTTCTGGCTGCCGCCGGTTCCGCCGTGGGACTGGGAAACATTTGGCGCTTTCCATATCTTGCCGCAAAGTACGGCGGCGGTATTTTCCTGCTGGTGTATGTCGTGCTGGTGGTAACCTTCGGCTTCAGCCTGATGGTAGCGGAAATCGCCCTGGGCCGCAATACCAGGCTGAGCGCTATCGGCGCTTATAAAAAGCTGAACAAAAAATTTGGGTTCCTGGGAATTTTGACCGCCTTGGTCCCGATCATCATTCTACCCTATTACAGCGTAATCGGCGGCTGGGTGACCAAATATTTCGTCACCTTCCTGTCCGGCCATCACATGGAGGCTTCCAGCGACGATTATTTCGGCGGCTTTATCGGACAAACCTTTGAGCCGGTGCTCTGGCTGGCTATTTTCGGCGTCATTACCTTTGTTATCGTCCTCTGCGGCGTAAAGCGCGGCATCGAAACCGCTAACAAGTTTATGATGCCTATTCTGATCGTGCTGTGCGTCGCTGTGTGCGTATATTCCTGCACCCTGCCCGGTGCGCTGGAGGGTGTTAAATTCTATCTGATCCCCGATTTCTCCCGGTTCTCCATCAACACGGTGCTGGGCGCTATGGGGCAGATGTTCTACTCCATGTCTCTGGCCATGGGAATTATGATCACCTATGGCTCTTATATGAAAAAGGAAACCAGTATTGAAAAATCGGTTTCCCAAATTGAGATCTTCGATACCGGCGTCGCCCTTCTGGCCGGCCTGATGATCGTTCCCGCAGTGTTCGTTTTCTCCGGCGGCGACCAGTCCGCCATGCAGTCCGGCCCCGGGCTTATGTTCCAAACTCTGCCCAAGGTATTTGACAGCATGGGCGGCGGCCAGTTCGGCCAGATCGTCGGAGCGCTGTTCTTCCTGCTGGTGCTGTTCGCCGCGCTGACATCTGCCATCTCCCTGATGGAAACCGTGGTATCCATCGTCATCGACAAATTCCATGTCAAGCGTGCGGTCGCCTGCATTATCGTGTTTATCGGCATGATGCTGCTGGCGCTGCCATCCTCCCTGGGCAACGGCGTATGGAGCCATATTCAGATTCTGGGCATGGATTTCCTCACCTTCTTCGACTTCATCAGCAACTCGGTGATTATGCCGATTGTGGCGCTGCTCACCTGCATTTTCATCGGCTATGTGGTCAAGACCCAGCTGGTTGTGGACGAGGTGAAATCCTCCTCCAAGTTCAGCAGGGAAAAGCTGTTCGTGGTGGTTATCAAATATATTGCTCCTATTTTTATCGTGGCAATTTTGGTAAGCTCCGTTCTCAGCGGCCTGGGCATCATTACCATCTAAGACCGCCTCTGATTGATACCCCCGGCTTGAAGGGCCGGGGGTATTTTTTGTTTTTTTGTAGAATACCGATTGAAAATCTATTTTTGTTATGCTACCATTAAATCAATATTAAAATTTTTCCGGCCGGCTGACCCATTTAGACAAGCCCGGCTGAGCAAATGAGGGATGTTTATGACCATTGCGCTGCCCGATTTTATCGCTGAGCTGACGCAGAATCCAGCCCTGTTTATTACAGTGCTCCTGACTCTGGGAGTAATCCTGGTTAACGGCTGGACCGACGCTCCCAACGCCATTGCCACCTGCGTCTCCACCAGAAGCATGGGGGTTCGTCCCGCGATCATTATGGCGGCGGTTTTCAACTTCCTTGGAGTTTTGGTGATGACGGCCATCAACAAGTCCGTGGCGGAAACCATCTACAACATGGTGGATTTCGGCGGCAACGCCCAGGATGCCCTGGTCGCCCTCTGCGCCGCCATGTTCGCCATTGTGGTCTGGGCCACCCTGGCCTGGTGGTTCGGTATCCCCACCAGCGAAAGCCATGCTCTGATCGCCGGTATCTCCGGCGGCGCTATCGCTATCCACAACAGCCTTTCCGGCATTAACGGCATGGAGTGGATCAAGGTGATTTACGGTCTGGTGCTTTCCACCTTTCTGGGCTTTGCCATGGGCTGGCTCGCGGTGAAGCTGACCGGCCTGATCTGTAGGAGAATGAACCGGAAAAAGACTACCGGCTTCTTTCAAGGAGCCCAGATTGCCAGCGCCGGCGCCATGGCCTTTATGCACGGCGCCCAGGATGGGCAAAAATTCATCGGGGTTTTCATGCTGGGCCTGTTCCTCTCCAAGGGAGAAAGCAATGTCACCAGCTTTGTCATTCCTATCTGGCTGATGATCCTCTGTTCCGCGGTAATGGCCCTAGGCACCTCTATCGGCGGCTACCGCATCATCAAATCGGTGGGCATGGATATGGTCAGCCTAGAAAAATACCAGGGCTTTGCCGCGGACTTAGCCGGCGCCGGCTGTCTGCTGATCTCTTCAGTCAGCGGCCTGCCGGTCAGCACCACCCATACCAAAACCACCGCCATCATGGGCGTCGGGGCCTCTAAGGGCCGCTCCTTCGTCAACTGGGGCGTTGTAAAGGATATGGTGCTCACCTGGGTTTTGACCTTCCCGGCCTGCGGGCTGATCGGTTATCTGATGGCCCGGCTGTTCCTGTTTATCTTCTAAGCTGTACGCAAAGCCGCTGCGGGATCTCGGCATGACAGGCGGGCGGAACCTCCGCCCGGGTTCCCCCAATCCTGTACGGCTGATCAAACGCTGGTTTCATGCGGTGTCCTTTTCCAATCACCGTAAATTATAAAACGAGAGGGAAATCTTTTATGCGCCGTAAACAAAAAACAGATTTTTATTTCGCCTCCTTTTCCAAGGCGATCGAGTTCTCCCGGCAGGAAGCGCTCATGCTGTATGACGTTCTGCAGGGCTTCCAGCCAGAGAATCTTCCCAAGGTGATGGAAGAGATGCATAAGCTGGAAAACAGCGCCGATATTTCTAAGCATGAGATGATGGAAAAGCTGGCTCAGGAGTTTATCACCCCCATTGAGCGGGATGATATCGCCCATTTGGCTCAAGAGCTGGACGAGATTACCGACCACATCGAGGACATTATTTTACGCATGTATATGTTTAACATTCAGTCCATCCGGGAAGAGGCCTTTGATTTCGCTAAGGTAATCATCGGCTGCTGCGAGCAATTGAAGACCGCCCTGGCGGATTTTGACAACTATAAGAAATCGAAAATCATCCCCCAGGCCATTATTGAGATTAACAGCCTGGAAAACGAGGGGGATAAGCTTTACACAAAGGCGCTCCGCTCCCTGTTCACTACCTGTAAGGACCCTATCGAGGTTCTCGCCTGGACAGAGACCTTCCGCCACATGGAGCGCTGCTGCGACGCCTGTGAGCACGCCGCCAATGTGATCGAAAGCATCGTCATGAATAACTCTTAAAAGCGCTTCCCGGACGTACGGTTCCCATGGGAAGGGCAGGGCTGGAAAGCAGCCCTCTTCTATTAAAATCAGCGCGGGCGTTGGGCATAATCACCGCGGCGCCGACTGCCCCTCAGCAAAAGGGCGGACGGCCTGATATGAATCTCCAGAGAAAAAGCCGGCAGGAAAGGGATTTCCCCTTTTCCCGCCGGCTTTTTCCCTGGCGGCAAGTCCCGGGCTAAGCCGGAGTATGCCGCCGGTTCCGGGCCTCTTGAGCGAAGGCCAAAAGCACAGCCCCGGCTTTGAGCGTAATCGCCCATATATTTTATAAAATTTATCCGCACGCCATACGACCGCAAAAATCCTGTTGGAATCGTCTTTTTTATTTCTGAAAAAACTCAGGTGTTTTCTCTCTCAAAATAGCTTAAACCCTTGATTTTACAGTGATAAGGAAGTATTCACAACAACTTATCACTAACGCTGACAGACAGGGTGCAAGCAGAGAGTTAATCACTTTCAAAAGTGGTTGGCTCTCTGCTTTTCTGTCTGCGTTTGTTACGCAATAGAACGCCATTTTTGAGGGTAGAAGTATAAAATATCGTCTAAGCGTTTTACACGCTCTGCAAACCGCATAAATCAAGAGCTTTTTACCCTCTACTGCGTAACATACCTATCCCAAAATCAGAGGTTTTATAAGCTTGTCGGCTTAGATGAATTTTGAATATCGCATAGCTTTCGTTGTTGGATTATCCGATATTGGATTTTCCGACATCGGGTTATCCGACATCGGAAAATCCAACGCAATTAAATAAAGATATACTAATTAAAGAAAAACCAAATACAGATTTAATCAAATATCTATTCCTTTCCTATCCTTTCCCTAATCCCTCTCCTTTGGGGCGAGGTATAGCGGCAGAGCCGCCGGAACGGAAAAGAATGGAACAGAAGCGGCAATAAAAAAATATCGTTTGCTATGTTACGCAGTAGAACGCCATTTTTAAGGGTGGGAGTATAAAACCCTTACCCCCGTCTTTATTGTCGCTGTAATACGCTTAAGTCAGA
>OHIK01001354.1_pt1 | contig 10179 bp, 10 predicted proteins | sample 1568241 | NCBI WGS metagenome assembly OHIK01 (sample SAMEA3879567, study PRJEB24766) | human gut metagenome | biome: human-associated habitat; feature: feces | place: USA | collected 1985/1987 | reverse complement strand
CATCTTGTTGAACTGCGTCCGTTTTTTCAGGCTGGTGCCGGAGATGCCCTCATCGGCATAGATCCCTGCCATCTCCCAATCCGGGCTGTCCTGGATCTTCTGGGTGTAGTAGGTCTTTTGCGCCTCATAGCTGTTGAGCTGCTCTTCACTGTCCGTCGAGACGCGACAGTAGGCCGCTACGCGCATTTTTCCGTCATGGTCTCTGTGCAGTTCTTCCGGTTTTCTGGTTGCGGGGATCACCCGCACCCGCCGCTCTAAGGTGGCTGCTGTCGCTTCCATGGATCATTCATCCTTTCCTGTCGCTTTTTTATCCGTAAATATAAGAGTTACTTCGGTATCCTGTGAGATGGTGATATGGGAAACCGCTCGTTGGAAGCGTCTCCAATCCGCCTCTGTCAGACTATCTGACGGCTCAGATTCGGCAGACGGCTCTGGACAGCAGGCATACCGCGCTGCCGCACCCTGCAGGATCAGCGCCATCACCGCTTCCGGCGAGTCTGGCTGCTCCAGCCCCCGGTTGATGGCATTGTCCAGCCGCATGACCTCCGCAGAGGGCGTGTAGGCGGTGCAGCTGGGCTGTTCATGGTTCCGGAACTGACGGACGATCCCGTTTACCGTCGCATCCATATCCATGACCGCGGTATTCCCGCAGCCTTCGCATCTCAGATACAGCTTGCCGCTGTTCTGCCAGCCGCCGCCCAGCCGGGTCATCTTCCCGCCGCAGGTGCAGCGGAAGTATGGAGTCAACCGCGCAATGGCAGACTTCTCTCCGTGGGACTGCTTCCTGGTATTCTTTTCCGCCGTCTTTTCCTGCGCCGCTTGGAAAATATCCGCTTCCACCAGTATGGGGTATCCCTCCTTACCGGTGTAACGGGGATTTTCCAAAAGGCGCTTTACCTTGTGCTTGTTCCAGAGCGGCACTTCCCGGCAATACGGAACGCCCTGCCGGTTCAAGGCGTCCGAGATGGCCTGATAGGAAGCCCCGGCGTTATAGAGCGTAAAAACCATACTGACGGTCCGCTGCTCCTCCGGCACGATTTCCAACGTACCGTTTTGGATCTGATAGCCGTATAACACCTTGCGGTTGATCATCTTGCCGCCACCTCCCATTGTTCTGTCAGCTCCAAGCCTCCGTAAAGCCGGAAGCGGATACGGTTTTGAGACTCTGCAATAATCTTCTCCACCAGACGTTCGAACAGCTCTTCATCGAAGCCGTCCAGCCGTTCCGGTCCGTTGAGAAGCGTCTGCTCCACCTTGCGGAGCGCATCTATCGTTTCGTCTATCGCTTCGTTCTCTGTCAGCCTGCGCCGTTCTCCGCGAAGCTGCGCCAGTCTGGCGCTGATGGCATTCATGCGGGCGGCGCAGATATCCGCGTCCAGCAAGCCATTGGCCCGCAGAGTGCTGATCTTATGGCTTTCTTCTGTTGCTTCCGCGATGGCCCGGTTGATGGCCAGCACCTGCGGATGATTCTGCCGCAAGATCGTGCCCAGTGTGTTCAGCTGCCGGAGGGCCGGGGCCAGAATGATGTCCGCGTTGCTTTTGAGCCTGTGGTACATCCGCAGGAAGGCGGCATGGATCTCCGCTTCCGGGATGCGTCCTACAGGGCAGTCCGCGGCGTGGCGGTCGTGGGTTCGGCAGACCCAGGTCACATATCCGTTCTGGCTGCTTCGGCGCTGAAACACCGTCCCGCAGTTCCCGCAAACGATTTTTAAGGCAAGAGGGCTTTTTTCTCTGCGCTTTTTCTCTTTCTGCGCTTTCTTTTGCAGCAGTGCCTGCACCCGCTCAAAGGTATCCCGGTCGATGATAGCTGGATGGGAGTTCTCCGTGTAGTATTGCAGGCGTTCCCCGTGATTTCGTTTCTGCACGAAGGGGAAACCGCAGCTGTAGGATTTCTGGCTCAGAGCGTCTCCAATGTACTTTTCATTGGTCAGCAGGTATCGAATCCCCGTTTCTCTCCAGCATTCCGCGCCGGACTGGGAGGGGATGCCTTTCGCCGTCAGCTGCTCCGCGATCCATCCGGAGCTGCGCCCCTTGAGGTATGCGTCGAAGATCCAGCGCACCGTGGCGGCTTCCTCTGGGACGATCTCAAGATCTTTCTTATTTACGATTCGGTATCCGTAAGGGGCGGTGCAGGTGATAAATTCCCCACGCTCCATCCGCCGCTGATAGCTCATCTTCTGATTGGCGGAGATGGAGATGGATTCTTGCTGGGCAAGAGAACCGGAAACGCTCACCATCAGTTCGGTGGTGAGCGTTTTCGTGTCGATATTTTCTTTTTCAAACCGGACGCTGACGCCCATGGTGGATAACTCCCGCAGGGCGGACAGGCAGTCTCTGGTATTCCGGGCGAAGCGGGATACGGACTTCACCAGAATTCGGTCGATCTTGCCCTTTCGACAGTCTGCCATCATCCGGTTGAAGTCCTCCCGCCTATCCATCCGGGTGCCGGTGAGCCCTTCGTCGGCATACACGTCTACCAACTCCCAGCCGTCATGCTGGGCGATCTCCTCCGTGTAGCTGCGGATCTGGGCGGCGTAGGAATGCAGCTGATCCTTGGAGTCCGAACTGACCCGGCAGTAGGCTGCCACCCGCAGATGTTCCGCTTCCCGCGTCTGCGGCGCGATGATTTTTACCTGTGCCATGGTTTTCACTTCCCTGTATCTTTTTTGTCAACACACAAGCTACCACACGATCCGCAGAATATCCAGCACTATTCCCAAACAGTCTGCGGGGAATATTTCTCTCCGGCCAGCCTTTTGGCATAGACCAGCTCTTCCGCGCTCAGCAGGCCGATTTCCGCCAGATGCTCCAGCATCCTGACTGCCAGCCGATACTGCAATTCTTTCTTTGCGTCGATCATCTTCCCACCTCAAAATAGCTCTCCGGCTTTTTCTCCCGCAGAAACCTTGTCACTTCCCGCAGGCTGCCGGTCCTCCGCATTTCCGGCAATGCCTCACTCACAGCCTGGGCGTATCTGCGGCCACGGCAGGCCCGTTCATCCAGAATGGCGATGACGCAGGTATCGCTCTCCGTGCGGATGGCCCGTCCAAATCCCTGGCGCAGCTTGATCTGCATCTCTGGTACAGCTACCTCACGGATGAATGCGTGAAGGGAAGAATACTTCTCCAATTCCCGTTCCTTTCGTGCGTCTGGGTAGGCGAAAGGCAGGCGTGGGATGATCAGCAGAGATACACAGTCGCCGGGGAAATCAAAGCCCTCCCATGCCGCGCCGGTGGCCAGCAGCACCGCTCCCGGCGTGTGCCGGAACTGTTCGATGATGTGGGGCGCGTTGCGGCCCAGCGTCAGCAGTGGGAATGGGAGAGATTCCTCCCACAGCCGCTCCTTCACAGCCGACATGGCTGCGTAGGATGTAAAGAGCACCAGCGCGTGACCGGTGGCTGCTTTGATGAGTCCGACGAGCTTGGCAGTCAGCTCATTAAAGTACACATCCGTATCCTCCACTCTCTGGCGGGGCGGGATTTGCGGAAGGTAGAGCAGGCAGTTGTTCCGGTAGTCAAAGGGGGATGGAGAAACGGATTCCATGACGCGGTGTCCCTTCTCCAATCCTGCCTGCGTTTTGAAACGGCGGAAATCACTGCCCACCGCCATGGTGCCGGAGGTCAGAACAAACGCCTGATCCGGCTGCCACAGGATCTTTTTCATCCGCTGCGTGATGTCATCAGCCGCGGCGCACAGCATGGCGCCGCCTGTGCTGACATCTTCGGCAGTGTAAAAAGTCATATCTGTCTGGGGTCTGGTGAACAGCTTGACTGCATCCAGCACCGTATTCAGCTGGCAGCTTCCCAGCGGGGAGAGCAGGCTGCCGATCTGCCGCTGGATGATGGGCAGTGTGCGGGATGGCGCGGTCAGCAATCGCAAACAGGCTTCCACCGGCTCCGCTTCCTCTCTGGGCTGTGCCAGCTTGCGCAGCAAAGGACCTGTGCTGTCCTCCAGCATTTCTGCCGCCAGTAAGTACCGTTCCTGTTTTAGCTGAAGGATAAGGTTTCGTATCTCTTCGGCCGCCAACGTCACACCCAGCATCTGCTGTGCGGTCTCCGGGAGCTTATGGGCTTCATCCACGATGATGATGCTGTGCTCCGGGAAGATGGGGCGTTTTCCCTCGCTGCGGTGGATGGCGTCTGCCACCAGCAAATTATGATTGCAGATTTGAAACAAAAATTGATTTTTGTCGCAGGTCTTGAGGAACCGCTGATAGCGGCAGTCCCTCTGTTTGCAGTCGCAGACCTGCGGTACGCAGACACGCTCCCGGTCATAGCCGCTGAGATGAGAAACTCTGTCCATGTCCAGCGTTTCCTTAAGAGTCCGGAGCGCTGCCAACGCTTCCGGATTTTTCTTTCCAAGATTTACCTGACGCAGCCGTCTGTCCAATCGCTCGTCGCAGACATAATGGCTTTTGCCTTTGCGGATGACCGCTTTCAGTGGCTTGGTAAGAATCCCGTCCGCCATTAGGACGCAGGACAGCAGCGGCAGATACTCCGTCAGCACCGCGTTTTGCAGCGCGATACTGGAAGTGGAAATGATGATGGGGCGGGCGATCTGCCCTGTCGGGAAAGCAGACGCTGCCGTGGCAGCCGCCAGATAAGCGTAGGTCTTGCCGATGCCCGTCCCGGCATCGCACAGGGCGATCCTCCCGTCCTGCATGGCGTCCAGCATCCGGTGACTCAATTGGATCTGCTCCGGGCGCTGCGCCATACCGTGGGCGGGAAGAAGGTCCTGAAAAATATGGTCGATCAGTTTATGGGCTTTCAGCCTGTTGTCATTGGTATTCATCCGATAATTACCTCTTTTCCTGTCATGCTTTGTTTTCGTTTCCACCGTATTTGCAGCGCGCGCCCCGGTGGGAAAAGGGAACAATACGGACAAGGTCCGGCAAGACCTTCACGGGTGTATTTCCGGGATCTCTACTGCTTTCAATCCCGGAGCAGCCCAGCCTCTTCATGCTGGCCAGTGCATTGTGTCTCATTATCTGCCCGGACAGCGTCTCTGCGGGCGGCGCTGCCAACGCCGCCCCTGCGCAGGTAAAATCGCTCGCCGCGGGAATCTGCAAGGCTTCCCACGGGTCGTGGCGCACACTGCGCGGATCGCTCTTCTGTCCGGGTGGTTATCCGTATTGCTGGTATGCAATTTTCAAGGAACAGCGAGGGGCGATTCGGAGCCCCTCACTGTCCTCCCGAAAATTGCGTTCGGTGAATACCCTTATTTCGAGGAATTTTCAAAAAACTTTTTGAGATCCCGCAGGATGCGGTCTCTCCGCTTGATGACCGCCCGCTGGCTGACGCCCATTCTTTGGGCGTATTCCCGTGTAGACGCGCCGTCGAAGAACAGGGCGTTGATGAGTTCCCGGTCGGTATCCTTTAGTGACAGCAGCGCCAGCAAAAGGATCTGCTTCTGTTCTGCCAGATTCCGAAGTTCCTCACGCTCCAGTGCCTCCGTTTCAGCACTGGGGGCCGTTTCTGCTCCGACATAGTCCGGCAAAAGCGCATCTTCCTCCATCTGCTCCAGAGAGAGCAGTTTTCCGGAGGACTGTTCCTCCATGATGTAGCGCTCCCTGCGGTCTGCCTGCGCATAGGCGAGGTAGACATCCTCCGGCACCTCTACGTCCATACCGTCTACAGTGATGATATTGGCGATGACTTCGCCACCTTCGTTTCGAACGCGCCGATAGTTGCGTTCTTCCTGCCATTTTTTCATGATTCATGACTCCAATCTCAGATTTTTTTGAAATGTCTGAGATGGGGTCACGGATATTTAGCGATGTAGGGCTGCCAGCGTCTGCGCATTGTGTGCCTTTCCGCTTTTCAGCCAAAGAAAGGCGCAAAAAAAGAGCCTTACGCATAGCTGAAAAGCTACTTGTAAGGCTCCTAACTCAATGTTCCCATATTCGATGATGGGTGGCTGGTGCGCTTGACGAAGTCATATCAATTGGATTTTTAATTTATGCCTGAACATATCCCATAAAGGGGATGGGCGTGTGGATCAGGGGGTGAGCATCCGGTGTCAGTACCGTGATGCCGATTTGTTCGCCGCACTTGGGGCATTTGGCGATCAGGTCAGGGTGTTCCGCTCTGTGCAGAGCAAACAGCCTGTACTGAGACTGCTCCGCACCACTGGGGATATCCGCGATACGGCCCTTGCCGCACAGCGGACAGCGCAGGGAATTGGTTTTTGACATAGCGCCTCTCTTTCTCTGTTCTCTTTTTTGAGAACAGCGCATGAAAATTTTTTACAGCAGGTTATGGTTCTCCAACCGAATGCGCATGGCCTGCTTGGATACCTGAAAGATACCTGCCATATCCGTCACCAGCTGTTGATTCGTCCGTCCGGAGCGCAGCTGATAGAAACAGCGCTTGACCTGCGGCAGCGGCAGCAGAAGGATAGATCCCAGCAGGTTCGCCTGCACTTCCAATGTGTTGTCGCTCTCATCGCCGGAACGGAGCGCCGCGTTTTCGCCGGTCCCGCTGAACTGTTTCTTATGGAGTAGCCAGTGCCCCAGCTCATGGGCGCAGGTAAAGCGCAGCCGCCCGGTAGATGCTTCCTCTTCGCAGAGAGAGCAGTCGATGAGGATGGTGCCGCCCTTGACGGGAAGAAGGTCATAGCGGTGGTTTTCCCAGTCATAGATCGCTGAGACCGTCGTCAAAGATGGTCTCGCCCAAAACCCGCCCATTATTCCGCAGATATTGATACTCCAGCACCAGCCCCTGTGCCTCGATGATGTCCTCAATGGGAATGGCTGCGGGGGAACCGTAATAAAGTCTGGGATCATAGGCGGTGATCACATCGCGGGCGATCCGCTCCAACGCCTGTTCGCGGTAATATGCTTTTTTCATGCGTCTATTTCACCGCCCTCTTTGGATTTCTTTGCGCGCTGGGTGATCCGGTCGATAAATTCCTGCCACTCCTGGTCTGTGGCGTCTGCCTCCTTCGCCGTGCGGAGCGCGGCCCGGACGATCTCCCGATCCATGATGTAGTCCGGCAGGTCTGCGGATACCCGGTTATTCTGGGACTTGGCGGCAAGATCCAGCATCTGCTCGGTTTCCACCTTGCTCAGATGCAGTTCCTGCTCCAACCGTTCCAAATATGCGCGCGTCGGCGCCGGTCTGCGGTCGTTTTCAATGTTGCTCAGATAGACCGGCGACAAGTCCAGCTTTGCCGCCAGCGTGCGCAGGGACAATCCGATAGATTGCCGTTTCTCTCGAACGAAGCTGCCGAATGTCTGTTCCAAGTAACTCACCTCCTATCCGTGTTCTCTTCTCTGGAAACACTGTAGCCTCAGTATAGCAAACATTCGTTCGATTGGCAAGACATGAAAAAGATGGTGTTCCCCGCAAGGAACACCATCCAGAAGTTATTTCAGCCACGCTGCCATATCCTGCATTTCCTCCAGCACTGCTGCTGGGCTGACGATGCGAATCTTACCGCTAAAGGTAAAGACCCAACTGAAGAACGGAGGGCTTGGCGCGACCTCGACTGTGGCACGGAAATGCTGTTCATCTACAGTTTCCGTCTGCACATTTTCACCGAAGCGGTCGATGACGCTGCGCATGACCTCATTATCGCACAGCAGCTCTACGGTACAGAGGTCGTCCGGGTACATCCCAAACACCTTGCGGACATACTCCGCCGGGTCAAAGTCCAGTGTCTGGACTTCCGTCTGTTCCAGCGGTTCGACTGCCGTCATGCGGTCCACCCGAAATTGTGCGATCTTTCCGTGCTTTTCCGACCAGCCTACGGCATAGTAGCAGTCCCGATTCCAGATCATGGCGTAGGGGCTGAACCGATACTTGTATCCGTCATGCTTGAGTACCTTTTCCTTTTTAGGCGTGTACTCAAAATATTGGAAGGTGATTTGCTGTTTCTTCTGGACGGCGTTGTGGATAGTATCCACATTGTAGTAGATGCTCTCATTCTCCGGCTTCGGGGTACCGCCCATGTAAATGCGGCGGTTCAGCTGTTCCGCCTGCGCTGTGCTGGTGAGATGGCCCAGCTTCTTGATGAGGGCGGTGCTCTTTTTCTCCGTGATAAACCGGGAGGATTCCACCGCATCCACCAGCAGCTTCAGCTCCGGCAGTTCGAAAAGCCGCTGCCCAACAAAGTATTTGTTCTGGCTGCTTTTGACGCAGACGATATCCATCCCGGCGTTCTGCAGCAGTTCGATGTCAGTGTAAACACTCTTGCGTCCGGCCTGAATGCCGTGCTGCTGCCAGAATGCGAGAATGTCCGTAACCGAGACCGGATGCTGCTCGTCTGTCTGCTGATATAGATATTGCCGGAGAAGCAGCAGTGCATGCTGTGATTCGTTCTTCATGCGGTGGCTCCTTTACTCTCTTTCCCCAAATTTCAATCTCTACAGCAGTAAGAGAACAGCGGCCGCACTATGCGACCGCTGTTCTCATTGCTATGTCATTTGCTCAGATAGCTGCGGTGCAGGAAGGTTGCGATCTGTGCGCGGGTGCAGGTGGAGTTGGGGTCGAAACGACCGCCGCCAACACCGGCGGTAATGCCGTTCTCGATGGCCCAGGCCACAGCCTGCGCGTAGTAGCTGTCAGCGGGAACGTCAGCAAAGCTGGCGCTGGAGGCAGCGGCAGGCTGGCCCATGGCGCGCCACAGCATGGTGACCATCTGGGCGCGGTTGATGGTGGCGTCGGGGTTCGTGCCGTCGGAAATACCCTTATCCTTGGACCACAGCTGCGCCTTTTCGTACCAAGTATTGCCGCCGTTCAGATCTGCGTCGTTCTGCCGGGCCAGAATGGTCCACAGCTGCGCGCGGGTGGCGGAGGCGTCAGGCGCGTAGCGCGTGGCGCTTATGCCGTTCACCAGCTCGCGGGCGCTGACGAAGTCAATGGCGTCCTTGGCCCAGTGGTCTTGCGTGTCGATAAAGTCCTTGGAATTGTCCACGATCTTCACGGTCGCGCCGCCGTTGACCGTCAGCTGGATGCCGTCCTCGGTGGGCAGGGAGTTCTTGACGATCTCCTCGGTGCCGTCCGCGTGGACAAGAACCGCCACCGTGCCGGGTTTCACGTTGGAAACGGGGATCTCCACCTTGGTGTCGCCGGAATTCTTGGGCAGATCCACCTTGACGGTGGGGGCGGTGTTGGAATCACGGGAAGCCTTGACCTCCACGGGAGCCTTCACCGGCTCGCCGGACTTCTTTGCGTCCTCGATGGCCTTGCTGCTGAGGGTAGTCTCCGCCGTGGTCTGACCGTGCTTGTCGGTCTTGACGGTGCCGGTGGAGCCGTCAGCGGCCTTGGTCTCGGTGACGGAGCTGCCGTTGGGATTGGTGGTTGTCTTGACGGTAGAGCCGTCCTTCTTTGTCTCAGTCTGGATCTTGGTGCCGTCGGCCTTGGTCTCGGTCTGAACCTTGGTGCCGTCGGGCTTGGTGGTGGTCGTCGTATCGGTCTTGCCGCTGCCACCGCCGGAGCTGCTGGAGCCGCCGCCACCGCCAGAGGAACTGCCCCCGCCGCTGCTGGGTTTCTTCACCGCTGTCAGCGCAATGGTTGTCTCGGACTGGGCGTATTCGGTATCTGCGGCCTTGACCGCTTTGATTTGAATTTCGCCGATGCCAGTTACCGTAACCTTGCCGTTGGCATCCACTGTTGCGGGGCCGCTGATGATCTCCCATGTGACCGTCCCTGTACCGGAACCGCCGGTGGTCGTCAAGGTAAAGGTGTCCCCGTTGTAGACGGTAGTGGGCTTGCCGGTGATGGAAAGAGCCGCCTGCTCTGCCTTACCCACGGTAAGTGCATCGGTTTTGGCCGTTTTTCCGCCATAGCTGATGGTGACAGTTTTTCCGCTATGCCCGGTAACGGTCAGCACCGTGCCCTGGGCGGGATCGGCGGTCAGCTTGTTGGCGTCCCAGCCAATGGTTTTGCTGGTGTTGTCTCTATAGCTTACCTGCACCGACAGGCCGTTCAGATCCAGCGTCTGGCCGCTGGTGTAGGCCAGCTTGGCGGGCTGGGTTTGGATGGAAATGCTGCTGACCTCTTTTTCGGGGGTGGTAATTGCCACGCCTGTGCTGATGGTTTCCGCATAGTTGGTGGTAGCCGCCACCTTTGCAAAGAAGTAGTAGGTGGTATCAGCGGTCAAACCAGAGAACACACGCTCCGTCTGCCATCTGCCAGGGACACTATTCGTGTTGTTGTATCCGTAAGTAACCGTTGT
>OHIK01001346.1_pt1 | contig 10205 bp, 7 predicted proteins | sample 1568241 | NCBI WGS metagenome assembly OHIK01 (sample SAMEA3879567, study PRJEB24766) | human gut metagenome | biome: human-associated habitat; feature: feces | place: USA | collected 1985/1987 | reverse complement strand
GGAAATTTTAGAGCCAGGGGAGGACGGCGCTCTTTTGCTTCGGGAGTTGAAAGCCGGCCGATATGACGACGCAAAGGCTCTTTATCCCTGCCGGGTCCCTGGCGATCCGGAGGCGGAAAGTTTTTTGTCCGGCCAGGTTCCGGTTCCTGAGGTGATGGCTAGATCCTCCCAGGGGGACTTTTATTATTGTGAGAAGGAAGCGGCCCAAAAGTGGGATGAACTGCTTGAGAATTACGAAAAGAGGCGGAACGCCCCAGAGGCTGTATTTCAAAAGACGGCGGAGGAACAGCCCGCCGCATTGGAACCCCAGGATGAGGACAAGCCCGACCGGGAAGGCGGGTTTACGGTAGCAGCCCGGCAGCCAGGCGGAGAGCCCGCCGGGGATAACTCCTATGAATGGGGCGCGGCGGATTCTGAATTTGAAAAATACAACGATGAGCCGGAAGACGCTTCCGGGGTGAAATATACGGAAGAATATGAATACCCCTATGGGGAGCCGAAACAGGAAGAAGAAAGCCCTGTTCCCGGCCCAAGCGGGGAGGGCTCCGCGCTTCCCAGGGAAGAGCCCGCTTACCGGTATGACCGGGTGGAGGGCCGGGAGCCTGAGGAGGCCGGCGGAAAAGGGGAAAGTGATGCCGGGGATATCCCGGCGGAGGAGCAAAAGCCCGCCCCCCGGCGTTACAATGTGGCGGTAAAGCCCATGAGCGCCGACACCTATACAGCCAGCGACCGGATCGCGCCGCCCGCGGTAAGGGAGGCCGTGGCCCAGGAGGACGGCGGCGCGGAAACCCCCTATGCGGAAAAGGGCGAGCTGAAGGATCTGTGCAACGGCGTGATGAACGGCTGTCCTTATATCGCTATGGGGAAAATGAGCATCTGCGTTTCTCCGGAGGAATGCTACTATTACTTCGGCAGCGTGGAGGACGGTCTGCGGGAGGGCAGGGGCCGCACCGCCATGATGGATGGGGGCACCGCCTTTGAGGGCGGTTACCTGCACGACCAAAGGGACGGCTTCGGCACCTATTACTATAAATCAGGTAAGCTTTGCTATGCCGGCGATTGGAAGGAAAACCGCCGGAACGGTATGGGCGTCTCGTTTAAGGCCAGCAACGGCTCCTGCTACGCTGGCTTTTGGAATCAGGACAGCCCGGTAGGCCCGGGAGCCCTGCTGAGCAAGGAAAAGGGGTTGGTTTACGCCGGCTATTTTGAGGACGGCAAACGAAGCGGCGCCGGGGTTTCCTTTCAGCCGGAGGACCGCTCCCTGTTTATCGGCCAGTGGAGAAACGGCGTCCAGCAGCTGAAGGGCACCTTGGTGGACCAGGATGGAACCCTGCTGTACTCCGGGGGCTTTGCCAACGGTAAACGAAGCGGCACCGGCACTGAATACGATCCGAACGGCCAGGTCCGCTATACCGGAAAATGGGCGGAAAACGCCTGGAACGGAGAGGGCGTCTGGTACCGTGAGGACGGCCACGTGATCAAGGGACAATTCCGCAGCGGCGCGGTGGATGGACAGGCTGTAGAGTACAGCAAAAACGGCGTCAAGCTGTATGAGGGCGGTTTTGAAAACGGCGTGTACAGCGGCAGGGGCTGCCGTTATTTCCCCGGAGGCGGGCGGTATGAGGGCAGCTTTCTGGCTGGGAAACCAGTAGGCTGGCTTTCGGGCTACGACGCCGACGGAAACCTGGTGTACGAGGGGCATTGGGAAAACGACGAGTTCCAGGGCCAGGGCCGGTATTTTTCCAATGGGGAAAAGGTATATGAGGGAGAGTTCTCCCATAATCAGTTTGAGGGCCAAGGACTGGAATATCAAAACGGCGAGATTGCCTATCGGGGCGGCTATGTGTGCAGCAGCCGGGAAGGCCTGGGCGTTTTGTACGAAAACGGAGAGCCCAGGTACGCGGGCGAATTCCGCCAAAACCGGATGCACGGAAGAATCAATGAGATTCAAAACGGCCGGGTACTGGCGGAATGTGTGTATCAGGATGGCGTTCTGCGGTACGAGAAGCGATATTCCCTTTCTGACGGAAAGCCTTATTTAGCGTTTGAAGGCTTTATGAAAAATGGAAAGCCCGGCGGCATGGGATGCCGGTATAACCCATATGGCGAAAAGGTGGAGGAAGGCCTTTACCAGGACGGCGAGCTGGCGAAAAGTATGCAGGTGGCGCCGAAAAAAATGCCCTTGCTGCCGGAGAATCCGGAAAATCCAGCTTACGAGGCTTACCGCAAGGGCCCGGAATATGGAATCGAACTGTCGGTTTGCGGCGGAATTTACACCGGCGTCCTGAAAAACGGCCTTCCGAACGGCCGGGGGACCCTTCTGCGGGGCGACCATAGGTATACCGGAGAGTTTATCAATGGGGCTCCTGCCGGCCGGGGTGTGCTGTATCAAAATGACGGTACCATTATCGAAGGAAAATTCTTTATGGAGCCGGCCGGATTTACAGGCCTTAGGCATCTTGCTTTTGAAAACGGGATTGAATATTGGTATCAATAAGCCGAAAGGGCGGGCGGAAGCCTGCCCTTTCCTATGATGCCGCTTTGATGCCGTTTATAGCTTGGAAGGCCGGGCTTCTCGGCTGAACCGGCGCTGTTTTTGAAACGGTATAGAGTGGATTCTTGACGTAAGACGAAGAACGGCTGCCTTACAGCCTGAAAAATGCTGAGACGCCTGTTTTCACCAGGCGGGTTTTGTAAAATTCCAAAGAATAAGGAAGTGAGCGTGTTGGATTGGCTGGAAATGCACAACCTGGAATTTGGAGAATGTACCGTATTGGGAAGCCTGGAGGGAAATATCCTGATGGTGGACTGCGGCTCCATGAATGTAAAAATCCGGGAATCGGATATGGAGGTCACGGATTATGTGGAAAACAATATCGTCCCACGTTATTTCGACGCCAAGGAGCGTTCCTTCCTGCTGACGCATTTTCACCGGGATCATATGAGCGGCCTGCGCTATTTGCTGAAGCGGGATCACGGCTTTTTTCACCGGGTGTTTGTGCCGGCGGCCTCTGTCAATCGGGAGGGAAGGGCGCTGCTTATTGAGTTTGCCCTTTATGTATTTGCTTTTTTAGGCCGGCAGAGCGAGTATTCCCAGATGAGCGTCAGCGCCCTGCGGATTTTTGAACGCCTTCATTATGCTCTGGGAATCGGCAATGTGTATTCCTTAAGCAGAGGGTCTCAATTTGACTTTGAGGGAGTCGCCTATGATGTTTTATGGCCCGCCGCGGGAGGCTATCCGTTTTCCCCGCTGCTTACCGAGATCGTGGAGGAGCTCGACGTATGCCTTTCCTCGCCCTTTTTAGGCAGAGGAGCGCCGGAATTTCTGGCTTTGAAAAACGAATTCTGCGGCGAGTACCTGCGGCTGTGCCAGCTGACGTCGCCCCAGAACCGGGGGTATCTGGGGGATATGGAGGAATCTCTTTCCCGCTGCAAAAGGCTGCTGGATAAAATAGAGGCCATGGCGCCCAGCCTGCAGCTGATTCCGGCGGCTCAGAATATCATCGAAATTTTAAGCCGCCCGGCTGTGCGGGAGGAATACGCCAACGCTCAAAATACGGCCAGCATTGTGTTTCAAAATCACAGAACCCGGGAGGCCAGCCTGGATGATATCATCATGACCGGCGACGCGACTCCGGAAACCTTTGATCAAATCGCGGAGGAGCTTTACGACGCTTATTATATTTTTAAAGCGCCCCACCATGGCACCGCCAGCAGCTGGTCCCATTTGTTCAAGGATATTTTAAAATCCCATATCCTGATTTCCAATGGGGACTACCACGCCGCCGGAGGCGTCTGCATGGAATGGGCGGAGGACGAGGGGATCAAGCACTGCGCCAACAACGCCGCCTGCGCTTGGTTCCAGGAAAAGGGCAGCTGCTGTAACCGAACCGCCTATTGCTGGGAGGTCTGTGAAAAGGGAGCGATGACTCTGCGGTGTCCCAAGGTGGCCGGAGGCGCTCGGGATTCCGGCTGCGGGATCTATGTGATCTCCTTCCAGTCGGATCGGGGCTGCTTCTGCGACGGGGATGAAACGCCCTCCAAAACCCGGAAGCTTTAGGCAGAAGGCTTTTGCTGGGAGGAGCGCCGGATTCGTACGCGTCCCGGCCTCATACTGCACAGCCCGTTCCCTCGTGACGCCCCCTCCCCTTACAGGGAGGTCATTTGCCTTTATAAGAATTTTTTAAGCCGGATTCTAAAGACAGCCGGGAACCCTCTTGCTCTTCCCGTGCTTTCCCTGGAAAACAGAAGCGGAAGCTTCCGGCCGACGCAATGGCTGAAGGCCTGCGGCGGCCGGAATGCTTTTGCGCCGGGAGATCTCCTGGGCCTGCGGCAATATTTTCTAATTTGAAATTTCGAACCGTTCATTGAGAAACCTGCTTGTTTACATAAAAACAGGGCCGGCGGCAGAGGCTTTCTGCTCCGCCGGCCTTTTTTAAGGAGCTGCTGCTATGAAAACGTTATATGTATCAGATCTGGACGGCACCCTGCTGACGCCGGAAAAGGAAATCAGTAAGGCATCCGCGGATATTTTAAATCATCTGATTCAAAAGGGGCTGCTTTTTACCGTAGCCACCGCCCGGTCGCCGGCTACCGCCTGCGAGGTTCTCTCCAATTTAAAGCTGGAGCTTCCGGGCATCCTGTTAAATGGGGCGGTGCTTTACGACTTCAGGAGGAGGCGGTTCGCCGGCAGCGCGCCGATGTCTTATGAGGCCGCGTCTAAGGCGCTTGCGGTTTACCGGCAGGCCGGGCGGATGCCATTTCTCTATACGCTCGAGGATGATGAAATCTGTGTTTCCTATGAGCGGTTCGGTCATCCGGCGGAGGAACGGTTCTGCCAGGAACGGAAGGGCAAAGCCTACAAGCGCTTTGAGCAAAGAGAACTGGTTTTGTCCCCGAAGGATGTCCCGATTTACTTTACCATGATGGACAAAAGGACGGTCGTGGAGCCTTTGTATCGAAAAATACAACAGATCCCGGGGCTCAAGGCGGCTTTTTACCACGATAATTATGAGGATGTGTATTTTTTAGAGGTGTTCAGCAGCCAGGCCAGCAAAAGCCTGGCGGTGCTGCGCCTGAAGGAAATGCTGGGGGCCGGCCGGGTGGTCGCCTTTGGCGACAACGGCAACGATGTGGATATGCTGGCGGCGGCGGACGTAGGCTGCGCCGTCGGAAACGCCTCGCCGGAAGCCAAGGCCGCGGCGGATCAAATCATCGGCTCCAACACAGAGGACGGAGTGGCGGAATATCTAAGGCCGCTTATGGACAAAATGTAAAATCAAGGCATGGAAACGCCCTTTTGGTTGAATCTGGGCGAAAGATTTGCTATAATAACTCTGTTAATGCAATTTTGGGAGGGATTTTTTTGGCAAAGGTTACGCTTCTGACTCATACGCCGATGCCGGAGCAAACCATCGCGGCGGCGGCAAAGCTGTGTTATTCCGCGGCGGAAATCGATAAAATCTATGAAGGGCTTACGCCGGAAAAAACCGCCTCCTTTGTGGAAATGCTGTCGGAGATCGGACACGAGAGCCCTATTGAGCACGCAAGCTTTACCTTTGGCATCGAGGGGGTGTCCCGCTCCTTTCTGGCTCAGGTGACCCGCCACCGCATGGCCTCCTTCAGCGTACAAAGCCAGCGCTATGTCAAGGAAAATATGTTTGAATACGTTCTGCCCCCGGAGATCGAGAGCGTCCCGGAGGCCCGGGAGGAATATATCCGGGCGATGGAGGAGGACCAAGCCCATTACGACAGCCTTACGGCGATTTTAAAAGAAAAACATAAAAAAACCTTTTTGGCGGAAGGCAGGCCGGAAAAGGAAGCGAATCGCCTGGCGGAAAAGAAGGCCATTGAGGACGCCCGGTTTGTTCTGCCCAACGCCTGCAACACCAAAATGATCTGCACGATGAACGCCCGAAGCCTGATGAACTTTTTCACCCTGCGGTGCTGCAACCGGGCCCAGTGGGAAATCCGGGATGTGGCGGATCAGATGTATCGGCTGGTTTACGCCGCGGCGCCAAAGCTATTCCAGAACGCGGGGCCGTCCTGCGTAAGAGGGGCGTGCTCCGAGGGGAAAATGTCCTGCGGAAAAATGAGGGAGGTCCGAGAGCGGTTCGCGGCTATGAGGGAGCAGTGTCATGGCAAGGGGTAAGCTGATCGTGATGGAGGGCCTGGACGGCTCGGGAAAGGCTACCCAGACTGGACTGCTGTGCCAATATCTGGAAAGCCGGGGCCGCAGGGTAAGGCACATCGAGTTCCCGGATTACCGGGAGCCTTCATCCGCTTTGGTGAAAATGTATCTGAATAAGGAATTCGGCTCGAATCCCGGCGATGTGAACGCCTACGCCGCCTCGTCCTTTTACGCGGTGGACCGCTACGCCAGCTTTTTGCGGTTTTGGAGAAAGGATTATCTTTCCGGAGCCACCATCGTGGCGGATCGGTACACCACTTCCAACGCGGTGTATCAGATGGAAAAAACACCCCGGGAGGATTGGAATAAATATCTAGCTTGGTTACAAGACTATGAATATGGAAAATTACAGCTTCCCCGGCCGGATTTGGTGCTGTTTTTGGATATGCCCACGGAGATCTCCCAAAGGCTGCTGAGCGGCCGTTACGCCGGCGACGAGAGAAAAAAAGATCTGCACGAAAGCAATGTGGAATTTTTAACCCGATGCCGCCGGACCGCCCTTTACGCGGCGGAGGCGATGGGATGGCATACGGTGTCCTGCTCTCAGGAGGGAGCGCCGCGGAAGATCGAGGATATTCAAAGAGATATCCGGGAAATCGTTTCCCAGAAGCTGTAACAGGCGTTTGCCGCTGGAAGCTTTTTGAAATATGCTTGAAAAACAGAAACAAGGCTTTTTCGATAAATAGGGAAAATAACCGGGTTGAGAACCTTTGGAATCTGAAAAATTCCTGCTTTTGTCCGCGGCCTGATTGCCGTAAGGAGAAAGACGGGCGGTTCCTGCGGCTTGGAGTATTTCCCGCGGAATCCCAAAACGTATCAATTTCAGAAAAGGCAGAAGCTTGCAAGCGATAAGACGGAAAAATCAAGCCGGCTGCCGGGCTTCCAACCAATCATTACTGTAATAGGAGGTAACTGCTATGATCGCTGTGTTTTTGGCTCAGGGCTTTGAGGAAATCGAGGCGCTGGCTGTGGTAGACGTACTGAGAAGAGCGGAGCTGCCTGTGAAAACCGTCGGCGTGGGCGGAAAGGAAATCACCGGTGCCCACGGGATCTGCGTCAAAGCGGATATGGAGGAAAAGGAGGTTTCTACCGACGAGCTGGAGGCGGTTGTGCTTCCCGGCGGGATGCCCGGAACCCTGAATCTGGAAAAATCGCCGATTGTGAGAACCTGCATCCGCTATTGCTGTGAAAATGATTTATATCTCTGCGCTATCTGCGCGGCGCCTTCTATTTTAGGCCATATGGGGCTGGCCGCGGGCAGAGAGGTCACCTGTTTTCCGGGCTTTGAAAACGAGCTGACGGGGGCTGTGGAGACCGACCTGAGCGTAGTGACCGACGGAAAAATGATTACCGGAAAGGGGCCTGGCGTGGCGGTGGATTTCGCGCTGGAGATCGTGGCCCGGCTTTGCGGCCAGGTGGAATCCAGTAAGATTAGGATGGCGATGCAATGCCAATAAGGGATATTCGTTTGCTGAAAACAGAGCTTCGGCAAAAATATAAGCGGATCCGGAAGAATCTGGACCCAGAAAAGCAGCGGGCGATGGATGCCGAGATCCAGACCAGGCTGCTGGCACTGCGCCAGTATGGAGAAAACGACGTGATTTTCACCTATCTGTCCAAGCCGATCGAGGTGGATACCTTCGGCCTGGTGCGGGCGGCCTGGGCAAACCGAAAAGGGTGGCGGTTCCCAAATGCATTCCGGAAACCACCCAAATGGAGTTTTACTATATTACCTCTATGGATGACCTGGCCCCCGGCGCCTTCGGCGTGCTGGAGCCGATCCCTGAAAGATGCCAGATGGTCACCGACTACAGCCGGGGGCTGTGCATTGTCCCGGGGCTTTGCTTTGACGCGGAGGGCTACCGCTTAGGCTATGGAAAAGGGTATTATGACCGCTTTTTATCCGCGTTTCGCGGTGTAACGGTGGGAATTTGCTATACAGCCTGTACCCAGTGGAAACTTCCCCACGGCCGGTATGACAGGCAAATTCAATTTCTGATTACAGAAAAATATATCCGCAGAACCTTTCATAAGAATGCGGAAAACGGAGGCAGCCATGAACGATGACAAGAGACCTTATCTTCCCAATGACCCGGATCTGAACGATCTTTTGGGCTTAGGAAGCGAGGATAACGTTTCTTCTCCTGATCTGGGAACTTTCGGCGGCTATGACGGCGGCCTGGGAGAGGGCCCGGCGCCGGATTACACCGACGCGTCTTCCTATGGCGATCCCATCGATCCTTTGGAAGAAGAAGGAGACGTGCTGAACAGCTTCAGCGAAAAGGACGCTTACGAGCAGAGAAAAAACCCTGTGGCCGAAGTCAGGGAGCAAAACTCCCGGACAAGAACCCAGGAGGAAATCAACAGGGAGAAGGCCCAAGTGAAGGCGGAGAAAAAACGCAGAAAGAAAAAATCCAAGAAAAACGGCTGCCTTTTTAAAATGGTCTGGCTGGTCATGATCGTATTGGTGTCTGTCGTATTGGCCCAATACATAATGATTGGAGCCAACGACCTGCTGGCGGTAAACCGGACGGAAGGCACCACACAGGTCAGTATCCCCGCCGACGCGGATATCGACACGGTGGCGGATATTTTACAGGATGCGGGCGTCATCAATTCATCCCAGTTTTTCAAATTGTATATGAAGCTGACCAAGCCGGGCACCACCTTTACCAAGGGTGATTATACCGACATGAAGACCAATTTGGACTATGAGGCCATCGTCACCTATCTCCAGACCCAGTCTAACCGCAGCGATGAAGTCAGCGTCACCTTCCTGGAGGGCATGAGCCTGCAAAGCTTTGGCGAGACCTTGGAGGAAAAAGGCGTATGCGGCAAGGATGAATTCCTGGAAAAGTGCAACTCCACCGAATTTGACGAGGACTACACGTTCCTGGCCAATATCACGAATAATAATGAGCGTTATTACCGCCTAGAGGGCTACCTGTTCCCAGATACCTACGATTTCTATCAGGACAGCGACCCAGAGACGGTGATCCGGAAATGCCTGTATAACTTCGAGCTTAAGGTGATGGATCCCAGCATCGAGCAGGAGGACGGCACCGAGATCAGCGTGGCGGATCTTGCCCAGCAGAACGGGTTTAGCGTGGACCAGCTGATTACCCTGGCTTCTATGGTCCAGGCTGAGGGCGCCGATGAAAACGACATGCGGGTTATCGCCCACATTTTCCGCAACCGCTTGAACCCAGAAATGAACGAAGGCGTCAGCCAGTTAGGTTCCGACCCGACAGTGTATTATCCCTATGCCAGCAGAGAGGACGCGCCGGAGGGCTTTGAAAGCCGCTATGACACTTATACGATCATAGGCCTGCCCCCGGGGCCCATCGATAACCCCGGCATGATGGCCATTTACGCGGTGCTCAATCCCGACACCACCTACGATTACCTCTATTTCTGCCATGCCGCCGACGGCACGCCTTATTACGCTCATACACAGGAAGGCCACCAAGAAAACCTGATAGAAGCCGGCCTGGTGGATCCTAACAGCGAGGGTTAAGGCTTGATGGAAAACCAATTAGAATTATTGTCCCCGGCCGGTGACCCGGAGCGGCTGGATGCCGCCCTGCGGTTCGGCGCCGGCGCCGTTTACCTGGCCGGGCAGGAATTTGGCATGCGGGCGGGCCCTGCGAACTTCTCCAACGAGGAGCTCAAAAAGGCTTGCCTTCTTGCCCATGAAAAGGGGGTTAAGGTGTATGTTACCTGCAACACCCTGCCCCGGAATGAAGAAATCCAAAGGCTGCCAGCTTTTTTGGAGAAGGCGCAAGATGCGGGCGTGGACGGCCTGATCGTCACCGATTTCGGGGTGCTGTCCCTGGCGAAGCGGCACGCGCCCCGCACGGCGGTTCATATCTCCACACAGGCGGGAATCGTCAATTACCAGTCTGCCAGGGCCTTTTATGACCTGGGGGCCTCCCGGGTGGTGCTGGCAAGGGAATTGTCCTTAGATGAAATCGCGGAAATCCGGGCGAAAACCGACCCTAAGCTGGAGCTGGAG
>OHIK01001345.1_pt1 | contig 10214 bp, 10 predicted proteins | sample 1568241 | NCBI WGS metagenome assembly OHIK01 (sample SAMEA3879567, study PRJEB24766) | human gut metagenome | biome: human-associated habitat; feature: feces | place: USA | collected 1985/1987 | reverse complement strand
GATGTACTCGTACTTCTCCACCGGGTCCTCTTGGCTGTAAAACGTCCGCATAATCGGATTGATCACCGCGTTCGCCAGGGTTTCCTTGTTCACCATGCCCTCGATGGTGATCACCGCTGACTTGGTTCCCTCTATTTCCATTTCCCTGATGGTTAAATCGGCGCTTCCATCAAATTTTTTGCGGAAAAATTCCAGGTTCCACGCCAAATCCTCCGTCAAAACCTGTTTAATATTGGAAGCGGATGGGCTAGGCTCCCGGGTAGTATACCGTTGCATCAAATTTTTAAAATATGAAAACATCTTCATTCCCCCATGAGGTCTAGTGTGACAGTCATTCAAAGAAATTATACCCAGTATAAATTTTTTCAATCACGGCAAACTAAAACACATCAGAAAAGATTCCTGGAGACGAGGTATCCTATGACCATTTCTTTGATACGAACTATCATTTTATATATCATGATCATCGCCGCGGTGAGAATCATGGGAAAACGTCAAATCAGCGAGCTGCAAACCTCTGAATTGGTGGTGACCCTGCTGATTTCCGACATTGCCGCCATCCCCATGCAGAACACAGGACAACCGCTTTCCAGCGGCATCATTCCCATTTTAGTCCTGGTTTCCTGTGAGATCGCGGCCTCCTTTTTCATGGTAAAAAATTCCCGTTTCCGCAAGCTGATTGCCGGAAAGCCCCAGGTGGTCATCAACAACGGCGCCGTGGACCAGGCCCAGATGAAACGGCTGCGTATGAGCACTGAGGACCTTTCTGAACAGCTTCGCCAGATGAATGTTTTTTCTATTCAGGACGTGGCCTACGCCATTGTGGAGACCAACGGTAAACTGAGCGTGATGAAAAAGCCGGCAAAAGAGCAGGTTTCCGCTTCTATGCTGGGGATCGTCGCGCCGGACCACGGAATCGACGCGGTGGTAATCAGCGATGGTGAAATCTCAAAATTTTCCCTGGACCTTTGCAATTTAACTGAGGACTGGGTCATGGGAGTATTAAACGGGCAGAATGTCCGTTTAGAGGATGTTTTTATTATGACCGCAAACCCAAAGAAAAATTTCTATCTCATCTTAAAGGACGACGCTCAGAAGAAGTTTTCTCAAAGCAGTCGAAAAGGAGGAAAGTAATATGAAACGTATCTGGGTCGCAGTCTGCGCCATGGTGCTGATGATCACTCTATGCGTCATCGAGCTATCGTTTACAAATTCATCCATCGGCCGATTGACGGACACCCTGGATCAAGCGGAGCAAAAAATATACGAGGAGGACTATTCCACCGCTTTCCGGTTAAGCGAGGAAGCGCTGGAGGTCTGGAACAACGACCACAAGGCCCTTTCTTTTTACACCACCCACGAGCAGCTGGAACAGATCGATCTTTCCTTCGCCGTGCTTTTGGTGCATTTAGAACGGGGTAATTACGACGATTTTCTTTCGGAAAAAAACAAGGCCGCCGCGCAGCTGGAAAACGTCAGGGATAACGAAATGCCCTCTCTTCATAATTTATTTTAATAGCCCGCCTCACGCAAAAAGGGTCCGCGCTGTTCATTCAGCGCGGACCCTTTTCCTTTTATTTGCTTTTATTCCTCGATATGCCACTTGGTGCCCTGAGGGGTATCCTCCAGCACCACATGGCGGGCGTTTAGCTCATCCCGGATCCGGTCGGCTTCCGCCCAATTTTTATTTTTTCTCGCCTCTACGCGCCGCTGAATCAGGTTCTCGATTTCTTCATCCAAGCTGTCTTTGGTGTCCTTTTTGACATAAAGCAGCCCCAGCACATCCGCCAGGCTGTTGAACAGGGTCAAAGCCTCCTCTGCGATCTCCTTATGGGGATTCGTGGCAGTGCTCAGGTTGGTATTAATATCCTTTGCCAGCTCAAATAGCACCGCGATAGCGTCGGCGGTGTTCAAGTCGTCATCCATAGCCTCGCAGAACCGGTTCTGGTATTCCTCCAGGCGCTTCTTGATTTCCTCATCCCTTGCTTCCCGGCCAGGCTTGGCATTGCTTACCACGAATTCCAGGTTTTCCCGGCAGGTGTAAAGGCGCTCCAAAGCGGCGGTGCATTGCTTTAGGAGATCCACACTGTAATTAATAGGGCTTCTGTAATGAGACGCCACCATCAGATAGCGGATAGGCTCATAGCCGAACTCCTTAGCTACCTCCCGGACGGTAAAGAAATTATTCAGGCTCTTGGACATTTTCCGGTTGTCCACATTGATATAGCCGTTATGCATCCAGTAATGGGCAAAGGGTACTCCATTGCAGCACTCGCTTTGGGCAATTTCATTTTCGTGATGGGGAAAAATCAAATCCTGACCGCCGCAATGGATATCGATGGTATCTCCCAAATAGGTTCTGGCCATGGCAGAGCATTCGATATGCCATCCCGGCCGCCCCTTTCCCCATGGGGAATCCCAATACGGCTCGCCTGGCTTGGCCGCTTTCCAAAGGGCGAAGTCCATCGGGTCTTCCTTGCTCTCTCCAACCCCGATGCGGGCGCCGGCCTCCAGCTCCTCCAGCGGCTGATGGGAAAGCTTTCCATACCCGCTGAACTTTAGGGTACGGAAATAAACGTCTCCGTTTTCCGCCGGATAAGCGTAGCCCTTTTTCACCAAATCCGAGATAATTTCTATAATCTGTTCCATGGTCTCGGTGGCTCTAGGATGAACGGTGGCCTCCCGGATATTCAAGCCCCTGGCGTCGGTTTTATATTCCTGGATATACCGCTCGGCGACGGTCAAGTAATCGGTCTTCTCCTCGTTGGCCTTGCGGATAATCTTATCGTCGATATCGGTAAAATTCTGCACAAAGGTTACTTTCATGCCCCGGTATTCCAGGTATCTGCGAAGAATGTCAAACACGCACATGGGCCTGGCGTTTCCGATATGGATAAAATTATAAACTGTGGGCCCGCAGGCGTAAATTTTTGCTTCTCCCGGCGCAATGGGGACAAATTCTTCCTTTTGTCTGGTAAGGGTATTAAAAATTTTCACAAAAGTACCTCCCGATCTTGAGTTTTGGAACAGCGGCCTCACAAGCAGCGGCAATCCTTAATAATTCTGCTGAGCTATCATCCTTCTGACGGAGACTGTGCGATTGACTAGTATTCCGCAAACGTGGGGCGCTTCCCGCTTTTCCTATTTTCTGCGTTTTTAAGTTCTCTGGGCCCGCTGTGCCTATTGTTCCTTTTGGGCTTCCAGGCTCTGTTCTAATGCTTCCATCTGGGCTTGCAGCTTCGTCAGCTGGTACTGCATCCGGCAGATCTCCTGAGCCACCGGATCGCCGTAATGGATCTGATCCAGAGCGCCTACCTTAACGCCGTTGACCCGGACTACCCGGGCCGGTACTCCTACCGCCGTCGCGTTGGCCGGAACCTCCTCCAGTACCACCGCTCCCGCGGCGATGCGGGCGTTATCTCCGATGGTAAACGGCCCCAGCACCTTAGCGCCGGAACCAATCAGCACGTTGTTGCCCAGAGTAGGATGGCGTTTTCCATTTTCCTTGCCGGTGCCTCCCAGGGTCACGTTTTGATAAATGGTGCAATTGTCCCCAATTTCTGTGGTTTCTCCAATGACCACGCCCATACCGTGGTCAATGAAAAGCCCTTTTCCTATTTTGGCGCCCGGATGGATTTCTATACCCGTGCGGTGGCGGGCGTGCTGAGAAATCATCCTGGCGATAAATTTCATATTGTGGCGGTAAAACCAATGGGAGCGCCGGTAAGCCCGCACCGCCTTAAACCCGGAATAAAGAAAATAAACCTCCGCCCGGGAGCGGGCTGCGGGGTCCCGTTCCATGATGGAATCGATCTCCGCTTTTAAACGGTCAAACACGCTGATCCCCCTTTCTCTCTATCTTGATCATCCAGGCGAAAAGAAATACAATCAGAAAACCTCCATCCCCATAGCTTCATGAGGACGGAGGCGAAGCTTTGATTTTCACTCCCGCCGGACGTATCAAACTAATTCACGATTCATTATATACGAAACCGGGGTAAAATGCCAGTTATTTCACATTTTTTATCAGGGACCGGTTTTTCCACAAATAAACGCCGCCGGAGATCAGTGTGAGAGCCGTACAAACGCACAGAGCCGCGAAGCCGATCCACCAGAACAGCTCCAGATAAACATATCCCGTAGCGCTGTTGACTGCCTGAAGCGCCAGAACCAGCAGAATAGCGAAAATCTGGCTCACGGTTTTAGCCTTGCCCCACAGGTTTGCGGCGATCACCTTGCCCCCTCCGGCCGCCACCAGGCGGATGGAGGTCACGATAAACTCTCTGGCGAGAATAATGATTACCAGCGCGGCGTCGGCCCATCCCAACGCCACGAAGCACACGAAAGCAGACATTGTTAAAATCTTATCCGCCACCGGATCCGCAAATTTCCCAAAATCTGTCACTAAGCCGTGCTTTCTGGCGATCCTGCCATCAAGCATGTCGGTGAGGGAAGCGAGAGAAAACACCAGGATCGCCCAAATTTCGTTGTAAGGGATCGCGGGAGTCAGAAGGAGCGCCACAAAAAGAGGTACCAGCACAATACGCAGTATGGTTAATTTATTGGGAAGATTCATGTCGTCACCACCTGGCCGATTAAGTCGCAGTCCATTGTATCGGTAATTTCCACTTGCACGAACATGCCCGGATAAGGCTTTTTCCCTTCCACCGTGAAAAACACCTTGGTATCGATCTCCGGAGCGTCAGCCGCGCTTCTGCCGAAGCAGCATTCCGCGTACCGGTCCCAGCCCTCGTTCAGCACTGTAATGGTCTTTCCCACCATTTCCCGGCTCATTTCATCCATCAGGGCCATCTGCTGCTCCATCATCAGCTCCTGGCGGTGCTCCTTGATTTCCCGGGAAATTTGATCCGGCAGCCTTGCCGCCGGAGTTCCTTCCTCCTGGGAATAAGCAAAGCAGCCCATGCGCTCAAACCGCATTTCCTTGGCAAATTCCGCCAGTTCCTCAAAAGCCTCCTCGGTTTCGCCTGGGAAGCCCACCATAAAGGTGGTGCGCAGTACGATGCCAGGCACCTTCTCACGGATTTTCCGGATCAGTGCCGACAGCGATTCCCGGTCGCCCTGCCGGTTCATTGCCCTCAGCACCTGCCGGCTGCAGTGCTGCAGCGGCAGATCCATGTATTTCAAAATTTTATCCTCTTTTGCCATGACTTCCAAAAGCTCGTCGGTAATCCGCTCCGGATAACAGTACAGCACCCGAATCCAGCGGAGCCCCTCCACCTTGCAAAGCTCTGTCAAAAGCTGAGGCAATTTTCCCTCGCCATACAGATCCTCGCCATAGCGGGTGGTATCCTGGGCGATGACCATCAACTCTTTTACGCCCCATTGGGCCAGCTTTTCCGCCTCCGCTAGAATGTCCTCCATTTTCCGGCTGCGGTAGCCGCCCCGGATCAAAGGAATCGCGCAGTAGGTACAATGATTATCACAGCCCTCGGCAATTTTTAAATAAGAAAAATAACTTGGGGTGCTCTGCACCCGCTCTCCCTCCAGGGGAAGCTCGCACTTGGGCGGAAAGGTCTCGATCCGCTTTCCCTCCAGAGCTTCCCGGACAATCCGGGCGATCTCTTTATTGGCGCCAATCCCTACCACTGCGTTGACTTCCGGCAGTTCCTTGGCAATTTCCTGCTGGTAACGCTCCGCCAGGCAGCCGGTGACCACGATCGCTTTGATACGGCCCTCCTCCTTCAGCTTGGCCAGTTCCAGAATCTCCTCAATGCTCTCCTGCTTTGCAGACTCGATGAAGCCGCAGGTATTTACAATCGCTGCGTCGCCCATGGCCACGTCGTCCACCAGCTGAAAGCCCTCCCGCTCTAAGGAGGCCATCATCATTTCCGCATCCACGCGGTTTTTCTCACAGCCTAAGCTGATACAACCTACCCGATACGCCAAGTGCCACAGTCCTTCCTATGGTAAAGTTCCTGGTTTTATCCTATTGTTGGATTCTCGGCGGAGCCTTCCCGCCGCGCTGTCCTTTTATTCGTCCGAAAGCTCAAATTCCTTCAGCGCCTGGCGGATATCCTCCCACCGGAAACCAAGCCGCTGCAATGCGGCTATCGTACGGCGGCGGCCTTTTTCATCCGCCAAAGCCGCGGAATACTTCCGCGCAATCAGATGATTGATCTGTTCCAAAGGGTCCGGCTCCAGTTCGTCGGCTAATTCCTCGATCAGGTCCGGGTCGATCCCCTTTTGGCTCAACTCGTATTCCACCCGTTTACGGGCATAGCCTTTCCGATGAAACAGCTCCGCCGCGTAGCGCCTGGCGAAATCCTCATCGTCGATCAGGCCGATCTCCTCCATGCGGTCCGCCGCCTTTTGAGCGGCTTCCGCTGACGCGGTCCTTTTAATTTTATCCACCAGTTCCTTTTTCGAATGGTCCCGGTGGGCAATCAGATACAAAGCCTTTTCCTTGGCCCGGTTGGCATCGGAGGCCAGCAGAAGCTCATGAAGTTCCTCGTCGGTGATCTCCGTTCCCAACTGAAACCGGGAAGCAAGAAGTGTCTGCGCGTCTACGTTAACGGCAAATTCCCCATCTAAATAAAGGGCCCGCAGGCTTTTTCTTCTGGGCTCAATAGCGGTGATGAGCATAATCAGTCATCCACCATGATATCAATGCTGGCCTTATTTTTCTTTGGGGCGGCGGGCGCGGCTTTTCCCTCTGTTTCTATCGGTTTCGCCACGCTTTTATCCGGTTCCGCCGGCGTGGGAGCCGGCGCCGGAGCTGTCTTGGCATAAAGCTTTCCAGCGTTTTCATAAACCTGTTTTTCGATTTTCGCCGCGAATTCCGGATGATTCCGGAAATATTCCTTCACATTATCCCGGCCCTGGCCTAAGCGCTCGCCGTCATAGGAGAACCACGCGCCGCTTTTCTGCACCACATCCAGCCTTACCGCCAGATCCAGCAGCTCGCCCTCCCGGGAGATGCCCCGGCCGTACATCACGTCAAACTCGGCCTCCCGGAAAGGAGGGGCGATTTTATTTTTCACAACCTTGGCCCTGGTACGGGAGCCGATCATTTCGCCGCTGGCTTTCAGGGTCTCGATCCGGCGGATATCGATTCTCACGGAGGAATAGAATTTCAGCGCCCGGCCGCCTGGGGTCACCTCAGGGCTGCCGTACATCACGCCTACCTTTTCTCTCAGCTGGTTGATAAAGATGGCCACACAGTTGGACTTGGAGATGGCGCCGGCCAGCTTCCGCAGGGCCTGGCTCATCAGCCGGGCCTGAAGGCCAACATGGGAGTCTCCCATCTCGCCCTCGATTTCAGCACGGGGCACCAGCGCGGCCACAGAGTCCACCACGATCACGTCGATGGCGCCAGAGCGGACCAAAGCCTCGGTAATTTCCAAAGCCTGCTCGCCGGTATCCGGCTGGGAAACCAGCAGGGAATCCACATCCACTCCTAAGGCCCTGGCATAAACCGGGTCCAGGGCGTGCTCCACGTCGATGAACGCGGCGTAACCGCCGCTTTTCTGCCCTTCCGCGATGCAATGGAGGGCCAAAGTGGTTTTACCCGAGGATTCCGGCCCATAAATTTCTACAATTCTGCCTCTGGGCAAGCCGCCGATTCCCAGCGCCAGGTCCAAGGACAGGGAGCCTGTGGGTATGGCGTCCACATGCATGGCCTCGTTTTGTCCCAGGCGCATCACCGCGCCCTTTCCAAACTGCTTTTCTATCTGTCCCAGGGCTGTTTCCAGCGCCTTGCTTTTATCCACTGCCATAATATTTCCCCCGCTATCCTTAAATTTTTCCTGTCCCGTCAAGATCAAAGACATGCTTGCGGGCCGCTTTCTCAAGCCGCGGCGTTGCGGCTTACAATCATATTTATTATAACTGATTCGCCCTAAGAACGCAATAAAAAAGGAAAGAATTTACAAACAAACGTTTTTATTCCCGATGACCACTCGAATCGCTCCGGTAATATCCTGAGAGAAAGTAATTTGTGAAACACCGGCCGTTTTCAGCAGATCCGCCACAGCGTTCTCCTGGCCGTTGCCGATTTCCACCGCCGCCACGCCGCCAGGCTTTAAAGGCCCCAGCCACTTTTGGGCGATAGCCCTATAAAAGGCCAGGCCGTCTTTCCCGCCATCCAGCGCCATCGCGGGCTCTTTTTGCACTTCTATTTGCAAAGCCGGCATCTCGCCGGAACAAATATAGGGCGGGTTGGAAACAACCGCGTCCGCCTGGGGCAAAGAAAACGCCTCCGGTCCCAATAAAACGTCGCCCATAACCGCCTGTACCCGTCCCGCTCCATAGCGGGCAATATTTTTCTCCAGGTAGGAAAACGCCAGGGGCGACAGCTCCACGCACACCACCTGGGCGCCGGGAACCTTCTTTGCGATGCCCAGCCCTACGGCGCCAGTGCCAGCGCATAGATCCAGCACCACAGGATTTGTGATTTTTTCCAGCCTGCGAGCCGCTTCCAGCACCAGGGGGATGGTGTCCTCCCGAGGGATCAAAACCCCGGAGCCCACCGCCAGCGCCATACCCATAAAGTCCCAGGCGCTCAACAGGTACTGTAAAGGCTCCCCCTCCGCTTTTTTCCTAAGCAGGGAGAAAAACGCCTCTGCCTGGGGGCGCGGGGCCGGCTCCCCTCCATGTAAGATCAATCCCTGCCGGTCCAGGCCAAAACAATGCTGGAACAGGCACAAAACGTCGAAACCGGTGCAGTAAGCGCCGATCTCTCCGGACTGTGCCTGTTTTTTTCCAAGTTGATAGATTTCACGTAACGTCATGCCGTTCTCCGCATCCTTAGCTTTTTTGCGCCGGGACCTTATCCTCTCCGTTTTCTGGAATGACCGCCTCCAGCGCCTGGATCGCTACCTCGATCATATCGTCCTTAGGCTCCTTGGTGGTAATCCGCTGGACCCACATGCCCGGGGCGGAAATGATCCGGGTGAACAGGTTATCGTGCCGTCCGCAGAAGCGGATCACCTCATAGCCCAGCGCCACCACCAGGGGAATCAGCATAATTTTCGTAAAGGATCTCAAAAAGGGATTGGTAAACGGGATAAAAATACCGATCACAATACCCAGCACCAGCATGAAGATCATAAAGCTGGTACCGCAGCGGGGATGAAAGCGGCTGTGTTTTTTCACGTTTTCCACTGTTAAAGGCTCTTCATTTTCATAACAGAAAATGGTTTTATGTTCCGCGCCGTGGTATTCAAATACCCGGCCCACGCCCTCGACCTTAGAGCAAAGCACCACATAGCCGATAAAAATCGCCAAGCGCATCACGCCCTCGATTAGGGAGCGGAGCACCTGATTATCCTGCATGGAGGGCACCGCGCCGCCCAGCAGGTTGTAAAGCCAGGTGGGAAGCACGAAAAACAGCAGCACCGCCAAAGCCACGCCCAGCACCGTGCCGGTAATGGTAACGGCTTTCATGGCCTTATCGCCGAATTTCCGGTCGATCCAGGCGTCGAATTTGCCCAGTTCCTCCTCGCTTGCTTCCTCGTCGGATTTCTCCGCCGACATCATCAGCGCCTTATAACCGATGGACAGGGAATCGATAAATCCGGCGATTCCCCGCAGCAGCGGCGCCCGGAATACAGGATACTTTTCCCGCAGGGTTTTCACCTCTAGGTATTCGGTATCCACGGTCTTGTCCGGCAGTCTGATTGCCACCGCGGTTTTGTGCGGCCCCCGCATCATGATTCCCTCAATGAGGGCCTGTCCTCCAATGGAGGTCATACATTTGGTTTTTTCTCTCGCCATAGATTACTCCTGTTTTTGATCGCCCTTGTCGGGCTGAATTTTGGGAATGGAAATGATTACCGTGGTGCCCACGCCCTCCTCGCTTTCCACTTTCAAGGAGCCGGAGTGCAGAGTCATGATTTCATCCGCCACAGCCAATCCGATGCCGGAGCCCCTCTGGGTTTGGTTAGCCTTATAGAATTTATCCTTGATTCTGGGCAGATGCTCCGCCGGGATGCCGCAGCCGTTATCCACAATATAAATGTGGATCATCTCGTCGTCCTCCTGGACCCGGATGCTCACCATACCCTCTTCCGGCGTATATTTCAAGGCGTTGTCGATAATATTGACAAACACCTGCCGCATTCTGTTTTTGTCCGCCAGCACGGGAGAAATGCTTTCCGGCTCTTCAAAATCCAGGTGCTTGTTTTCCGAAATCGCCCGCTCCCGGTACATATAAACCGCCTCATCCAGTTCCGCCAGCAGGTCGATTTTATCCA
>OHIK01001337.1_pt1 | contig 10297 bp, 8 predicted proteins | sample 1568241 | NCBI WGS metagenome assembly OHIK01 (sample SAMEA3879567, study PRJEB24766) | human gut metagenome | biome: human-associated habitat; feature: feces | place: USA | collected 1985/1987 | reverse complement strand
CGGGCAGTAGATATCAGTCTTTCCTTCAATACGAACAAGCCCGCATCGAAGGAAAGACTGATATCTACTGCCCGATGTATGCCAACTACAAATGGTGCGAAGAATACAGCAAGGACGACAAATACCAGAAACCGCTGATTCAGTGTGAATATGCACACGCCATGGGAAATTCACAAGGTGGATTCAAAGAATACTGGGACTTGATTCGCAAGTATCCGAAATATCAGGGTGGATTCATCTGGGACTTCGTAGACCAGTCTATCCGCTGGACAGGCAAGAACGGCAAGATGATTTATGCTTATGCCGGTGACTTCAACCGCATGGATGATTCTGGCGACAAGAACTTCTGTAACAACGGACTTATCAGCCCTGACCGCAAACCGAATCCGCATGCATACGAAGTACAGTACTTCTACCAGAACATCTGGACTACTCCGGGCGATTTGGCAAAGGGAGAAATCAAGGTATACAACGAAAACTTCTTCCGTGACCTGTCTGCATACGCACTGGAATGGGAAGTACTGAAAGATGGTAAGGCTATCCGTAGCGGACGCGTTGAAAACCTGAACGTGGCACCTCATCAGACAGCCAGCGTGAAACTTGATCTGGGCAAGACCTGCCAGTGCGGTGAATGGCTGCTCAACGTGAAATACATCCAGAAGAACCGTGAAGGTTTGATTCCGGCCGGTTTCGTAGTAGCTAAAGACCAGCTTGTACTGAATCCGTACAAAGCACCGGCTATGGAACTGAAGAACGTAGCTGAAACCAACCAGCAGGTAGTTGAACCGCAAATCAACCCGAACTATCCGGACTACATCACTGTAGAAGGCGACGGATTCTATCTGGAATTTAGCAAACGCAACGGTTATCTTGACAGATACGATGTAAACGGAGTAAGCATGTTGAAAGAAGGTGAAGCACTGACACCGAACTTCTGGCGTGCCCCGACCGACAACGACTTCGGTGCTGGTCTGCAGAACAAATATGCTGCATGGAAGAACCCGGGCATCAAACTGACTGACTTCAACTACAAGGTAGAAAACGGACAGGCCATCGTAAACTCTGCTTACGACCTCAAGGAAGTATCTGCCAAGTTATATCTCACTTACCAGATCAACAACCAGGGAGCAGTGAAAGTGACACAGAAGATGGTAGCCGACAAGAATGCCAAGGTATCACCGATGTTCCGTTTCGGTATGCAGATGGTAATGCCGAAGTCATTTGAAAAGATTTCTTACTACGGACGTGGTCCGATAGAAAACTACAGCGACCGTAACCATTGCACTGACTTAGGTATCTACAACCAGAATGTAAGCGACCAGTTCTATCCGTACATCCGTCCGCAGGAAAACGGCAACAAGACTGACATCCGCTGGTGGAAACAGGTGAACATGGCTGGAAACGGACTGATGTTCGTAGCTGAAGCACCGTTCTCTGCTTCTGCTCTCCACTACACCATCGCTTCACTGGACGACGGTACTGAAAAGAAACAGAGCCACTCGTTCGAAGTAGAAGAAGCTGACCTGACCAACCTGTTGATTGACAAGGCACAGATGGGCTTAGGTTGTGTCAACAGCTGGGGTGCCCTGCCGGAAGACAAGTACATGCTTCCTTACGGAGATTATGAATTTACGTTCATCATGACTCCGGTGAAAGGCTACATCGCATGCGAATAAGACAAACTAATCCTCTCTTATAAATGACAAGAGTCCTATCGTAACCTGTATGAGATATACGATAGGACTCTTTTTCGTATGTATCAATCTTTTTCCTTTAGTGCTTTCAGTCTGCCGGAAGCCAGTTATGCACTTCCTTAATTCTGCTCTTCCATAGACTTGGCAATACCCATTTCCAGTCCTCTCAGCTCAGCCAGCCCTCTCAGACGGCCCAGACAAGAATAGCCTGGATTGGTCTTCTTCTTCAAGTCGTCAATCATCTGATGGCCGTGGTCCGGACGCATCGGAATAGACACCTTACGGCGCTGCTGCATGAGCAGGAAGTTCTTCATCACATGATACATGTCCACATCGCCTTCCAAATGATTCGCTTCATGGAAGTTGCCTTCTGCATCGCGCTGTGTGCTGCGCAGGTGTACGAAGTTGATGCGGTCGCCCCAGCGTTCCATCATGCCGGCCAGGTCGTTCTTTGCACTGACACCCAGTGAACCTGTGCAAAGACACAAACCGTTGGATTCATTAGGTACGGCTTCCACCAGCTTGCGGAAATCTTCTTCCGTACTCATGATACGCGGCAAGCCCAAAATAGACTGAGGTGGATCGTCCGGATGAATCACCAGCTTGACACCCACTTCATCTGCCACCGGACAGATTTCTTTCAGGAAGAAAATCAGGTTGGCACGCAACTGTTCTGCGTCAATATCCTTGTAACGGTCCAGTTCATGCTGGAACTGCTCCAGCGTAAAGCTTTCTTCCGAGCCCGGCAGTCCGGCAATCATGTTACGGGTCAGGCGATGAATTTCTTCTTCGTCCATCTGCTCGTAACGTACCTTTGCCTTGGCCTTTTCTTCTTCCGAGTACTCCTTTTCAGCTCCCGGACGTTTCAGGATAAACAAGTCGAAAGCCACAAACGCCGCACGTTCAAAGCGCAGGGCTTTGGAACCGTCGGGCATGGTATAAGCCAAGTCCGTACGCGTCCAGTCGAGCACCGGCATAAAGTTGTAAGTCACAATGTAAATGCCACATTTGGCCAGATTACGCAGACTTTCCTTATAATTCTCGATATACTTCATGAAATCGCCGGTCTGCGTCTTGATATGTTCATGCACCGGCACACTCTCTACCACGCTCCATGTCAAGCCCACTTCTTCAATCATCTGCTTGCGTTTCATGATTTCTTCTACCGTCCAGACTTCGCCGTTCGGAATATGGTGCAGCGCATTGACGATACCCGTAGCACCTGCCTGCTTGATGTCCCACAAAGACACCGGATCGTTCGGACCGTACCAGCGCCAGGTTTGTTCACATAAATACATAACGTTTCTTTTTTAAAAGTTCATACTTCAATTAAATAGAGAAGGCATCAAATCCGCCGTCGATGACAGCCACCGTACCAGTCACAAAGTTAGAAGCATCACTGATCAGGTAGTGAATGGTGCCATACAAGTCTTCCGGTTCACCAAAACGGCCGAACGGAGTGTGAGCCAGAATCGTTCTGGAACGGTCGGTCAGTGAGCCGTCCGGATTAGTCAGCAACGTGCGGTTCTGCTCGGTCAGGAAGAAACCCGGAGCAATGGCATTCACACGCAAGCCATCACCAAACTTGATAGCCAGTTCGCCTGCCATGTATTTTGTAAAGTTGGCAATGGCTGCCTTTGCTGCACCGTAACCTACCACACGCGTCAACGGACGTAAAGCTGATTCAGAGCAGAAGTTTACGATAGAACCTTTTTTCTGTTTCACCATTACATCGGCAAAGACCATCGTAGGCAATACAGTTCCGAAAAGGTTCAAGTCGACTACTTTCTTGAAAGCATCTACCTGCAAGTCGAAAAAAGTCTTGTCCGGTGCAATGGTTGCACCAGCCATATTTCCACCAGCAGCATTCAGCAAGACGTCAATGCGTCCGTACTTTTCCAGAATGTCTTTCTTATTCTGTTCCAGCACTTCCTTGTTCATTACATCCGTATAGAGGAAGGTAGCTTCATGTCCCTGAGCTACAATCTCATCTACCAGCGCTTTACCAGCTTCTTCACTGCGGTCGAGTACGACCATTTTTGCACCTTGTGCAGCCAAATACTTGGAAATACCTTTTCCCAACACACCGGCTCCCCCAGTCATTACAACGACCTTGCCGGCCACGTTAAATAATTCGTTTGCCATAATAATCAGATTAGCAATAAATTGGATACTTTATTATAAAATTGATAATTCTCTTTCAACAGAATGTCTATCGGCAGCAGATTCACCACCTGCGGTCTTTCATCGAACAGCAACAGCCGGCTCAAAGCCTTCACTCCGTTATAGCCCTGGAGTTCCGGACGCTGTGCAATCAGTGCCTGCACATACCCCTCGTTCAGTAACCGCACATTCGGGTCAATCAAATCATAGCCTACCAGCCGAATCTCGTGCTTCTGCCGCTTTTCCAGATAATCTCCCAAAATGTAGCAGGAAGAGTTGAACGTAACCGCTCCACGAATGCCCGGATGATTTCGGAAAGCCTCATCCAGCACCTGCTCGTTGTGAGCCTCATCGCCTATCCATAAATCTACCTCCACCAGATTCACCTCATATCCCTGTTGTTTCAGGTATTGCAGGAAACCGGAATAGCGTTTCTGTCCTTGCGTGGACATACTGCCTTTGTCATGCTGAATATGAGCCACTAAAATATCTCCCTGAAAGGCCATGGAAGCCAATAACATACGGGCTCCAATCTCTCCCCCGGCCACAGAATCCGTGCCATAATAAGCCAGACGGCCCTGCTCTTCTATATCCGAGTCGACATACACATAAGGAATCTCACGCGCATCCAGATGTTCGGAAAGCTGGATAACAGCCTCCTTGAAAAGTGTACCGACAATGACTCCGTCCACCGTTTCAGTCATCTCCTGCAAACGGGAAACAGCCTGCTCAAAGCTGGCCTTGCTGTACTGGTCAAAAGTCAGCACGGAAACCTTCACTCCATAGCTTTCCCACTCCTCTTCTGCCCGACGAATACCATATTCCATCGCACTCCAGTAATCTCCCGGACGGAAATCCGGAATCAGTGCCACCAGATGACACGGCTTCTTCACCGCCAACGAACGAGCTATCAGGTTAGGCTTATACCCCACCTGCTCCATGATTTCCTTCACTCGCCGGATGTTTTCTTCCGATACGCGTCCACGGTTATGAATCACTCTGTCCACCGTACCAACCGACACGTTCGCCAAGCGGGCAATATCGGTAAGGCGTATGTTTTTGTTTTTCTGCATAGCACTTCACAAAGGCACGTGTGTGCGAACACGCATTTATTGAAAAAGAAAACGCGTTACCGCGCACACTTTAATAAGAAATATTCTTGATTTCATTGCAAAGAAGGGATTTATTCATGAATTATACAAATGGATTTCTTCTTTTAACAGTTTTTTCAGTCATGTATCTGGAGTTTTTCGTTTCTTTGCCCAACTAACACAAACACAATAACATGAACCCGGAAAATCACTACACAGAAAGACTGTCCCTCACCGAAGGACAATTGCAACAGGTAAAGAAGCAGATCTTCCGCATCAGCATGCTACGCCTCACTTTATTCATAGCAGGAATAGCAGGACTTTACTTTTTCTTTAATCAAACCACTCTGCTAATTATCTGTATCTGTCTTACCTTCCTTCCGCTCTTTATTTTGGTAAAAATACACAACCGTTTTTTTATCCGCAAAGAATGGCTGGAAACACAGGCACGTATTATACAAGAAGAGCTGCAAGCCCTTTCCGGTGATTACAGTTCTTTTGAGGACGGGAAAGAATACGTCAATCCGGAGCATCCTTATTCATTCGACCTGGATATATTCGGACGACGCTCCCTGTTCCAGTCAATCAACCGTACCTGTACTTTTTTCGGAAAAGTCCGTCTGGCAGAATGGCTGCAAAATCACCTGCATGAAAAAACTTCCATCGAAAAACGGCAGGAAATGGTACGGGAAATAAGTGAACACACCTTGTTCCGCGAACAGTTCCGCGTGGCAGGACTGGTACACCACGGTCAGTCATCCGATGGCGAAAAAATACAGGCATGGAGTCAGAGTCCCGCACAATACCTGCACGCCGGATGGGTGAAAGCCTTTATCTGGGGAGTACCGGTTATTAACAGCCTCCTGTTGATAACTTCACTGGCAGGATGGACTTCATTTTCCTGGTTGGGGCTCTCATTCGGTATCTTCCTGGTTCTCAGTTTTGGAATTATCAAACGGGCCACCTACATACAGGAGACCTACGGAAAGCAGTTGAAAAGCCTGAACGGATATGCCCGGCTCATCGCCCTGGCAAAAGCAGAAGAGTGGAAGTCAGCCGGCATGCAGGAACTGATGGAACGGTTCAACCTGAACGGCCAGTCACCTGTACAGGCTTTACAACAATTATCCAAAGAACTTGACCGGCTGGATTTACGCAACAACCAGTTTCTTTATGTGTTATTGGAAGGAAGCATCTTTTTCCAACTTCAGGAAATCGTCCGCATAGAACGATGGAAAGCACGCTACGGACAGTATATCAGCGAATGGCTGGAAACTGTGGGTGAACTGGATGCCTTATGTTCACTGGGTACCTTTGCCTACAATCATCCGCAATACACCTACCCGGAACTGACAGAAAAGCCTTTCTGTTTTCTGGCCACACAAATGGGGCATCCCCTTATGCCAGTTTCCCAATGCGTGAAAAACGATGCTACCATTCCGTCACGTCCGTTTTTCCTGATTATTACCGGAGCCAATATGGCCGGGAAAAGCACTTACCTGCGAACTATCGGCGTGAATTACCTGCTGGCCTGCGTCGGAGCCCCTGTATGCTGCGAAAGGCTCAAGCTTCACCCTAACCAACTCATTACCAGTCTACGCACCTCCGATTCACTTTCCGACAATGAATCATACTTCTTCGCTGAACTGAAGCGGTTGAAACGCATTATCGATCTGCTGAATCAAGGACAACAACTATTTATTATTCTGGATGAGATATTGAAAGGGACCAACTCCATGGACAAACAGAAAGGCTCTTTTGACCTGATTCGTCAGTTTATGCAGCTGAAAGCCAACGGCATTATAGCCACACACGACCTTCTGTTAGGAAGCCTCATCAAACAGTTCCCTGAAGAAATACGGAATTACTGTTTCGAAGCCGATATAAAAGATAATGAGCTGACCTTCTCCTATAAACTGCGCGAAGGAGTGGCTCAAAACATGAACGCCTGTTTCCTGATGAAAAAAATGGGAATTATTCTACAAGAATAAAGATATGAAAACGGCCTTCTAAAAGATATGTCATACTTTTTAGAAGGCCGTCCTTATCAAGAAAAGTTTATTAATCTTCTACTACCTGGAAATCTTCTTTTCCAACTCCGCAAACCGGGCAAACCCAGTCTTCAGGAATATCTTCAAAAGCTGTACCCGGAGCAATTCCACCTTCTGGATCCCCTACTTCCGGATTGTAAACCCAATCACATACTGTGCAAATGTACTTTTTCATAATCAGTCAGTTTATTAAAACAATAATTAGTATCTATTCTCAGTTTAAAATGATAACAAATATAGAAAGAATTTGTTTAATCTCGTATTTCCAATAACATTTTTTTTAATTCTTCCATTCCTTCGGAAGCTCCTTTCTGAATCACATGTACCGCACGTCCTGAAGCAATGCGCACTTCCTTAGGATCTATCAGATAGACTGGTACCCCGGGATGTACGTAGTTCAGCAAACCGGCAGCAGGGTATACATTCAACGAAGTACCGATTATTACAAATATATCCGCTTTATCCACATAATCGATAGCGGTTTCAATCATGGGTACCGCTTCTCCAAACCAGACAATAAAAGGACGGAACTGCGAACCGTCGGGGGCCTTGTCCCCCATCCGCACCTCATATTCCTCCGGCTTAAGCTCTTTTATAAAACGTGGATTATTGGGCTGAAAGCTGGAAGTCACCTTTGTTAGTTCTCCATGCAGGTGAATCACTTCCGTACTTCCTGCACGTTCATGCAGATTATCTACATTCTGGGTAATCACGGTCACATGAAAATATTTCTCCAGCTCTGCTAAAAGTTCATGTCCTCTGTTCGGCTTCACCTCAAGCAGCTGTTTTCTGCGTTCATTGTAAAAATTAATCACTAACTTCGGATTGGCAGCATATCCTTCAGGGGTAGCCACCTGCTCCACCGGATACTGGTCCCAAAGCCCTCCTGCATCACGAAACGTACTGATTCCACTTTCCGCACTCATGCCGGCTCCTGTCAATACTACCAGATTTTTCATCTTCTTATCCTCCTGATTTTAGATACATTATCACTAAAAAGTTTCATCGTCCAAAAATAAGAAATTTTATCAATCAAAATTCCTCACATTCACAGAAAAAAGATACCTTTGCCCCTCGTTAATTCATTTATTAATACAAAATCTGTTTATGGATAAATTTAGCTACGCCATTGGTCTGGGGATTGGCCAAAATCTATTGAGCATGGGTGCTCGTTCAATTGATGTAAATGACTTTGCACAGGCTATCAAAGACGTATTGGAAGGAAACAAAACTGCTATTTCTCACAATGAAGCACGTGAAATCGTCAACAAATATTTCACTGAATTAGAAGAGAAGATGAACGCAGAAAACATAGAAAAGGGAAAGGCTTTCCTGGAAGAAAACAAGAAAAACCCGAACATCGTAACCTTGCCAAGCGGATTGCAGTACGAAGTAATCACTGAAGGAAACGGTAAAAAACCGAAAGCAACCGACCGCGTACGTTGCCACTATGAAGGTACACTGATTGACGGTACATTGTTCGACAGCTCTATCAAACGTGGTGAACCGGCTGTGTTCGGTGTGAACCAGGTAATCAAAGGATGGGTGGAAGCACTGCAGCTGATGTCAGAAGGTGCCAAATGGAAACTCTACATTCCGTCAGACCTGGCATACGGTGCACAAGGTGCAGGCGAAATGATTCCGCCTCACAGCACACTGATTTTCGAAGTAGAATTAATTGAAGTATTATAAAACATAAAGCAAATGAAAAAAGGTACATTCTTTATGATGCTTGCCGCTGCAGCCAGCCTGGCATCATGTACAGCACAGGGACCGAAAGCAAACCTGAAAAGCGATGTAGACTCTTTGTCTTATATGATGGGTGTAACAAACACTCAGGGATTGATGGAATATGTACAGGGTCGTCTGGGAGTAGATTCAGCATATGTAGCAGACTTCATCAAAGGTCTGGAACAAGGTTGCAAGGAAACTGACGCTAAGCAGAAAGCTTATTTGGCAGGTATGCAGATTGGCCAGCAGGTAAGCGGTGACATGTTCGACTATAACAACCGTCAGATTTTCGGACAGGACTCTGTTCAGTCACTGAACAAAGATAACTTCTTGGCTGGCTTCATCGCAGCTGTAAAGAAACAGAGCATCGTAACTACAGACTCTGCAAGTGCTTATGTACGTCTGAAAGCAGAACTGATCAAATCAAAAGCATTGGAAGCTAAATATGCAGACTACAAGAAACAGAATGAAGAATTCTTGGCTAACAACAAGAGCAAAGAAGGTATTCAGACAACTGCCAGTGGTTTGCAGTACAAAATTATCACTAAGGGTACAGGAGCTTTGCCTGCTGATACTTCACGCGTAAAAGTAAACTACAAAGGTACAATGATTGACGGTACTGAATTCGACTCTTCTAAAGAGCCTATTACATTGGCCGTTAACCGCGTAATTCCGGGATGGACTGAAGCACTGAAGATGATGCCGGTAGGTTCTAAATGGCGTCTTTTTATTCCTTCCAATCTGGCCTACGGCGAGCATGGTGCGGGCGATGCGATTGAACCGAACAGCGCATTGGTTTTTGACGTTGAATTGTTGGACATAGTAAAATAACATAATAGAGAAAAATGAAAAAGATTAGTGTATTGGTTGCTACAGTGATTGTAGCTATGGGTATTACATCATGTGGTGATTCACACAAAAGCGCATCTCTGAAGACTGCCGCAGATAGCGTGAGCTATGCCATCGGTATCAGCACAGGTGCAGGTTACAAAGAAAATTTGAAGACTTTGCCGGGCGATCCTGCTAACGTTGATGATCTGATTGCCGGCTTTATCCAGGCTATCAAGGGCGATTCTTCCGCTATGAAGATGACTCCGCAGGCTGCTCAGGCTTATGTTCAGACTTACTTCATGGAAGCCTCTGCAAGAGATGCCAAGAAGACGAAAGAAGAAGGCGAAAAGTTCTTGGCTGAAAACAAAACGAAGAAAGACGTTATCACGACTGAAAGTGGTTTGCAGTATCAGGTAGTTACGGAAGGTAAAGGTGCAAAGCCGACTGCCGACGATAAGGTGAAAGTTCACTACACTGGTACTTTATTGGACGGAACTAAATTCGACAGCACGATGGATCGTGGCGGTGAACCGGCAGAGTTCCCGGTTGGCGGCGTAATCAAGGGCTGGACGGAAGTGCTGCAGTTGATGCCGGTAGGTTCCAAATATATCGTTTGGGTTCCTTCTGAGTTGGCTTATGGCGAACGTGGCGCAGGACAGGATATCAAACCGAACAGTACACTGAAATTCGAAATCGAGCTGCTGGATATCGTAAAAGACAGCACTGCTGACAAAAA
>OHIK01001335.1_pt1 | contig 10314 bp, 9 predicted proteins | sample 1568241 | NCBI WGS metagenome assembly OHIK01 (sample SAMEA3879567, study PRJEB24766) | human gut metagenome | biome: human-associated habitat; feature: feces | place: USA | collected 1985/1987 | reverse complement strand
GAAGGGGCATAGGAAAGGGGGAACTTCCAGCCCCCTTTTTTCGTATGATACTACAGGGGGTATTTCCAGAAATTGCAATGAAATCTTAAAGAAGCGGGTCTATGCAATCATCGGAAAATATGGTAAACTAAACCATAAGATACCATTGGAATATCATTTTTTTGACAAAATATACAATCCCAAAGGAGGTACATACAACATGAAACGCAAAATGGCAATGGCACTGGCTGCTGTTCTGGTAGCAGGCAGTCTGCCTGTGACAGTATCCGCTGCCACATTTAGTGATATTAACGAAGTGTCCTGGGCATCTTCCACCATCCAGGCTGTATCCGACAAAGGTCTGATCAACGGCTATGAAGACGGTACGTTCCGTGCGAAAAACAATGTGACTTACAGCGAAGCTATGGTCATGATTTATAACCTGATGGACAAAACAGGCAATTTGAAAGCAAGTGCGACAAATACACTGCCCATTTATCAGTCTGTGCTCAATACATACAAGATTCCTACATGGAGCCAGTCCACAGTGGCTTATGGTCTGTCTGCACAGATCCTCATGGCTGCTGATCTGCCTAAGTTTACCACCGATGGCGTTTCCAATCCTGCAACCCGTCAGGATGTGGCTGTGATGTTTGGTCGTGCGCTGTCTGAAAAATATGATATTTACGCTGGTACTGGCGTGAATTACAACGATTCCTGGCGTATTTCTGATGAAGCCATGCCTTATGTGGATCTGCTGACCAGACTGGGCATCGTTACAGGTGATGACAACGGCAATTTCAATCCTACTGCGAACATTACCCGTGCGGAAATGGCAGTCATCATGAACAAGACTTATGACCTGCTCACAAACGAACTTTCCAACACCGGTGAAATCACAGAAATCGTCAACCATGACGGCAATTACTATGACATCGACGTGAAGATGGACAGTGGTGAACGGAACAAACTGTCCATTTCTGACGACAACATCAGCATTTACAACAAAGACGGCAGCAAGGAAATGCCCATCAGCAGCCTGACCAAAGGCGACAGAGTCAGCCTGGTATTTGACGGTCTGGTGATCACAAAGATTTATCTGCTGGATGAAGAAGCGTCCGCTCAGGAAAAATATGATGCGGTTGGGTATATTTACTCCCTGAAAGATGGCTATCTGAATCTGGAAAGTGAAAACACAGGCGAAACCACAAAATATAAGATCAACACCAACTGCACATACTATCTGGACGGCAAAAAGACCACAGAAAGTGCCATCAAAGATGTCATTGACGATAATTCTGACAAGTACGTATATGCCGGACTGTACACAGAAACAAAGAATGAAAAAGTAGATGGTGAACGTCAGGATGTACTGTATGCAAATGCTGTTTATGTAACAGTGAAGGATGAATACACCCAGACAGGGGAAGTGACAGACTTCACCAGCACCACCGTATCCTACAAAGCTTCCGGCAGCAACGCTAGAAAGAGTGCAGACTTCGCATCTGATTGCGAATTCTACATTGGCGATAAGAAATCTTCTGCCAAAGATCTGGAAGAAATGGCAGAAAGCGGCACTGTTTATGTAAAAGTAACTGTAAACAGCAAGGGCAAAGCAACAAAAGTTGTGATGACAGAAGATAAATTTACAGACAATACTGCTTCTTCCACTTACACAGTGAAAGGCTTCAATAAAGACCGCATCATCGTTTCCAGAGGCGGTACATCCACTACTTACGAATTTGGCTCCACCAGTGACATTACTTTCTATATCTGGGAAGGCAAGTGGAATGAAGTTTCCTTCAAAGGTGCGGAATCCTTCTATGATGGCGACGATGACGATGAAGATGCAGATTACGACACCATGTATGCCCGCATGAATTTCGATAAATCCGGCAAGATCACTGCGATCTATATGGTAAAAGACGGTGACAGAGAAAATGCTTTTGGTGAAGCGGAAGAAACCGAAAGAAAAGGCACTGTGGAATATATCAAAGATGGCAAGCTGAAATTCAAGACTTCTTCCACAGAATATACACTGCAAAGTAAATATGATGAAGATTCTTTGGAAATCGGCGGTGCACCGACAAGTTCTTTGACCGTATTGACCCGTATGGCAAACTGTGACGATGTAACACTGTATGCGGAAATCAAAGCAGACGGTAATAACAAGATTACAGATATCGAAGCCAGACTGACCGCTGCCGAAGGTAAAATGATTGAATACAACGGCAAAGATACCAGTGACAGCGACAAGAAAAATACACTGACATTGGAAACATCCGATGGTTCTCAGTTCAAACTGAAAACAGTAAGCAATCCTAAGACAGACAGTGATGATTACGATGCAGAAGATCTGCAAACCACAGGTTACCGCGGTTCTTCCGTAGAACTGGAATTCAACAACGATGGTGAAATTTCCAAGATCATCGTAACAGACAGCAGCTACAACAGCGGTACAAAACGCGTGAAAGGCACAGCTTCTTTGGATGGCAGCAAGATCAAGATCGATGGCAAATCCTACAGCTGGGATTCCAAGACTTATATCACCAGCAGCAGCTTCACTTACAGCACAAAAGATATGTTCGAAAGAATGCTGCAGGATAAAGACATTGAAGTTTATGTAGAAGCAACCATCAGTGACAGCAATAAAGTGGAACGCATCAATGCCAGAGTAGAATCCGCAGAAGGTGAATTTGTGGAATACGACAGCGGCAGCGTTGTCATTGAAACCGACAGCAGAAAATGGTCCTTCAACACTGTTTCCAAGAACACATTGCTGAAGAACTGCGGTCTGGACGACGAAAAAGATTTTGAAAAGAAAGAAGGCAAGAACGTTACACTGGAATTCAACAGTGACGGTCTGGTAGAAGAATTTTAAGAAACAATAGAAAGCAGCGTCACGCTTAGGGGCTGCTTCACAGGAAAACAAAAAAAGCCGAAATCCTTGTGAGGGTTTCGGCTTTTGTATTTTCTTCTGTAAGCCTTGTGGCGGTTTTTCTGAAAAGATCAGAAAAATGGAAAAGGGAACAGCCGAAGCTGCTCCCCTTTCGATTATCCTAGGATAATCGCTTAATAAGGTTTTCGATGCCGCGCCCTTTCATGCAGAAGGAATGGGGGTGCCGCAGAGCGGCTTCCACATAATCAGACGGATTCCAAATCAGTCAGGATTTTTGCAAAATGCACACAAAAAAACAGCCGCAGATGCTGCCTCCCCGTATGCAAAGGCGCCGTCCTCCCGCCTGCTTCAGAAACAAAAACCGTATTAACGAAAAAGTTCATGCCCTATTATAGACAAAAATCGACGCATTGTCAAATGGAAGAAATGGGTATTGATAAAATCCCCGTTTTGCCTGTATAATAAAATGATATGAACGACGATAACACAGAATAGGAGAGATGTTTGATGCGATATGAAGGAACCGTTTACAGACCGCCCAGTGAGGCGGGCAGCCTGATCATTCAGCTGACCATTGGCTGTGCCAGAAACACCTGCACATTCTGCAATATGTATAAGGATAAGAAATTCCGTATCCGTCCTCTGGAAGAAGTGGCGGAAGATCTGGAAATGGCTAGAAAATATTACAGCCATATCAAAGTGCGCCGTATCTTTTTGGCAGACGGCGACGCCCTCATTGTAAAAACACAGGATTTGCTGTATATCTTGGACAAATGCCATGAATACTTCCCCGAAGTGGAACGCATTTCCGTTTACGGCGCCCCTAAGGATATTCTGGGCAAAACACCGGAAGAACTGAAACAGCTCAAAGACGCTGGTCTGGACATGGTTTACATGGGTCTGGAAAGCGGCGATGACGACGTACTGAAAGAAGTGAAAAAAGGCGTCACTTCCGAAGAAATGATTGCTGCCGGCATCAAAGTCAGAGAAGCAGGCATGATTTTGTCCATGACAGTCATTTCTGGTCTGGGCGGCAAAAAACGCTGGAGAGAACACGCCCTGAACAGCGCCCGTGTCATTTCCGCTATCAAGCCGGAATATGTGGGCTTTTTGACACTGATGGTAGAACCCGGTACAGAACTTTACGACCAGTACAACAGAGGGGAAGCGGAACTCTTAGACCCTCACGAAGTATTGGACGAAACAGAACTGTTCATCCGCAGTGTAGATGCGGAGGGCACCATGTTCCGTGCAAACCACGCTTCCAACTATATCGCTTTGGGCGGCACCCTCAACGGCGAACGGGACAAAATTCTGGCGCAGATTGAAGAAAGCCGCAGAAGAAGCAAATTCCGCCCGGATATTTTCCGCGGTATTTAAAGAGTAAGGTTGTAAGGGGTCTTTTGTAATGGAATGGCTGGGTTTTGCCACACTCATAACTGCATATGGCTGCATCTTCACGGCAGTGGTGACGGGGCGGAAAGGCTGGGTTTTGCTCATAGGCTGGCTCATTCCCATATTGGCCCTGACCATCACTTATGAAACGGGTATGCAGATCAACGGACTCATGGTACTGATCTGCTTCGTCATGTTCCTTATTTGCAGGCTGGGCATGGTGGATGTGAAAATGTGGAACATCCGCCAGCGGAAAAAGCATAACATACTGTTTGGGATTTTGTATATCGGTGTGTTTATCCTGCTGTTTTACTCCGTTGCCCAAGCCCAGATTCAGGGATATATGCTGAACCTCCAGGGCTGGGGCAGTCAGAAACTGCCTATCTGGCGCATGGGGCTCAGCACACTGCCGCTGCTCTGGCTCAATGTGATCTATACCCGTATGGTGTATACCGCCATTGACCGTCTGAGAAGAAAACGACAGGAATTGAAACTGCTGTCCTGCCGGTGCTTCATTGCCAATGAACAGGGCACGGAAAAAGGGCTAAATCAGGGATACTTTTTGGAAGGTATCCAAAACGGTGTCACTTACCACTTCCGTCGGTCTTATCTGATGCTGCGGAAGGAAACGAAGCTTCGTCTGCAAACGGAAACGGGGCTTTTTGGCGGCATTTATGTGACGGATATTGGGCACCCGGAATGGTTGAAACGCGCCAGACGTGTGGAACGGCGGGATGCCAAAATCGGTATGGTGGTATTTGCAGTTGTGATGATTTTCAGTATTTGGTTATACTGGATTCGATAATAGAAGTCGAAAATATCTTGAGAAAATCAGGATGTTTTCGGCTTTTTTTATTTGCCTTGTTCTTTTGGGGGACAGGAACGCATAGGCTGTTACGGAGAGGAAGTGGCGCAGTATGGTGAAAAAAGTTTTGGGGGTACTGGTGGGCTATGTGCTGCTGGCAGTCATTGTCATTCCTTTGCTGGTAACGGCGATTTTCGGGGGATTTCGCACAGAAGCGGTGACGGAGGCGAAAAATCTTTTTGGACCAGCGGATTACCTGCAAATCTTACGCCCTGAGCATACAGAACTGGAGGAATATGTGCAAGGGGTGGTGTCGGCGGAAATGCCTGCTCTCTTTCCCATGGAAGCCTTGAAGGCTCAGGCGGTGGCAGCAAGGACGTATCAGGTGCGGAAAATGGAGGAAGCAGGCAGTGATGCTGTCCTTTACGATGTGGGACAAGCTTATGCGGATACGGCTGCCCAGAAAGAAAAATGGGGGGAGCATTATGAAGAATACGCTGCCAGAGTTTCACAGGCTGTGGAGGAAACGGCAGGGGAAATCATGGTCTATGAAGGGGAGCCAATTTTAGCGGTGTTTCATGCCCAGAGTGCAGGCAAAACGGAGGATTCGGAAAACGTCTGGGTGCAGGAGATTCCCTATCTGCGGAGTGTGGACAGCAGCGGCGACCTGTCCGCACCAGACAATACTGTCACCGAAACCCTTTCGGCGCAGACCGTATGGGAGAAACTTTCCGCGTTGGGAGATTTGGGCGTTTCGGCGGCGGAACTGGATTTTTCCGGCATCCAGCGCAGTGAAGCGGGCTATATCCAACAGATACAGGCAGGAAATCTGACGCTGACGGGCTTAGAAGTACGGACGGCTTTGGGACTGCGAAGCGCGGACTTTACCGTCCAGCGGCAGGGAGAGGATTTTGTGTTCACCACAAAGGGGTATGGCCATGGGGCTGGTATGAGCCAGTACGGCGCAAAGGCATTGGCGGAGGAAGGCATGGACTATCACGAAATCCTCAGCCATTATTACACAGGCATTTCTTTTGAAAAAACTGCATAAAACAGGGCAAGGCTGGTCAAAATAGCCTTGGAGGTGTTGGCAGAATGAAAAAGAAAAACGAAAGCAAAATGGCGGCAGTGCTGGTGTCCATGGGGTTATGCGTGGTAGCCTTGGGGGCAGGCATGACTTACTACACATGGAGCAATGTGAAGGAGCCACTGACAGCGGAGGAAAGCCCTGCTTCTCCCGTTACGGTGGCAAAAAGCCCCACACTGGACACAGCCAAAGCCCAGAGAGAACAAATGAGCAATGACGACGGTGAGGCACCTGACCCGACGCCGGCGCAGGAAGCCAAAACAACAGAAACCAAAACAACATCTGAACAGAAAACAACAGAAAAAAGTACAGCCAAAGCACAACAGACAGCGGCAGTGACTTACGTCTATCCTGTCACTGGGGAAACCGTAATGCCTTACAGTGTGGACAAGGCGGTCTATGACCCTACTCTTGACCAGTACCGCACCAACGATACACTTTGTATCGCGGCGGAAGCTGGCACGGAAGTGAAAGCGGCGGCAGACGGCACTGTGGCAGAAATCAAAGAGGATGAGGAAAGCGGCAGAACCCTTGTTTTGGAACATGCAGACGGTACGCGGACTACATACGGTCCGCTGGCGGCAGACGGTATGGCGAAAAAAGGCGATACCGTGAAACAAGGTCAGACCGTAGGCAAACTGGATCAGCCTACCAAATATCAGGCGGCACTGGGCAGCCATCTGGTGTTTGCCATGGAGGTAAATGGCGAGCGGGTTGATCCGACGAAAAAACTGGAGAAATAAAGAAGAAAAGATTCCTGATCAAAATGAAGAGAGCTGGGGGACTTGCACTGCAAGGATTCCGGCTTTCTTTGTTTTCTCGTGAAGGAAACCTGCAAGGAGTTGCCCTTTTGTCTTATGGGGGAAAGACTGTCCCGCTTGTGCAATTTTGCCAGAGAAAACCAGCAGAGGAAAAAAAGAACAGGTGTTTTCTGTGGTTTTTGGGGCAAAAGTCTGGTTGTGCGTTGTGGTTTTTCAGTTTTTTTGCAAAAAAACCTTTACGAATTTTCGGAAAGGGGATACAATGGGACAAAAGGGGAATTTTTGATTTCCCGGATAGGGGGTTAAGGTATGGAACGATTTTCTATTATAAAAGGAGATATTGTGAAAGCCAAAACGGATGCCATTGTCAATGCGGCGAATACATCCCTTCTGGGAGGCGGCGGCGTGGACGGCGCCATTCATCGGGCAGCAGGCAGAGAACTGCTGGAAGAATGCGAAACCCTTGGCGGCTGCAAAACCGGTGAAGCCAAAATTACCCGTGGTTATAAGCTGAAAGCAAAGTATGTCATTCATACACCCGGTCCCATCTGGCGCGGAGGCAAATGGGATGAAGAAGAACTGCTGGCAAACTGCTACCGCAATTCTCTGGCGCTGGCAAAGGAAAATGGTATCAAGACCATTTCCTTCCCATCCATCAGCACTGGCGTGTATCGTTTCCCTGTGCATCTGGCGGCAGAAATCGCTGTGCGGGAAATCATGAATTATCTCAGAGAGAATCCCGATATGGAACAGGTGACAATGGTTTGCTTTGACGACGATACCAAAGCGGCTTATGTGGAAGCTTTGGCAGCCTATCAGCAGGCATAAACAGAACATAGACAGATGTGGTATTACTGCCGCATCTGTTTTTTTATGGGAAATAGAAAAGATTATGTCAACATATGGGAAATGGGAACGAAATTTGCAAAAAGGACATGCAGGGGATAACTTTTTGTTTTATCCACAAGGAAAAGCCTTGAAAAAAGAGTTATACACAGAGTTATGCACATTATCCACAGCCTGATTTTCGAAAATATGTGGAGAAAATCCAAGTTATCCCCCTTTTCGCCAGTCCTCGCCAAAGGGCTGTGTTCCGCCATTTGTGGGGTCTGTGGAAAAATGCCCGCCCTCTGTGGATAGTATTCTGTCAACCAAACGGAAATTGTGAACAAACCCATTTTTTAATTTTGGGCAAAAGTCCGAAAAAAATTTTTCAAAGAAAAGAGGGTTTTTGGAAATGACATCGAATATGTATGTCATAGAAAGAGAGATGTCTTTCTAGTCCCCCTTAGGGGTGTACCAATAGGTTTCCGCAAAGACGGAAACTGCGAAGGGAGTTGTTAGTATGCGGTATAACATCATTGGGAAAAATATCGACGTTTGGGACAAGACCAAAGAAATGGTGGAGAAAAAACTGGACAGAATTGCAAAACTGTTCCCGGAAGACACCAACGCAACCATTACACTGAGTCTGGAAAAACTGGTTTCTACCGTTGAAGTAACCATTCCGCTGAATAAACGACTGATCCGTGCAGAAGTACAGGATACAGATATGACAGCTGCCATGGACAAAGCTGTGGATATTCTGGAAAATCAGGTTGTCCGCTACAAAAAACGGATGCGCACCAAAGTTCGTCAGGGCGGCGAAAACTTTGTGGCAGAATATCAGGCAATTATGGTACCTGAAGAAGATCTGGATGAAGAACCTCTGTACAAGATCGAACGTATCAAACATTTTGAAGTAAAACCCATGGACGCTGAAGAAGCAGTGATGGAAATGGAACTGATCGGTCATAACTTCTTCGTATTCCGCAATGGGGAAACAGACGAAGTGAATGTAGTTTACAAACGGAAAAATGGTTCCTATGGTCTGATCGAACCCGAATATTAAAATAGAAATACACTTGCACATGATGGAGGCGGGAAATTCCTTTGGAGGAGGTTCCGCCTCCTTTTTTGTATGAAGGAGGAATCTATATGGAACAGCTGGAAATCATGGAGGGCATCCTCAATGCGTACCCTTATCCCATCGTCTTTGTGGATAACGATTATATCATTCGGTTTTTGAACCGTTTTGCACGGTACCATTACTATGAAGAACGGGGCTATGGGGATTTGATTGGCAAGAGCATTTTTGACTGTCACCTGACAGACGCCGCCAAGGAAAAAATCAAAATGGCTTATGAAGGCATCAAAAAGAACGGCAAAGAAGTTTTTATTGGCGTCAACACCCGCAATCAGCGGATGTATATGATGGGGGTGCGGAACCAGAAAGGGGAATGGATCGGATTTTTTGAACGGTTTGAATTGAATCTGGCAAAATAAAAAAGGGAAAGCATACCAGATAAAATCTCAGTAAAAATAAAAAAGCTGAAATCCTTTTGATGAGGATTTCAGCTTTCTTTGTTTTCTTATGAAGATGTCTCCAAATAGGAATTTCCCACTCTTTTTGCTTATGATTTCGCTGCCATACGTCGTTTTGGTTTGGGACCATGATGCTGCCAAGGGCGGATATGGTAGAACCAGAAAGACAGTGCCGCGGACAATGTCCAGCCAACGGGCCAGGACAGCCAGATGCCTGTGGAGTCCATAGACATGACTTTGACAAAGAAATATGCCAGCACCACACGGAGCACCAGGTCGGTGAATGTGGTGGTGGTGAAATAAGCGATGGAACTGGTTCCCCTCAGTACCCCGTCACACATGGCTTTGACCATGACCACAAAGTAGAAAGGAGATACAATCCGCAGGAACATCATGCCTGCATGGATGGCATTGGGGCTGCCGTTATCCAAAAACAGACCGATGGCAAAACGTCCTAAGAACAGATAAATCACCACAAAGGGCAGACATACCAGCGCACCCATGCGCAGGCTTTCTTTCAGCCCGTCTGTGATACGGCTTTCCTTATGGGCACCGATATTCTGTGCCGTAAAGGAAGAAAGACCGTTGGCAAGGGTGGACATACAGGTGACAGAGAATGTGTTCAGCTTGATGGCGGAAGAATATCCCGCAATAACGGCGGAGCCAAAGCTGTTGACCAAACTCTGGATGAACAGGTTCCCCACGGAAACGAAGCTCTGCTGCAAAATGCTGGGTACGGCAATGACAGAAATCTGCCCCAGCAAATGGAAAGAAAACAGCGGGAACCGTTTTGTAGTGGGAATCTGTTTCAGACGATGGAGCAGGGCTGCCAGTGCCAGCAGGGAGGAAATGCCCTGTGCCGCGAAGGTTGCCCATGCCACGCCTGCCACGCCCATATCAAAGACGATAACGAACAAGAGGTCCAGCAGGATATTGCCTACAGAGGAGCCGATGAGGAAATACAAAGGTGTTTTGGGCGGTGAAGATGCCTGTGCAGACGTTATACAGAAACAGGAACAGGAAC
>OHIK01001330.1_pt1 | contig 10328 bp, 8 predicted proteins | sample 1568241 | NCBI WGS metagenome assembly OHIK01 (sample SAMEA3879567, study PRJEB24766) | human gut metagenome | biome: human-associated habitat; feature: feces | place: USA | collected 1985/1987 | reverse complement strand
GCTGATTCTCCTGCTCTTACTCAATCCGATACCCCTTTCCCCATACATTGACAATATACTTTGGATTCTTTGGGTCCGCCTCCAGCTTCCTGCGGAGATTCCTGATATGTACCATCACTGTGTTATTAGCGCTGTAAAAATAGGCTTCCCCCCACACGCTCTCATAAATATTCTCAATGGTAAACAATTTTCCCCGGTTGGACGCCAGCAGTAAAAGGATGCGGTATTCCAAATCCGTAAGAAGAATTTCCCGGCTGTTTTTCATGACCTCATTAAATGATTTCTGAATGACCAGATCCTTAACAGTTATAGATTCCTCCCCTTCCTCCTCCTTGCCTTTATACACATGGTATCGGCGTATCATGGCCTTTACCCTGGCCGCCAGCTCCGCATAGGAAAATGGTTTTGCCAGATAATCATCACCGCCACTGGAAAAGCCAAGCGTCTTATCGCATTCTTTTGTGCGGGCACTTAAAAATAGAATTGGCGCATTGCTCAGTTCCCGGATTTTCCGGCATGTCTGATAGCCATTTGGCCCAGGCATCATAATATCCAGAATGGCCAGATGGATCTCCTCCTGTGCTACGATCTCCAGTCCTTCCTTGCCGTTGGCAGCTTTCCATACCTGATACCCCTGATTTTTCAGGTAAATCTCCACACCATCCCGGATCTCCTTATCATCCTCCACGATCAGAATATGATATTTATTGTTCTCCATGACTCCCTCTCATTCTGCCGCATGCGGCAAGGGGATTCTCTCCCCTGTCAGTTTCTGATTCTAAATTATAATTTCTAATTTCACCTACAGAAAAAACAAAAGATTTTCTAAAGATTTTTCTCGTAAAAACACCAAGGAGGTGGACATTCGGTGCCACCTCCTTGATCATCTTCGAAGCGTACATTTCCGGCTGCCATGGTTATACTTCATCCTCATAGTACCGGATCATGCATACCAGTTCACCGTCCTCTACGGACACCTCCGCTTCCTCTCCCAGAAATTCATTGCTGATCCCGATGGGGAAATCGTTGGTGATCACAGCATTTTCCAAAGAATATTTCATGCCGCGGATATTCACGCCTTTTGCCTCCTTCGTCATGGCAAACAGCGACATGGTGCCCTCCAGCTCCTTCCGGAAATGCACGGCTTCGTTCTGCAGTACCAGCACCATTCCCGTACCGTCTACCAGGTACCCCACCGCACCATGATTTTTGAGATACAGCAGACACTGGATATTCGCAAGGGTATGATCAAATCTCCCACCGGTGGCCGCATAAATACGGAAATCGGTATAACCCAGCTCCAGCCCCCGCTTGATAGCTGCCAGCATGTCTGTGTCATCCTTACACTCCGGCAGGCGGCAAATCTTCTCCGGAACGGTCTGTTGTAACTGTTCCACAGCAAGCTTCTCCTGTTCGGTCATCGAGTCACAATCTCCGATAATCAGATCCGGCTCCACATGCAGGAGCCCGCAGTAGCTTAAGCCGCCGTCCACCGCGATCACATAATCTTCCTCCGTCACAGACAGTTCTCCCATCGTGAGATCTCCTGCGCCGATCAAAATACATTTACCCATAGTATTTACTTTTTTTCCTTTCCTGTAACGGTTCCACCTTGCCATTCCCAAAGTCACATGAATGCGCCTGCGCCGCTTTGTGACCGGCCTTATTTCCGAAACAGACATTTCGTTTCGTCTGCGAGCCGTTACGCAATATTCTACAATTTCTGCGTTTACTTTTCAAGCCATACGCAGTATATTTAATCTGTTCAAACTTACAACGATACTCAGAGGATCAACATCCCTGTATGTGAAAGGCACTCTCATGAATCTATATGACAATCAGCCGCTGACCGTTGCGGAGCTCCGCAGGTTGCAGGCTTTGGAAAACCGATATCGGAATGCTGCCAGAGAAGTGTTTACGAACCGTGTGGAATACTACCACAGGTTCACCGGTGGGCACTACACTTCTATCACCATCCGTGACCAGAAGACCCGCTGGGGAAGCTGTTCCTCGAGAGGCACTTTATCCTTCAATTACCGCCTGATCTACGGTCCCGCCGGTCCTCTGGATTATGTGGTAGTCCACGAGCTCTGCCACCTGACTCATATGAACCATTCGAAGGACTTCTGGAACATGGTCGAGCGCATCATGCCGGATTACCGGATCTATAAGCAGTGGTTAAGGGAGCACGGACAGGAGCTTACCCTGACGACACATCTGAAAAAGCAGGGCATTCCCATCCGCCTTGGCTAAGGCGCCATGCTATAAATGGCGGCCTGTTTTTCAACAGACCGCCATCTTTTACTATTCTGCTCTACGCAGTGCTATCTTCCGTTTATCTGTTCTCGTTTACATAGACCTGTACACGGCTCTGAATGACACCTGCCACATCTCTCGCACTCTTCTGTCCTGAGAAGTATGCTCCGGCTTCTTCCGAAATGATATTGGAGATTGCCTCATTATAGTATCCTCTCTTGTTCACGCTTTCCACAAAGCTTACGATCCTGTCCACCTGCTCCTGTGTCAGCTGCGGCAGCAGTATTTCCTCCCCATTGATGTAATAGGTCTCATCGTATTCCACTTTGTTGCCGTTCTCATCCGTATAATACGGCTTCTTCGTAGCATCCTGCACATTCTTCTCAAAGGTGCTGCGAAGTACCGGAAGATTGTATTCCTGTTCCTGTATCTTATCCTGATATTCCTGTGTCAGATAGTAGCGCAGGAATTCCCATGCACCGTCCAGGTTCTTGGATTTTGCAGACAGGGCATACATCCTGTTACCTGCCCATAATATGGATCCCATGTCTCCATCGGTCGGGAAGCCCACAAAGGAGATATCCTCACCGAAGACACCGTTGATCGTACCGTTCAGATCACGGATGTTGCTGATGGAGATGCCATCCAGCAGGGTTCTGTCCTCACGGAACTGGGATTCATAGTTATTCCAGTAATCCTCTCCCCAGTAATCCTCTCCATATTCTACCGGCAGCCCGGCTGCATAGGTCAGCATTGCCACAAAATTATCCGTATCAAATGCACATTTTCCGGTGGATACATCCACGAAATCACTGCCACAATAATTCATCATGGTATACAGGAAGCTGTCTCTGGTCTCATCACTGAAGAGTGCGGTTCCTTCCGGCATGGTATCCCGGATCGTCTGCAGCTCTTCCATAGTAATGGAGGTACGGTCACCGAAAATAGATTCTTTTCCTACCATAGTAGAGATATAGAAGGAAGGAATCACATAGTACAGTTTACCGTCCACACGGTACGCATCCCAGACATTCTGCAGATAGTCGTTTTTCGATAATTCCTCATCCCCCGCAATGAGATCATCCACATTTGCCACCAGTCCCTTGGCAATATAGCTGTCCATTGACATATTGCTGTCCACGACCAGAATATCCGGCATTCCTCCGGAGATGATATCATTATTTAACTGCTTCACACCGAGAGTATAATCCTCTGAAGTGTTGTAGGTATTGTATTCCTTGACTACAATACGGTAAGTGTCACCGGACTTATTATACTCTACTACTTTTCTCTTCAGATCATAGTCGATATAGTTACCGGCCAGTGTAAGAACGATCCGGTCCTTGATATCCTCCGGCTTCACGTGGGTGAACAGACCGCCGCACATTTTACCTTCGGTGTTATCATAGTAAAAGCCCAGGAACTGTTCCTCGTCCAGTACCAGGAAATTGTTCAGGCTGCCGGCAGCCAGATCCGAATTGATATAACTCATGATCTGCTTCGACTCCTGTGTCTGCACATTATAACCGAACAGTCCGTTACTATCGGCATAGTACAGGATGTCACCGTCTCCAGGCACCATATTATAATAACCGCCGTTGGTCAGTGTCGAGGAAAGCTTTATTCCCTCCGATACCGCATCTGTTGCAGGATCATAGGCAGCGATATACATATCCGTGTAATTGCTCTCATCATAATAGATGATCTGCAGCTTGCCATCCGGCGTAATGATATTAGAACTAGCATTGTTAATAAGTGTTGCTACTGCCTCCGGCAGAGCCTTCCGGTCTGTGATACCCTCTTCCGTCACAGTGCATTTCTCTATTTTATCACCGCTTAACATCAGTGTCAGGGTCCCATCCTCATTGGGGATGATACTATGTACCCAGGAATAGCTTTCTTCTGTATTCATATCATTCAGATCAGCTTCCCATAAGATAGTCCCATCCGCACTCCAGCAGATCAATGTATAATCATTCGTACTGCTGTAATCATCTTCGGAATATGTCTCACTATAGTAATTGCGTATTCCGTAGACATTTCCATCCGAGCCGACCGTACAATTGTTGAGCGATGTGCTAGTATAACTGCTGTTCCCTGCCGGTGCATCTACCACATCCATATCCGCTGCCGCAATATCCTGTGTGCTGGCCGCCTGCTCCGTAAGAGGCACTGCTTCATTTCCGTCCCCAGAAGCCTCACCGCCCTGTGCAGGTGCCGGAGTCGCCGGAGCCTCTCCTTCCTTCCACATAGGCAGTTCTACGGTGCCAATGACGGTACCATCCTGTTTCATTGTAGTAAGATGCAGCGTACTCTGACTGCCGTTATCGGAATATTCATAGGTCTCAAACAGAAGGTAAACCGTATCTCCCTTTCTGGTCAGCAGATCAATATTCATATTGTCTGAATCCATATTGAGATCCAGGGCCTGTTCCTTAAATACATACTGTTTTGCAAGGCTGGCATCGGCCGCACTGCTGCCGCCGTTTCCGTTCCCGCCGTTACCCTTTCCACAGGCAGTCAGACCTGCGATCATTGCCACGGTCAACGCGATACTGATCAGTTTTTTCCCTTTCTTTTTCATTCTCCCTCTCCTTTTCTTGTCTGTGTCTGTTGTTTTACGACTGCTGTTCCTCTTTTGTGTCCTCCGGTGTCTGCGTTTCCTCTGTCTGCATGTTCATTGTCTGCGCTTTCTCCGGCTCTTCCGAAGCTGCATCCGCAGGCTCTGTTTCCTCCGCCGGTTCATCCGTCAGCCAGGAGAATTCACTGTCTGCATAAGGGTCTTCCTCCAGTTCCCGCTCCAGTTCCTCCAGGACATCCCTCTCCCTGTGAGGGTGCTTTTTCTCCCTGCGGCGTTCCACAGCCAGCTCTGCCTTATCCTTACCGGTATGCCATACCTCCTTCAAGGTCCAGCCCTTATGGTGCCACCAATGTACAAAGCACCAGATAACGGTCACTACCGGATATAATAACAGAAGCAGCATAACTACCGTAAGCAATGCAATAATGTCTTCATAGCCTCTCGCCAGATTCTCCCAGTAGGGGTAGATGATGGCTTTGCCGTTCATGGAACGCGTTCCGAAGGCAAGGATGGTTTTGATCCGGTTGGGCAGGGAATAACGTCTGCTGTTTTCCACGATCTCGACGTTTTTCTCATCTATGCCGATCCCTTCTTTTACTTTGCCGTAGGCGAACTCATCCACAGGGTTCGGCATCACGATCTCGTAATGATTGATCCCGTTATTCGTACCATAAGCAGACAGTGTCTCATAAGACACATAGACCACCGTGGAATTCAGTCCCGCCGCTTTATCCATTCTGCTGTCCGGGCGTTGCACCACACCGGTGACGATATGGGGTACATTGCCGATATATACTGTCATGCCCACCACATCATTAGAGCCGAACAGCTGCCAGGCCGCATCCTGATCGATGATACAATAATCCTGCATCAGATCATTACCGGAAAAATAGGCGCCGGTGATCAGTTTCAACGGATGGAACATAAAAAAGTCTCCGCCGATACCGATGGCATTGGCATCCAGCGTATTTTTCCCGTTGACCAGGGTGATCTTGCCGTCCGCACTGTAGGCATCCACCCAGAGTCTTGCACTGGGGTTCTCTGAGGTCTCTGTAATAGAGGCCTCCTGCAGCACATTTTTCAGTGAATATTCAAAGCTTTGAATGGTATCCTCCGTCACTTCCGCTTTGGAGGAGAAAAAGCAGCTGATCTGTGCCACATCCTTTTTTTCACTCCAGCGTCCGGCCATCTGCTGGGCATCCTGGGTATTTGCCAGATGGTTGGTCCATCCCAGCAAAAGCAGGAACAGAAGAAAGGATACTACTGCACTGCAGTACCATATGCATTTCTTTTTATTCTGTATTCGAATCCGAAACATCTGATCTGTTTCTTCCTTCCTGTTAAATTATTTTCCGTCTGAAAGACCTTTTATGAATTATTTGCCAGTCTGACCAGCTTTCCTGCCTCTACCGGCTGGGTAGATGTCGTAATGACAAATTCAGAGCCATATAACGCCCCACTCACTGCGGACTGGGTGTCATCACTTGCCAACACTTCCACATCTACACGGGTTGCAACATAACGATTGCCCAGAGGACTGCTCTTGGATTCCACGATCAGGATAAACTTACCGTTGCTGTCCTCACGGATGGCACTGTTGGGTACGATCAGATCGTAATTGGCACTCTTCTGTCCTACGGATACATTTAAGGACTGTCCGGGTGTCACTTCATCTCCGGTGATATCAAAGGTCAGCAGCTTCTTCTGTCCGGGATCTGTGGTATCCGGCTTGATGCTGGCCAGGGTAATATCCATATCACTGTATCTCCAGGAGTTCACCAGGTCTGCCTTATCTCCCACAGAAAGTCTCTTCGCCTGATCATTGGTCACGGAGAAGCTCATGGTAAAGCCCTTACCCTCCGGCTGCATGGTCACCAGTGCAGTATCCGGCTGTGCCTCGTCTCCTGCCTTGACTGTTACGCTGGTAATGGTACCCGAAATGGGGGCTTCGATGCTGGCACCTACCGCATTCTCCTGTAATTTTGCGATATCATCTCTCTGCTTCTGGAGACTGTCTAACTGGTAATCCAGATTCAGTTCCGTGGAAATATCCTTCAGCAGCTGTTCCTTGGTATCCTGTGCTGCTTTCAGCTGGATATTTCGTTTATCCAGTTCGGTCTGCCAGTTCTGGGTCTGCACCGTCAGGGAATTGGTGCTGTTCTCCTTGCTGTTCTGTTTATCTGCCAGTGCCTTGTTGGCATCTGCAAGCGCTTTTACCTTCTCATCATATGCTTTCACCTTGTCCGGATTGTTATTGATAAATGCCTGTCGTTCATTGATCAGCGACTGATACTGTTCCCTGTTCTTCAGTGCCAGCTGGTATTCGTCCTCTGTCACCTGATTGACAAAGCCATTACCGGATACCGAACTTGCAATGTTCTCATTGTATTTATCGATGGTGGCCTGACAGGTGGCCTGAGCTGCCTGCCATTCGCTGATCTTGTCTTTCGCAATCTTGACTTCATCACTGTTTAATGCTGCCTGGGCTGCGTTCACCTTATTCTGCTCCGAACCGGTGTCTGGCGTTCCTCCGGCATCCACGTTCACCTGTGCGGTCTTCAGCTGATTGATTGCGTTGGTGGCTTCATCCACCTGCTTCTGCCATCTGTCGATCTCTGCCTCCGCCGCCACAATGCGACTCTGATAAGTGTTTATGGAAGCCACATTTCCGTTCTGTACATTCTGGAAGGTAGAATTGGAAATGTCACCGGATAACAATGCCAGCTCAAAATCCAGCATTGCCTTATCCAACGCAGCCTGGGCATCGGTCAGTTCCTTGCTTTCCTTATCCTCCAGTAACAGCAGGGGAGCTCCCTTCTCTACCTTGTCCCCGGTCTTTACCAGAACACTGGAGATCGTACGGGTCTCACTGATCTTCACATTATAAGGATCTCCGCTTTCCACCGTACCGGTACCGCGGATCTTCGCCGTGATGGTGCCAGACTGTACATATTGTGCCGCCACCTCCGGAAGGGAATAGTTCATAAATGTGTTGGAGAAAAATGTCAGCACTAACATTACAGACAAGAATATAATGGCTGCATTTTTAACCCATTCTCTTCTCTTTTTTCCACCGTTCTCGTTCATCTTGCTTCTCCTCTATACTTCTCTTTCTATCTGTACTCCGACAGTCGGATCCATGCCGGTATATCCTCAAAATCAGTGATCCTAGCCTTTGACACCGCCCTGGTAGGTAATTCCGTCTACCAGATATTCTTCTCCGTAGAGAAATACCAGAAGACTGGGCACCATGTAGATCGTAGCCACGGCGAATGCCAGTCCGATCTCTCCGGAATTGATCTTGCTTAAGAATACGGACAAGGGATGCATCTCCGCATCGGATAACAGGATCAGCGGCTGTTCCACCATATTCCAGTAATCGATAAATACAAGGATGGCTGCGGAACACAGCGCTCCTTTGCACAACGGCATACAGATCAGCCGATAGATCTGCCACTCTCCGGCACCGTCAATCTGTGCCGCCTCCATGACCCCCACAGGAATTCTCTTCATGAACTTCGTCAGCAGATAGACTGCAAAGGGTGAAAAGATCCCGGGCAGCCAGATGGCCCAGTACGTATTTAATATATTCAGCTTTTCCGCCACCAGATAATTGGGTACTAGCGTTACCTGATACGGCATCAGCATCAATATCACATAGGAAAAAAATACCAATGACCTCAGCTTCCCCGAGTACCTGGCGAATCCATAAGACGCCAGCGATGCCACGATCAGCTGAAACAGTACGATCGGTCCCACCAGGATCACGGAATTCCAGAATTTCAGCAGATATTCCGGGCTTTTCAAAAGCACTGTAGTATACTGGCTGAAGGATACGATATCCGGAATAAATTTCAAATTCACTTTTTCGGAAATATAGACCTTGCCGCCCTTATCATTCGTGGCAAATACCGAACCATAGTTCGCTGATATCTCCGAAGATGACATGAAAGAATTGGTGATCGTCAGAACGATCGGCATCAGGAACAGTATGGCAAAAAAGGCTGCGATCACTGTTGCTATGCTGATGCGGACATTCTCAAATATCTTCTTTCTCTTTTTGAACCGGATTGCCCTTCTAAGTTCAGGCGGTACAGGTTTTTTAAGCTTCTGCTCCATCAGCCTTCCACATCCTTTCCGAAATGATTTTCCACTGCGAACAGAAGTCCGATGATCACGACCATGACGAGAGACATCAGTATCGCTGCTGCAGACAATGTCTGATAATCCAGACTCTTGAACTTATTGTTCATGAAATGCTGCAGCATATAGATGGAATCGTAAGGATAATCTGTTGTCAGCAGATAGATCTCACGGAAGATCTTAAAAGAGCTGATCAGGGACATGATCGTCACAAACAAAAAAGTCGATGACAGATACCGGATCTTGATGTAAAAAAAGGTCTGTAGCGGTGTTGCGCTCTCCAGCCTCGCCACCTCCAGCAGATCATTGGGAATGCTGGCCAGGGCTGCCATGAACAGGATCATATTATATCCAAGATTCTTCCACAAAAACAGGATTACGATAACAATAATGGAATAGCTGGACTTCAGCCAGTCAATCTTCTCTACGCCGAAGACTCCCAGAAGATCATTGACTGCACCGTTATAATGAAACAATACCTGCCAGATCAACACGATGGAGGCTACCGGTACCATCATGGGGCTTAAGAAAAACGTACGGAACTGGCTCCGGAACGGAAGTTTGGATTCCAATACAATGGCAAGCAGCAGGGACAATACCACTGCCAGCGGTACGGCAATGGCCGAGAACACAGCGGTATTATGTACCGCTGTACGGAAAGCGGCATTCTGCACTACATTTCTAAAGTTGTCTAAAAAGACAAAATTCATACTGATGGGATTGTCCACCAGGGAATAAAAGATCACAACCAGAAAGGGTAGAAAAAAGAACGCAAGAACTCCAAGGAAGCTGGGGGCTATAAAAAGCCCCGAGCTCCTCTTGAGTTTTCGCATTCTTCTATCTAATTTGTGATGCTTACGCGTATGTTTCACATGCTGTCTGCTCACGATATTTTAAGCCTTTCCTTTATCTGTTTTCATTCACATAGACCTGTACACGGCTCTGAATGACACCTGCCACATCCGCTACGGACTTCTGACCTTTGAAGAATGCTTCCGCTTCCTCCGTGATGATATTGGTGATCTCATCATTACCGGTTGCACTGGAAGGTTCAGCCACACTGATCAGCTCCTTCAGAATATTGATTTCTTCCTCGGTAGGAGTGTGATAGGTGTACTCCCAGTCTCCGTAACTGATGCCGGAAGTACCGTCCTCCGGAATCGGATTCCCGTTCTCATCCAGGATCTGCTCACCGTTTTCATCTGTCATATATGTCACATTCAGTGCCTTCTCCACCATATCATCCAGTGCAGACTTTCTGGCGGGAAGTCCATAGGAATATAGATCATCAAACGGCTGATTCAGGTAGTTCTCAATAAATGCCCATGCGCCGTCCTTGTTGGAGGAT
>OHIK01001318.1_pt1 | contig 10420 bp, 8 predicted proteins | sample 1568241 | NCBI WGS metagenome assembly OHIK01 (sample SAMEA3879567, study PRJEB24766) | human gut metagenome | biome: human-associated habitat; feature: feces | place: USA | collected 1985/1987 | reverse complement strand
GGTCGTGCTGCCTCAACGCATCACACCGGAATTGGTGAACATGCTCAAAAAATACCACCCGATCTGGCTGAACACCCACTTCAATCATCCGAACGAAGTGACCCCCGAATCGAAGCAGGCCTGCGCACGTCTGGCCGACGCAGGTATTCCCCTGGGCAACCAGTCGGTGTTGCTGCGCGGCGTGAACGACTGCACGCACATCATGAAAAAGCTCGTGCACGAACTGGTGAAGATGCGTGTACGGCCCTACTATATTTATATCTGCGACCTGTCGCTGGGCATCGGACACTTCCGCACCCCGGTATCGAAAGGCATCGAAATCATCGAGAACCTTCGGGGACACACCTCGGGTTACGCCGTTCCGACATTCGTCGTAGACGCTCCGGGCGGCGGCGGCAAGATTCCCGTCATGCCGAACTATGTCATCTCGCAGGCTCCGAACCGCGTGGTACTCCGCAACTACGAAGGCGTAATCACGACCTATACGGAACCGACCGACTACAAGGACGAATGCCACTGCGAAGAGTGCGAGAAAGCACGTCGGAAGGAAGGCGTGGCCGAGTTGTTGAGCGGCGAACGTCTTTCGCTCGAGCCGTCCGAATTGAGCCGTAAGACCCGTAACCACAACCATTAGAACGTAACGCTGCAAGACCAGCCCGCACCGGATTGGGATTCGTAACGAACATATCGGATTTCGGCAGCCTGGCCATCGTCGGTCTGGAGAAGAACACGGGTAAAACCGAATGTCTGAACTACATTCTGGGACAACTCGGTGGTCGGGCGGACCGTTTCGCCCTGACTTCGGTCGGAATCGACGGCGAGAGCCGGGATCAGGTGTGCCAGACAGCGAAACCCGAGATCGAGATTCCCGAGGGAATGATCTTCGTCACCTCGGAGAAACACTACCGGGAAAAACGGCTCGCGGCCGAGGTCCTCGACGTGAGCCTGGAACGGACGGCGCTCGGGCGGCTGATAACGGCCCGCGCGAAGATGAGCGGCAAATTGCTGCTCTCCGGACCTTCGGACACGGCGGGCCTGAAAGCCCTGATCGACCTGCTCAAATCCCGGGGCGTAGGCACGACGATCGTGGACGGCGCCCTGTCGCGGTTGAGCCTGGCTTCGCCAGCGGTCACCGAAGCGATGATCCTGGCCACGGGAGCTGCCGTCGCGGGAAATATTCCCGAACTGGTCCGCAAGACGAAATACGTTTACGAACTGATCGGGATCGAAGAGATCGAAAAGGCGCTGCGTACCCGGCTCGCCCCCCTGACGCAGGGGGTGTGGGCCGTCAGCGACGGCGGCGAACCGATCGACCTCGAATTACCCTCGGTGCTGATGCTCGAACGGAGCGGAGAAAACCTGTTCCGGCACGGCCGGCGGATTTACGCCACCGGCATCGTCACGGACAAGCTGTTCCAACTGCTGCGAACGCAACAACGGGAAGTGGAGTTGATCATCCGCGACTTTACGCGGGTGTTCGCCTCGCCCGAAGCGTTTTACGCTTTCCTGCGCCGGGGGCACCGGATCAGGGTGGTACACCGCAGCCGGCTGCTGGCCGTCACGGTCAATCCGACGGCTCCGTCGGGGCTGGTGCTCGACTCCCGACAGTTGTGCGAAGCGATGCAGGAGGCGTTGCAGATACCGGTTTACGACGTAAAGAAAATGCCCGAATAGAAACGAATACGGCTCACACGAACAGAATCGAGGATCTTAAAGTCCCCTCCGAGGAGGGGAGTCAGAGGAAGGTCAAACGCTCTGACACGGCAGAAGGCCGTGAAATAAATACGCGAACCCGTGTAAAATTGCATCGAATAACCAGAAAGCGAATGCGACTCAAAGAGGCCATACAACATACCAGCGGACTGCGCTGCGTCGTCGAAGGAATGGAGATCTGTTCCTCCGTCGGGCGACGTATGCTCCATGAAATGACATGGCTCGGCGAGGAGTCGGCGATCACGGCGGAACACGACCGTATCACCTCGGTGCTGCGCCTGCTCGAAACCGAAGAGGGACGCGACCGCACCGAAACGATTCGCCGCAAACTGGCCCTGTTGCGCGACATCCGCTCAACGATCGAACGCACGGGCGGCAACTGCGTATTCGACGACATCGAGCTGTTCGAATTGAAGTTTTTCGCGCTGCTGGCGGAAGAGCTTCGACCGCTGGCATCGCAAGGGCGTCTTGCCGAACTTCCCGAGCTGAACGGGGTCGTCGATCTGCTCGATCCGGAAGGCAACCGGCTCCCCCATTTCTTCGTCTATGACGCCTACTCGGAGGAGCTGACGACCCTGCGCAAACAGATCAAGGCCCGCAAACAGGCCGGAGCCGACGAGTCTCAAGTGCAGGAGCTCTATTTCCGCAGCGTGGAGATCGAAGACTGCATTCGGGAGAGGCTCTCCGTCGAATTGCGGAAATACCACAAAGCGTTGCAACAGGCACTCGACCTGATGGGATGGCTCGATGTGGTGATCGCCAAGGCGATGCAGGCCCGCGACTGGGGCCTTACCCGTCCCGCGATAACGCAGGACACGGCCTCCTTCCGAGGCTTGTTCAACCCTGAGCTGCGGATTTCGCTCGAAGCGGCCGGGAAGCGATTCCAGCCCGTGAACATCCGCCTGACGACGGGACCTACGGTAATCACCGGCGCCAACATGTCGGGCAAAACCGTGTTGCTGCACAGCGTCGAGCTGGCCCAGTACATGCTGCAATTCGGATTTTACATTGCGGCCGAAAGGGCGGAAATGGCCCTTGTGGACGAAGTACACTGCTCCATCGGCGACGGACAGGACCAGCTCAGCGGACTCTCGTCGTTCGCGGCCGAGATGATGCGGATGGACGAACTGGCCAAAAGCGTCCGGGCAGGCAGGCGGGTGCTGGCTCTCATCGACGAACCGGCCCGCACGACCAATCCGGTCGAAGGAAGGGCGATCGTGAACGGCGTCCTCGAATTTCTGGCCGACTACGAAGTCCCTTCGCTCGTAACCACCCACTACAACGGCATCGCGGCTCCGTACCGCAAGCAGAAGGTAAAAGGCTTCTCGGAAACGAACGCGGAGGAGAGGATCACGCTGAAAAACATCAACGATTTCATAGACTACTCGCTCGAGGAGGTCACGACGGACGAAGTTCCGCACGAAGCGATCCGGATCGCCCGTATTCTGGGCATCGACCCGGAAATCCTCCGGCGAATCGAACGCAACGAAGAACTCAAAAACAACCAATGACGGCAGCCGTACGGCACAGCCTACATGAACGATATGAAAAGCAAATTAGGAATAGACTTTAACCAGGTGGAACACGCCCGGGACGTAGCGCGCAAGATCGCCAACGGGGTGCAGGATTTTGTGGAAGGTTATACGACGGTAGCCGTCGAGCGGACGCTGTGCCGTCTGATCGGCATCGACGGCGTGGATGCCAACGCGGTACCGCTGCCGAACGTGGTGGTGGAAGAGCTGCGGGAGAAAAACGTACTGGGCGAAGGCGCCCTGTTCTTCCTCGGCAACGCGATCGTCGAAACGGGACTCACACCCCAGCAAATCGCCGAAGAGATCGCTGCCGGCAAACTCGACATCACCCGCTCGGCCGTATGTACGGCAGCCGAGCGCGAAGCGGCGCTGAAACCGTATATCGACGCCAGCATCGCCAAAATCGCAGCCAACCGCCAGCGTCGAGAAAACTACATCGCCACCATCGGCGAAGGGCCGCGCCCCTACCTCTACGTAATCGTAGCGACGGGTAACATCTACGAAGATGTCGTACAGGCGCAGGCCGCAGCCCGACAGGGCGCCGACATCATCGCCGTAATCCGCACTACGGGCCAAAGTCTGCTCGACTACGTGCCCTACGGCGCGACGACCGAGGGATTCGGCGGCACGTTCGCCACGCAGGAGAACTTCCGGATCATGCGCAAGGCTCTGGACGAAGTAGGCGAAGAGGTCGGCCGCTACATCCGCCTTTGCAACTACTGCTCGGGACTCTGCATGCCCGAGATCGCCGTAATGGGTGCACTCGAAGGTCTGGATGTGATGCTCAACGACGCCCTGTACGGCATTCTGTTCCGCGACATCAACATGCAGCGCACGCTGGTCGATCAATATATGTCGCGCGTAATCAACGGCTTCGCCGGCGTAATCATCAACACGGGCGAGGACAACTACCTCACCACGGCCGACGCGGTCGAGGAAGCCCACACGGTGCTGGCTTCCGACCTGATCAACGAACAACTGGCCCTGCTGGCCGGCCTGCCCGAGGAGCAAATGGGTCTGGGACACGCCTTCGAGATGGATCCGATGCTCGAAAACGGCTTCCTCTACGAGCTGGCGCAGGCGCAGATGACCCGCGAGATCTTCCCCAAGGCTCCGCTGAAATACATGCCGCCGACGAAGTTCATGACCGGCAACATCTTCCGGGGACATATCCAGGACGCACTGTTCAACATGGTGGGCATCTGGACTTCGCAGGGCATCCAGTTGTTAGGTATGCCGACCGAAGCCATCCACACCCCGTTCATGTCGGACCGCTACCTTTCCATCGAGAACGCCCGCTACATCTTCAACAACATGAAGAACATCGGCGACGAAGTGGAGTTCAAGGAAGGCGGACTGATCCGCAAACGTGCCAAGGAGGTTTTGGACAAAGCTACCGCACTTCTCGAACGCCTCGAAAAAGAGGGACTCTTCTCGGCGCTCGAGAAGGGAATCTTCGCCGACATCAAACGCCCCATGAACGGCGGCAAGGGTCTGGAGGGCGTGAGCAGCAAGGGCCGCAACTACTACAACCCCTTCGTGGAGATTATGAAAAACGGCAGTCGCGCCGCAGCGAAAAAATGATATTCCGATGCTGCAAGCACGACCAAACGCCTTATTTTAACTATATTAGCATATTGATTCTATGAGTGGAGGATTATATTCAACCGAAGGCAGGGATTTCGACCAGACCCTCGACCTGAAAAAGATAAAGCCCTACGGCGACACGATGAACGACGGCAAAACGCAGTTGAGTTTCACACTGCCCGTGCCCGCCGGCGACGAAGCCATCGAAGCGGCCAAACAGTTGATGAAAAAGATGGGCTTCGAGAACCCGCAGGTGGTATTCCACCGGGAGCTGACGGCCGGTTACACGTTCTTCAACTGCTACGGAAGCTGTACCCATACGGTCGATTATTCGAATATCCATGTCCCGAAAGTCGAATCGACCAAATGGGACATGGCCGAAACGGACAGCTTCATCCGCGAGCAGATCGGCCGCCCGATCGTGGTGATCGGCGCCAGCACCGGCACGGACGCCCATACGGTAGGTATCGACGCCATTATGAACATGAAAGGCTTCGCAGGTCACTACGGACTGGAGCGCTACGAGATGTTCGAAGCCCTCAACATGGGCAGCCAGGTAACCAACGAAGAGTTCATCGCCAAAGCGATCGAACTCAAGGCCGACGCCCTGCTGGTTTCGCAGACGGTGACCCAGAAGGACATTCATATCAAGAACCTCACGGAGCTGGTCGAAATGCTCGAAGCCGAAGGGCTGCGCGACAAAGTGATTCTGGCGTGCGGCGGCCCGCGCATCTCGCACGAACTGGCCAAAGAGCTGGGCTATGACGCCGGCTTCGGCATGAACACCTACGCCGACGACGTGGCGTCGTTCATCGCCCAGGAGATGGCCCGCAGAATGCACCGCAAATAGGAAACGGTCCCGGATTCCAGAACCGCCCCGTTTCAAGACAGTACGACGAACAGACAAAAACGACATAAATCTATGGAAAAGGAACAGATCAGAGAAATCATCGCCAAACGCGTGGCGATGGAACTCAAAGACGGCGACGTGGTGAACCTCGGTATCGGACTGCCGACGGCCGTCCCCGATTACCTGCCGGAAGGCGTTCAAATCTTCCTGCAGAGCGAAAACGGCCTGCTCGGTATGGGCCCGACCCCCGCACCGGGCGAGGAAGACCCCGAATTTATCAATGCCGGCGGCGGATTCGTCACGGCCCTCGAGGGCGCCTCGTGCTTCGACAGCGCCACCTCGTTCGGCATCATCCGCGGCGGTCATGTGAACGCTTCGGTACTGGGAGCCTTGCAGGTCGATGAAAAAGGCGACCTGGCCAACTGGATCATCCCGGGCAAGAAAGCCCCCGGCATGGGCGGTGCGATGGACCTGCTCACGGGTGCCGACAAGGTGATCCTGGCCATGGAACACACGGCCAAAGGCGCACCCAAAATCCTCAAGAAATGTACGCTGCCGCTGACGGCCAAAGGCTCCGTGAACATGATCGTAACCGAAATGGGCGTCATGGAGATTACCCCGGAAGGCATCGTGCTGACGGAAATCAATCCCGAATTCACCGTCGAACAGGTTCAGGCCGCTACCGAAGCGCACCTGATCGTGTCCAAGGATCTTAAACCCATGAAAAAATAGGCCCGCCATGATCAAAACAGGAGATAAATACCGTCACGAAGTGACCTATACGCAGGAAGGCGTGATCGCTTTCGCCGAAATCACGGGCGACAAAAACCCGATCCACCTCGATCCGGAATTCGCAGCCAAAACCCCGTTCGGCCGTCCCATCGTGCACGGATTCCTTTCGGCCTCCGTATTCTCGAAGGTCTTCGGAATGCTCTTCCCGGGACAGGGCACCATCTATCTCTCGCAGGAGATGTCGTTCCGTGCACCCGTCTTCGCCGGGGAGAAATATACGGCCGAATTCGAAGTAATCGACGTAAACACCGAAAAACACATCGGTACGATCAAATGCCTGCTGCTCGATGCTGCCGGCAAAGAGTGCATCACGGGCACCGCCAAACTCAAACACAACAAAGAATTCATCTAAAAAGAGATAACCATGAAAAGACTTGAGAACAGAGTCGCCATCGTCACGGGCGGCACGGCCGGTATCGGCGAAGCAACGGCACTGCGTTTCGCACGCGAAGGCGCACAGGTAGTCGTATGGGCACGTAACGAAGCCCGCGGTAAGGAAATGGAGAAAAAAGCCGCAGCCGAAGGGCTCGCCATCACCTTCGACAAGGTCGATACGAGCGATTTCGAGGCGGTAACCGCTGCGGCCAAGCGCGTCGCCGACAAGTTCGGCAAGATCGACATCCTGATCAACAATGCCGGCATCACCAACGACAGCACGCTCAAGAAAATGACCGTCGAACAGTGGCAGAACGTGATCGACGTCAATCTTTCGGGCACGTTCTACTGCTGCAAGGCCGTGTTGAACTACATGCTCGAAGCCGGCTACGGACGCATCGTCAATGCCTCGTCGGTAGTAGGGCTTTACGGCAACTTCGGCCAGACCAACTACGTGGCCACGAAAGCCGGCCTGATCGGTATGACCAAAACGATGGCCCGCGAACTGGGACGTAAGGGTATCACGGTCAATGCCGTAGCCCCGGGCTTCATCGAAACCGAAATGGTTGCCAAGATGCCTGAGAATGTACTCGACGGCATGCGGGCCAAAGTTCCCGTAGGTCGCCTGGGTCGTCCCGAGGAGATCGCCGCCGCCTATCTCTACCTCGCATCCGACGAAGCGGCCTACGTCAATGGTGCCGTTTTGAGCGTAGATGGCGGTATGACTGTTTAAAATCATTAAAAAACCATACTTATAAAATGAATTTCGAATTGACCAAAACCGAGCAGCTGTTCCGGCAAATGATCCGCGAATTTGCCGAAAACGAGGTGAAACCTCTGGCTGCCGAAATCGACGAAGAGGAGCGTTTCCCTGTGGAAACCGTAGAGAAAATGGCAAAACTGGGAATCTTCGGTATTCCCTTCCCCGTCAACTACGGCGGTGCAGGCGGCAACAACATCCTTTATTCGATGGCCGTCGAAGAGCTGTCGCGCGTATGCGCCACTACGGGCGTGGTCGTATCGGCACACACGTCGCTCTGCGCCGCTCCGATTTATGAGCACGGTACCGAAGAACAGAAAATGAAATACCTGCCCAAGCTCTGCTCGGGCGAATGGCTCGGCGCTTTCGGCCTTACGGAGCCCAACGCCGGTACGGATGCTGCAGCACAGCAGACCACGGCAGTCGATGCAGGCGACCACTATATCCTGAACGGCAACAAAATCTTCATCACCAACGCCCCCAAGGCGGACACCTATGTGGTCTTTGCCGTCACCACCCCGGACATCGGCACCCGGGGCATCTCCGCCTTCATTGTGGAGAAGGGCTGGAAGGGATTCGAGTTTGGCGACCACTATGACAAGATGGGTATCCGCTCCTCCTCTACCGCTGAGTTGATCTTTAATGATGTGAAGGTACCCAAGGAAAACCTGCTGGGCAAGGAGGGTGACGGCTTCAAAATCGCCATGGCCACCCTCGACGGCGGCCGTATCGGCATCGCAGCCCAGGCCCTGGGCATCGCCCAGGGGGCCTATGAGTCCGCCCTGGAGTACTCCAAGGAGAGGGTTCAGTTCGGCAAGCCCATCGCCGCCCAGCAGTCCCTGGCCTTCAAGCTGGCGGACATGGCCACCAAGCTGCGCTGCGCCCGGTTCCTCATCTACTCCGCCGCCGAGCTGAAGGAGCACCACGAGCCCTACGGCATGGAGTCCGCCATGGCCAAGATGTACGCCTCGGACATTGCCCTGGAGGTCACCAACGACGCGGTGCAGATCTTCGGCGGCACTGGTTTCCTCAAAGGTATGGACGTGGAGCGGATGTACCGCGACGCCAAGATCACCACCATCTACGAGGGCACCAATGAGATTCAGCGGGTGGTTATTGCCTCCCACCTCATCGGCAAAATCTCCAAGGGCAGCGGCAGCGGCAGCCGCTCTGTAGCCAAAAAGCCCGCCCCCATCACCGGCGTGCGCAAGCGCCAGCTTTTCCGGGACGGAGCGTCCAAGGACAAGGTGGCCGCTCTGGTGGAGGCACTGAAGAAGGACGGACACGACTTTACCGTGGGCATCCCCATGGACACCCCCATCAACCAGGCTGAGCGGGTGGTCTCTGCCGGTAAGGGTATCGGCGACAAGAAGAACATGAAGCTCATTGAGAACCTGGCGAAAGCTGCCGGCGCCGCGGTGGGTTCCTCCCGCCCGGTGGCCGAGACGCTCAAATATGTTCCTCTGAGCCGCTATGTAGGCATGTCCGGCCAGAAGTTTACCGGCAACCTATACATCGCCTGCGGTATCTCGGGCGCCACCCAGCATCTGAAGGGCATCAAGGACGCCTCCACCATCGTGGCCATCAATAAGAATGGCAACGCCCCTATCTTCAAGAACTGCGACTACGGCATCGTGGGCGATGTCAACGAGATCCTGCCCCTGCTGGCCGCCGCCCTGGACACTGGTGAGAAGCAGCCGGCGCCCCCCATGGTGAAGATGAAGCGGCCTCCCGCCCCCAAGCCCGAGCCCATCGGCAAGCGCTATGTCTGCGGCGGCTGCGGCTATGAGTACATCCCTGAGCTGGGCGACGAGGACGCCGAGATCGCCCCCGGCACCCTGTTTGAGAACCTGCCCGAGGACTGGGTCTGCCCCGAGTGCGCCGAGGGCAAGGATCAGTTCATTGAGGCCTAACGAACAGAAGGAGGAATCGCAATGTATTGCGTGCGCAAGGTAACGGACGATCTGTATTGGGTGGGGGCCAACGACCACCGGCTCCACCTGTTTGAAAACATCCACCCCATCCCCAGGGGGGTTTCCTACAACGCCTATCTGCTGTTGGACGAGCAGTCCGTCCTCTTCGACACGGTAGACTGGTCCGCCTACCGCCAGCTCCAGGACAACCTGGACCACCTGCTGGGCGACAAGCCCCTGGACTGGCTGGTGGTCAACCACATGGAGCCCGACCACGGAGCCAGCGTGGAGCAGATCCTCCGCCGCTACCCCAAGGTGAAGGTGATCTCCACTGAGAAGTCCTTCATGCTCATGCGGCAGTTCGGCTTCCACCCCGACGAGCACGAGTGTGTCGAGGTGAAGGAGGGGGACACCCACTGCTTCGGCAAGCATACCGTCACCTTCGTGGGTGCCCCCATGGTCCACTGGCCCGAGGCCATGGTCACCTTTGACACCACCAACGGCGCGCTCTTCTCCGCCGACGCCTTTGGCTCCTTCATCGCCCTGGACGGCAAGCTCTTCGCCGACGAGGTCAACTTCGACCGGGACTGGATTGACGAGGCCCGCCGCTACCTCACCAACATCGTGGGCAAGTACGGCCCCCACATCCAACTGCTGCTGGGCAAGGCCGCCGGCATTCTGGACCAGATCAAGTTCATCTGCCCCCTCCACGGGCCCGTGTGGCGCAAGGATCTGGGCTACTTCATCGACAAGTACGACAAGTGGAGCCGCTATGAGCCGGAGGAAAAGGGCGTCATGATCGCCTACGCCTCCATGTACGGCAACACCGAGGCCGCCGCCCAGGCCCTGGCCGCCAGGCTGTGTGAGAAGGGCATCACCAATGTGTCGGTGTACGACG
>OHIK01001314.1_pt1 | contig 10439 bp, 6 predicted proteins | sample 1568241 | NCBI WGS metagenome assembly OHIK01 (sample SAMEA3879567, study PRJEB24766) | human gut metagenome | biome: human-associated habitat; feature: feces | place: USA | collected 1985/1987 | reverse complement strand
TTTTTCGATCAGGCATGTCTTTCTGTTCTTTGGCATACCCATTAGAATAAGGAGGAATGCAAAATGAGGGAAGAAAATTACGGAAGAATGAATCTGGCGGTACAGGACGGCGCCAATAGCACAGAAGATTGGGATGAGGCGTTTGAGGAAGAGCTGGAGGAGATAGAGGAAGAACCTAGGGAAAAGAAGCATCTTCTGCGGAAAAGCGGACAATTGGTGACGGTTTTACAGATTGGCTTGTGCGGCTTGGTTTTGCTGGCGGCGTTTTTACTGCGCCTGATTGGCGGGGCCCCTTATGAAAGCGTTCGATTCTGGTATGAGGATGAGATCAATAAAAGCGTCATCGCCGGAACCATTGTGGAGCAGGGGGAAGAGGCGCTTCAGGGCGCTTCCGCCCAAGTGGCCAAAACCATTGAGGACTTTGGGAAAAAGGTATTGGTATAGCCCTGATGGAGTTTACGTTTCGCGAATGCAGAATTTTTGTCAGTTTTTGGTTCGTAGTCATTCTGGCGGTATCCGCCGTACTGGATCCATCGGGTGGGGTTCTGTGCGGGTTGCTGGCGGCGGTGGTTCATGAACTGGGGCACCTGCTGGAAATGGCCCGGCAGAATTGCCTTCCCCAACGGATCGCTTTTAAAATGTTCCGGGTGGATATGATTGACAGCCGCCGGAATGAGAGAAGCTACCAGAAGGACCTGCGGATTATCTTAGCGGGACCGGGGCTGAATTTCTTGGCGGCCGTACTGTGCTTTCCCATTTACCTGCTGTTGCCTTATCAATGGCTGGGCTTGTTTTTCTCAGCCAATCTGCTGGTAGGATTTTTTAATATCCAGCCAATCGTTACTTTAGACGGCGGCGCGGCCTTATACGCTATTTTATCGGTAAAGCTGGGGGAGAAAAAGGCCGCCTTCTGGACCAATTTTGTTTCCTTTGCCGCATTGGTACCCTTGGCGGCGCTGGGCTTTTGGATCCTGCTTAGAAACCCTTATCAGTTTTCACTGCTGTTTATCAGTGTTTACTTGATGGGTGTTTTAGTCCTGCAAAAAACAGACTACTTATAGCATCCCGGAATAGCGAAAGGCATTTTATTTTCCCCCGCTGAAAACAGCCCTCCAACGCAGGAAAAATCTTGGACCTTAGGGGCGAAAACCGGCAAATTTATATTTATGTCCGAGACGAAAAAGTACGGCTTATCTCCTTGCGCCCATCTATGAATCTTCGGCCGCTGGATTGCACTTTTGATTCCAATATGCTAAACTGTTATATATACATAATTGGAACCGGTGCGGTGTTGCTGCGGGTTCCTTTTATGAATTTAAACCTCTGCTGGAATAGGCCACCTTTAGGAAGGAAACGCCCCGGCAGAATGGAGGGTCAAACGATGCTTCCCAAAAAAATTTTAGTGGTGGAAGACAATGAAATCAATCGGGCGATGCTGCGTGAAATATTATCTCCACAATACCAAGTGCTGGAAGCGGAAAACGGCCAAGTCGCGCTTGAGGTTTTAAAGCAATATAGGGAAGAAATTTCCTTGATTTTACTGGATATTGTTATGCCTGTTATGGATGGATATACTTTTTTATCAAAGGTCAAGGAGAATAGAGCGTATTCTTCTATTCCCGTGATCGTCACCACCCAAAGCGAAGGAGAGTCCGACGAGGTTACGGCCTTATCCCACGGCGCTACCGATTTTGTGGCCAAGCCCTATAAGCCGCAGGTCATTTTGCACCGGGTAGCCAGTATCATCCATTTGCGGGAAACCGCCGCGATGATTAACCTCTTTCAATATGACCGGTTAACCGGGGTTTATACCAAAGAATTTTTTTATCAGCGGGTCCGGGAAATTTTGAGGCAAGAGCCGAAAAAGGACTATGATATCATTTGCTCGGATATTGAAAATTTTAAACTGGTTAACGATGTTTTTGGAATTCCCGCTGGGGATAAGCTGCTGAAGGAGATCGCGAAACGGTATTTACAGCTAATAGGCGGCCGGGGAATCTGCGGACGTTTTAACGCGGATCAGTTTATTTGTTTGATAGAGCACCTGCCTGAATACAAGGATGAGTGGTTTGTGCAGGCCACCGCGGAAGTTGGCGCTTTGGCTAACAATAGCAATATTGTGATGAAGTGGGGCATTTATCATATTGACAGCCGTTCTATTTCCGTGGAGCAAATGTGCGACCGGGCGCTTTTAGCGGTCCGCAGCATTAAAGGGCAGTATGGAAAATATTTCGCGACCTATGACGATGAGCTTCGGGATAAATTGCTGCGGGAACAGATGATTACAGATAGTATGGAACCTGCGCTGGCCCAAGGCCAGTTTGAAATTTATCTGCAGCCCAAATATCAAATTAAGGATAATAAGCTGGCTGGCGCGGAAGCGTTGGTCCGGTGGAACCATCCCCAGTGGGGGCTCTGGTCGCCGGCGGAGTTTATTCCGCTGTTTGAAAAAAGCGGCTTTATCACAAAACTTGACCAGTATGTTTGGGAAAAAACCTGCGCCCTTCTGCACAGCTGGGATCAAAAGGGGTATCCTAATATACCAGTTTCCGTCAACGTTTCCCGAGCGGATATTTATAACGTCGATTTGGCGGATTTCCTGATGAAAATGATTAGGAAATATGAATTGAAGCCATCATGCCTGCATCTGGAAATTACGGAAAGCGCCTATACAGAGGATCCTAACCAAATTATTGCCACGGTAGGAAACCTGCGGGAGCTTGGGTTCGATATTGAGATGGATGATTTTGGAAGCGGTTATTCATCCCTGAATATGCTGAATAAAATGCCGGTGGATGTTTTAAAGCTGGACATGCGGTTTATCCAAAGTGAAACGGCAAAGCCGGTGAACCAGGGCATTCTCCGTTTTATTATGGGACTAGCCCGCTGGATGGGCTTGCAGGTGGTTGCCGAAGGTGTGGAAACCGGGGAGCAGTTAGAGCGCCTTCGGGAAAGCGGATGTGATTTTGTTCAGGGGTATTATTTCGCAAAACCTATGCCCTGCGAGTGTTTTGAGGAATTGCTGAGAAAGTACAGCGAGAGCCTGGATCCGGAGGTTGTGCAGGAGCCGGCTGATGAGGAGGATAATCAGAAAAAGGTAATGCTGATCGCCGATGAGGATGAAGATTACCGCCGTGAGGTTCGTAAAACCTTTGAGGAACGGTATCGAATCGTGGAGGCAACCAGCGGACAGGAAGCGCTGAATTACGCGGCCAAGGACCAATATAAGATTGCCGTGATGCTTTTGAGTATGACGCTGCGCCATCCAGACGGCAACTCCGTGCTGGAGGGCCTTCAAAAAGAAAAGGCGGTATGGGGGATTCCCGTGATTGCTACGGCGCCTTGCGACCCTCAGCTGGAGGCAAAAGCGTTGGAGCTTGGCGCGGATGATTTCGCGGGGAAACCCCACCTGCAGCAAAGCCTGTGGAAGCGGGTTTTGAGGGCGGAGGAAATTTCCGCCGCACGGCACCGGGAACTTCTGCTGCAGGATGCGGCTTACCGGGATTATCTTACCGGCCTTTTAAACCGGAGAGGGCTGGACGCCATGGTGGCGACTCTCAGTAAAAAGGAAGCGCCGCTGGTTGTTTATCTGTTTGATCTGGACAATCTAAAAAAGATTAATGATACCTATGGCCACATGAAGGGCGACAGGCTTCTGATGGAATTTGGTACGTTTCTGCGTTCTCACGCGCGGGAAACGGATATCGTGTGCCGCTTTGGCGGCGATGAGTTTATCTTTATTATGAGGCAGGTTAACTCGACGGAAGCCGCGCTAAAAAAGGGGAAAGAGCTGTGCGAAAAGGTTCGGCAGATTAGATGCACGGAAGAATTTCCGGTGGCATGTTCCGCGGGAATGGCCCTTTGGAATCTGGAGGAGCCGCTGCAAAAGGTAATTGCTCAGGCGGACCGAGCTTTGTATTTCGCCAAAAAGGAAAATAAGGGAAGCTGCTGCTTATGGAGGGGATGAGGCGGATGGCCGATCAGAAGGCGAAAACGCTTTCTCAAGAGTTTTGCCGCGCCTGGTTTGAGCGGCGCGACCCCGAGGAAACCTTAGCTTTTTTAACAGAAGATGTGGCCTTTGTCGGTACTGGGGAAGGCGAATACGCGCAGGGAAAGGCTGAAATGGCGCGGTACCTCCAGAATGATATTCTGGAGATTCCCGAGCCTTTTTCCTATACGCTTTCTTGGATTCACGAACAGGCGGCCGGCGCGGACACGCTGTTTTTGTCCGCGGAGCTGACGCTGAAAAATACCGTATATGCTTGGCGGCTTCGAGCTGCTTTCGTTTTAGTGCGGGAAGAGCGCAGTTGGAAGATCAAAAGCCTGTATTTTTCAGAGCCCAGCAGCAATCAGAGAGACGGGGAACACTATCCGTGGACGCTGGCCATGGAAAATACCGTCCGGCAGCGCCGGGAATTGCTAAACGACTCCCTGGCCGGCGGTATGATGGGCGGTTACCTGGAGCCGGGATTTCCTTTCTATTTTATCAACCGCCGTATGCTGGAATATCTGGGATATGAAAATGAAGAAGAGTTTGTCGCTGATATTAAGGGACTGATTTCCAACTGTATGCATCCCGGCGACCGGGAAATGATCGACCAGGCGGTGGCGGACCAATTGGACGAAAATGGAGAGTATGTGGTTGAGTACCGGATGAAGAAAAAAGACGGCTCCTATATCTGGGTTCATGACATGGGCCGAAGGATGATATCTGAAGATGGAAGGCCCGCCATTACATCGGTCTGTATTGACATTACAGCGCAGAAAAGCGCCCAGGAGGAAGTGCTGCATCTTTACAACAATATTCCCGGGGCGGTGCTCCGCTGCCGGCTGGATCCCGTATTTTCGATTATTGACGCCAACGACGGCTTTTTTGAATTTCTGGGCTATACCAGGGAGGAATTTGCGGCCTTAGGAAACCATATGACCGCGGTCATCTATCCGGACGACCTGCTGGTCATGCGAGATAAGATGAAAGAGCAGCTGCGCCGCGGAAACACGCTTCATGGACAGGACCGCCTGGTTTGTAAGGGCGGCGTTGTTAAATGGGTTTCCATGAAATCACAGCTGATTACAGAAAAAGACGGAGAGCAGTATTTTTACTGTGTCTTTGTGGATATTACCGAGGAAAAGCTGCTTCAGGACCGGATGAAGGAACTGTATGAAACGGAGCTTTCCTATTTTGCAAAGCTTTCCGATACAGGAGGCTGCATCCAAGGGCGGATCAATATCACCCAGAACCGGATGGAAACCTATCTTTCCACCTCCGATGTAGCGGTAGCCCATGTGGGAGATACCTATGATAAAACCATCGGGAATTTTTCCGCTTCTGCCGTAGACACCACGTATGGCGAAGTCATTCGCAGCACTCTCAAAAAAGAAAAGGTGCTCGCCGATTATGCTGCCGGCAAGGTGGATTATAATTTTGAATTTCTGCGCAAACGCAACGGCGGCGGAGCCTTTTGGGGGAGCACCAGCTTTCGCAGCTGCTTGAATCCGGAAACTGGGGATGTTATTGTTTTCTTCTACACCTTTGATATTACCGAGCGTAAATTGCAGGAAATGCTTTTGGACCGTATCGTGGAACTGGATTACGAATATATTATGGAGATTGATGTCCCTCAGGATAGTTATTGGCTGATTTCTTTTGATGAAAACCGCCAGGATGCGGTGTCCGGCAAAGGCTCGTTTCAGGAGGAAATCCGGACAATCGCGGAGCGGTTTATGGATGCTAAGGCAAGAGGCGAATATTTAGAAAAGCTTGATTATAAGTATATGGAAAAAAAGCTGGAACACCAGGATACCTACTCCTTTGTGGTAGAAATGAATGGGGACCAGGGGGAGAACCGGATTAAGCGCTTTCAGGTTTTTTACATTGATAAAAGGATGAAACGGGTTTGCCTGGCGCGTACTGATGTTACCGATTTGGTCCGGCAGGAACAGCAGCAAAAAAAGGAACTCTCTAAGGCGCTGGCGGCTGCTAAGCGGGCTAACGCCGCCAAATCGGACTTTCTGTCCTGCATGTCCCACGATATCCGTACGCCGATGAACGCGGTAATCGGAATGACCACGCTGGCGGTGGCCCATCTGGATGACCGGGATAAGGTAGCGGACTGCCTGCAGAAAATCACCGCCTCATCCAAGTACCTGTTGAGCCTGATTAACGATATTTTGGATATGAGCAAAATCGAACAGTCTCAAATCGTCTTGAACCAGATCCAAATTTCTCTTCCGGATTTGCTCCGTCAGCTTTCTGCCATGATGGCCCCTCAGGCGTACGGGGCGGGGTTGAAATTTCAGATTCGCACAGAGGGCATCCGTCACAAGGCGTTTTTGGGGGATAATCTGCGGGTTAACCAGATTTTAATCAATATTCTCAGCAACGCTATTAAATTTACGCCCCCAGATGGCCGGGTGGATTTCCTTGTGAAGGAATTGGGCCCTGTGAAAGGCGCCCAGTTTGTCCGCTACCGTTTTACCATTCAGGATACGGGAATAGGAATGCCAGAGGAGTTTCTTCGGCACTTGTTCGATCCCTTTACCCGAAGCCCAACTGCGGCGAAGATCGAAGGGACCGGCCTGGGGCTCAGCATCACCAAGGGCTTGGTGGATTTAATGGGCGGTGTCATTTCGGTGGACAGCTGGGAAAACAAGGGAACTACTTTCCAGGTAGAGCTGGAATTTTTGATTGCGGAGGAAGAGCCGGAGCCTTCTTTGGAAACCCGGCGGGAGCCGCTGGGAATAGAGAACGACGGCGTTCTTGCGGGGCGGCGGTTTTTGATAGCGGAAGATAATGCGATCAACGCGGAAATACTTTGCGGGCTTCTTGAATTGCAGGGAGCCAAATTCACAGTCACTAAGAATGGAGCCCAGGTGGTTCAAACCTTCCGAGACACGCTGCCGGGAGTGTATGACGGGATTTTGATGGACATACAGATGCCTGAAATGAATGGTTACCAGGCGACCCAGGCCATCCGGAAGCTGAAGCGGGAGGATGCCAGGACCATTCCTATCATCGCCATGACCGCCAACGCTTTTGCTGAGGATATCGAGAAATCCCTAAGCTGCGGGATGAACGCGCATGTGGCGAAACCGATTGATATCAACGTCTTGCGGACGGCCCTTCAGAAAGTTCTGTATACTGAGCCGTGAACCGTTTGAAAACCGCAAAAAGGCGCCAGAAAGACCTGATTTTAACATAGAATACGAAACGAAAAACAGCAGGTAAGGCCGCAAAGCCTTGCCTGCTGTTTTTCGTTTCTTTTAAGAAAGGTCACTCCCGCTTATATTTGGCGACATGCGTCTTGATAGATTCAAAGCTTTCGTCACTAATGACATGCTCCATTCGGCAGGCGTCTTCCACGGCGGTATCTGGGCTTACCCCCAGAGCGATCAGCCAATCAGAAAGAAGCGTGTGCCGTTCGTAGATTTTTTCGGCGATCTCCCGTCCCTTATCCAGAAGCGTGATATATCCGGCCTCATCTACCTCCAGATACCCGTTCGTGCGCAGATTTTTCATGGCGATACTGACGCTGGGCTTGGAAAAAGAAAGTTCACTGGCAATGTCGATGGAACGCACATGGCCATTGCGCTTTTTTAAAATTAATATGGTTTCCAAATAATTCTCAGCGGATTCTTTAATTCGCAAGTGATGTCACCTCGCTTTACAAAAAAATGGAATATATCTTAATCTAGTCTAACATAAATTGGCTGGCTTTATCAAGTGAACCTCTGACATTAATTGACTTATTCGCAAGATTGTGGTATTATCCCAATATGCAGTTAGATAAAACTAACTATACGCTTTTGAGATTTCCTTTCGAAATGATAAAATGCGGATTGAAGGGTTGTGCCGTTATTTTTTTGATAGGAGAAAAAACCGATTAATGAAGAAATTCTGAAAGAGACAGTGGCAGACGGCGGCCTAGCGGATTGTAAAGGCGAAGGCTATCTCTGGGAGACAATAGGACCTGAGGTGTCGGCGATAAACTACAAATACCTAAGGGGATGCCCGTAAAAACAGTATCAGCTTTGGGAGTAAAAGAAAATTGCCACACTATCGTTTTTTATATCGAATAAAAACAATAATATCGCGATTTTTAAAAAAATAGCATTAAATTTACGTGATTATTGTATGACTATATTGACATACAATTTAAGACATACAATTTTGGAGCAATTAACGCAAAAAAAATACTGTTTTAAACAAAATTTGTAAAAAAAACAGTATTAAAAAAATTTGTCTTAAATTGTATAAAATACCAGTTGAGCGGAGGACGGTATCATAGGATGTGAGTGTCCTTCGGAACACAAAGGAGGCATTTTGATGCTGAAAAGAAAATTACGGACAGGAAAGACTTTGCTGGCGGCGTTTCTGGTATTCATTATGATTGCGATGATACTCCCTGTGGCTGCTTTTGCCGCCGGGGAAACCGTGGAAAATGTAAGGTCGATATCAATTACGAAGAATACCACCCAGGAGGAGCTTGACGCTTGGGCAGAAGGCGCCGCGGTGATTACCGGGAACCCGGGTGAAAGCCGTACAATAACGCTGAACAAGAACATCTCTCTGGCCAGCGGCCAAAACATTAATTTTGGTCAATTTGATTACACCGGTAGCGGCGAGGGGGCGTCCCAGCCCTATTTGACCTTGGATTTAAATGGGCACACAATCACTGGCTTAAGTATTGTGCTTACTAATTATGGGAATTTGATCATTGAAGATAGTTCAGAGGAACAAACAGGTGAAATTATATATGACGGCGGTGCATATTTTGCCGCCGTACAAAATGCCGGCTATAACCTGCAGATCAAAGGCGGCGCTTTTGTCTGCAACGGCGCCGGCGCCAGTGGATATAACGCCGCGGTAAACACAGCGGCCAATACAACCACTATTATTGACGGCGGCACATTCCAGGGAAATAACGCCACCGCGGTAATTTCCTATGGGGATACCACTATTAACGGCGGCGATTTTTATGGGAAATATGGGGTGGCTGTAAAAGTAGGCAGTGAAGGAAACGAAGGTAAAATTGAGTTCCCGGCGGATTCCACCGCCGTTGTAAACGCGGATGCGGCGGCCTTCTACCGGATAGAGGGAACTGGAGCAAACCAGGATAAAGCCGGAACTATCGTTGCCGGGGGCGGAGATTTTAACGCGCCGCAAATTGTTAAAGAAAATACCGGTACAATTCCAAGTACTACTGTCATCACAGGCGGAAGCTATGAGGTTTCTCCTGTTGGCTATGTTCCCGACGGAAACGCGATAGTTGGGTATACTGCCGCTGGCGATCAGAGCGTTTCATACCTTGTGGGAACCGGCGAAATTGAGCAGGCGGCGGCTTCCGCCACAGCAGGCGCCCAAATTGAAATTTTGGCCGGATCTGTGAATTTATCTATTACCACAGATGGGGTAGAGGTCATCAATTCTGGTGATGGAAATGTCATTGTAAATGACACGGAAATTCAGAAAAACGATGGAATTTTTACACACAGTCACCTCCCGGCAAAAACGGAGGCGAAAGCGGCTTCCTGCACTGAGAAAGGTAACATTGCCTACTGGTACTGTGAAGGCTGCGGCAAGTATTTCAGCGACGAAGCCTGCACGACGGAAACTACATTGGAAGCAACTGTGATTCCGGCAAAGGGCCACGGTGAAACCGAAATCAAAAACGCCAAAGACGCTACCTGCACAGAAGAAGGCTACACCGGCGATAAGGTGTGCAAGGACTGCGGCGAAGTCATTGAGCAGGGCAAGGCGATTGCGAAGGTTGCGCATACCTACAAAGACGGCAAATGCACTGCTTGCGGCGCTGCTGACCCGAATTATAAACCCTCAACGACCCCGGAGCCGTCTAAGCCGGAAAAAGAAAACTCGTCCATATCTGAAGGGGAGAAACAGCCTCAGACCGGTGACAGCGCTCCTATCATTTTTTGGGCCGCCTTGTTGTTTATCAGCGCCGGCGCGGCGGTTTTGGTACTGTTTTTAAATAAAAATGAAAAGATAAAGATGTGAGGTTTTGCGGCCAGCATAAAAATTCAGAAATAAAAAGCAGCGCGGAATGTTAATTCCGCGCTGCTTTTTCTTACGGGCGGCGTGTTGGTGGCTTAAGGCAAAGCCGGCTGTTTTCATCGGTAATGCGGAAGCGGAAAAAGAAAAGTACCGGTCAAGAGCGTTGCATTGGAAGTGAAATTACAGTATAATTAACAATTAAGGTTTCTAACGCCATAGGATAGGAGAAAACGGAATGAATCCCAAGCTGGAAAAAATATTACTCAAGGTGCAAAAGCCCGGCAGATATGTGGGCGGGGAAAGCAACCGCGTGGTCAAGGAGAAAAGCCAGGTTGACGTGCGCTTCGCTTTTTGCTTTCCCGACGTCTACGAGGTGGGGATGTCCCATCTGGGCATGAAGATATTATACGGGCAATTCAATGAAATG
>OHIK01001304.1_pt1 | contig 10473 bp, 5 predicted proteins | sample 1568241 | NCBI WGS metagenome assembly OHIK01 (sample SAMEA3879567, study PRJEB24766) | human gut metagenome | biome: human-associated habitat; feature: feces | place: USA | collected 1985/1987 | reverse complement strand
AAGCCTAAGACCAAGGGCAATGACAGTCTGGACGATTATGATTATGGCGAGGAAGATTCCGAGGAATGGGAAACTGAGGATGAGGAAGTCCTTGAGGATGGTTTTGAGGGTTCTGACCCTAATGAGGAAAGTGATAGAACAGATTGAACCGTTTGAGCGTAGCATATTTCAAATCATTGCGGGATAAGGGACAGAGGACAGGGAGAAATTCCTGTCCTCTGCTGCTCTACTCACTCTCTTACTGCAAATCTACACCCAAAATCAGCACATGGTCAAAGAAAGGAGGACCTCACAATGAACACCTGGAACTTGTTATTACACTTTCTGATTATTTTTGATCTGGTCGCCTTCGGAATTTACTTTGGAGGAGACATTCTTTTCACTGCTATAAGCAAAGTTCAAAAAAAATCAAAGAAGGACGATGACTTGGATCTTTATGATTTTGAAATTGAGACCGCACCCCAAAAACGCTCTTTATGTGTGGACTCAATCCGAATGCTTTATTCTGGTGAGATAGATGAATTTGTGGAAAAGGAACTGTTGCCTGATGCAGCGGAGACCATGAACGCTTTATCTGAAGCTGAAAAAACAGCAGTTAGCCTGTTACTAAAAGCTTATATCGGTTTTTTGAGCGAAGAAGCAACGGTAGATGAACAAAGTTTTCCCATGGTTAAGGAACTGTTGTCTTATACACAGGGCAGCAAAGAAGATGGTGAAAAAGATGCCATAGATTGTCTGATGGAAGATACGGTCAGCAGAACCCACAGACATCGAGAATATTACAACAATTATCAACGCTATCAACTGATGCAGGTGGATAAAGAGCGTGTGATTATGGCCTGCAATATCATAATCAATGATTTGATTGGCAGGTTGTACCGATATGATTATCGCTTTGGCTATGACATTACACTTGCCTCAGAACACAGCATTGCAAAAAAACTGTCTGATAATTGGCAGAATGAATGGGAGGTTGAAGATTATGAAGCTGGTGATTGCTGAAAAACCATCGGTTGCACAAAGTCTGTCGGCGGTGATTGGTGCAACCGCCCGTAAGGACGGGTATCTGGAGGGAAACGGCTGGCGTGTCAGCTGGTGCGTGGGCCATCTGGCCGGGCTTGCAGATGCAGACAGCTATGACCCCAAGTATGCCAAGTGGCGATATGATGACCTGCCTATTCTGCCGGAGCATTGGCAGATGGTGGTGGGAAAGGATAAGAAAAAGCAGTTTGATATTCTCAAAAAGCTGATGAATGCCCCGGATGTGACGGAGGTGGTAAACGCTTGCGATGCCGGACGCGAGGGCGAGCTGATCTTCCGCAGTGTCTATGAGCTGGCAGGCTGCCAAAAGCCGATGAAAAGGCTTTGGATTTCTTCGATGGAGGACTCCGCCATCAGGGAGGGCTTTGCAAACCTCCGCCCCGGTGCGGACTATGACGGACTTCGGGATGCTGCTCTCTGTCGTGCCAAGGCCGACTGGCTGGTGGGGATCAATGCGACAAGGCTTTTTTCCGTGCTGTATCACCGAACCCTCAACATCGGGCGCGTGATGTCCCCGACGTTGGCGCTTATTGTTCAGCGAGAAGCTGAGATCGACACCTTTCAGTCGATTCCCTTTTATACCGTGGCGCTGGAGCTACCCGGTTTTACCGTATCCGGGGAGCGCATGGCGGATAAGGTTGCTGCTGAGCAGCTGAAAGAAGCCTGTCAGGGTGCAAATGTCACAATCAAAAAGGTGGAGTGCAAGGAAAAGTCCGAAAAGCCGCCTGCCCTCTATGACCTGACTACTCTGCAAAGAGATGCCAACCGCCTGCTTGGATTTACAGCCCAGCAGACCCTGGACTATCTGCAAAGCCTGTATGAAAAGAAGCTATGCACCTATCCCCGTACTGACAGCCGCTATCTGACTGGCGATATGGCAGACAGCCTGCCGGTGTTGGTGAATCTGGTTGCCAATGCTATGCCGTTTCGCAAAGGAATCGCTATTACCTGTGATCCGCAGACGGTAATCAACGATAAGAAAGTAACCGACCACCACGCAGTAATCCCTACCAGAAATCTCAAGGATGCAGACCTTTCTGCCCTTCCTGCGGGAGAAAAAGCGGTGCTGGAGCTGGTGGCCCTGCGTCTGATGTGCGCCGTAGCCCAGCCCCATATCTATTCGGAAACCGTTGTAATTGCAGCGTGTGCCGGTGGGGAGTTTACCACAAAAGGAAAAACGGTGAAGCACCCCGGATGGAAAGCACTGGAGGACGCTTATCGTGCCAAAATGAAGGATACAGAGCCGAAAAAAGAGGGCGTAGAGAAAGCCCTGCCGGAGCTGACCGAAGGACAGACCCTTTCGGTTTCTGCGGCAATCGTCAAAGAAGGCAAAAGCAGTCCGCCTCAGCACTTTACGGAGGACACCCTATTGTCCGCGATGGAGACTGCCGGAAAAGAGGATATGCCGGAGGATGCCGAGCGAAAAGGTCTGGGTACACCGGCCACCCGTGCCGGTATTTTGGAAAAGCTGGTATCTGCCGGTTTTCTGGAACGAAAAAAGAGCAGGAAAACGGTGCAGCTTCTCCCTTCCCACGATGCAGTTTCCCTTATCACAGTGCTGCCGGAACAACTGCAATCGCCGCTTCTGACTGCCGAGTGGGAGTACCGCCTGGGAGAGATCGAGCGCGGGCAGCTTGCCCCGGAGGAATTTCTGGCCGGGATCAGCACCATGCTGAAAGATCTGGTGGGGACTTATCAGATCATCAAGGGAACTGAGTACCTGTTCACTCCGCCCCGTGAGGTGGTGGGCAAATGCCCTCGCTGCGGCGGTGAAGTTGCAGAACTGCAAAAAGGCTTCTTCTGTCAGAATGATTCTTGCAAATTTGCAATCTGGAAAAACAACAAATGGTGGGCTGCCAAGAAAAAAGAGCCGACCAAAGCTGTGGTGTCTGCGCTGCTGAACGATGGCTGTGTCCGTGTGACGGGGCTATATTCGGAGAAAACCGGAAAGACCTACGATGCCACTGTGGTTTTGGAGGACGATGGACAGTATGCCAATTTCAAGCTGGAATTTGACCAGCGGAAAGGAGGCAGCCGATGAAGCTCTCTTTAGTGGAACGGGAAACCATTCTCCTCTATAACCAGGCAGAACCAATGGCTGAGGTCTATACCCACGATCCCCGTCTGATGGAGAAACTGGAACTGCTGGCAAAAAAGCACCCCGACCAGATCACCCGAAAGGACGCCCATAACTTTACCGTTCCCAAGCGGTGTGTATCAGTCCGGGAGCCATACAGCGCAGAACGCCGCAAAGCTGCCAGTGAGCGTGCGAAAGCCGCCGGATACCAGCCCCCTGTGAAAAAGTCCGGCAGTTAAAGGCACATGGCAGAGAATGTATTTGAAGCAGTCAAGCAGTCGGTCAGCACCAGAGAAGCGGCAGAGTTTTATGGGATAAAAGTCAGGCGAAATGGCATGGCCTGCTGTCCTTTTCACGATGATAAGAACCCCAGCATGAAGGTAGACCAGCGATTCCACTGCTTTGGCTGCGGTGAAGATGGGGATGTGATCGACTTTACCGCAAAGCTCTTTGACCTCTCCCCAAAAGAAGCGGCGGAGAAACTGGCACAGGACTTTGGCCTGATCTATGACAGTCAGGCCCCGCCCCGTAGGAGATATGTCCGGCAAAAAAACGAGGCACAGAAGTTTCGGGAGGATCGACAGCGCTGTTACCGTGTACTGTCCGATTACTACTATCTGCTGAAAAAATGGGAAGCCGACCGTTCTCCAAGGACACCGGAGGAAGAACCGCACCCCCGCTTTGTGGAAGCAATCCAGAAGAAAACCTATGTAGAGTACCTGCTGGACCTTTTTCTTTATGAAAGTGAAGAAGAACAAAAGGCATGGATTGCAGAACACACAGCAGAAATCACACACTTGGAAAGGAGATTGAAAATCATGGCTGAGAATAAACCCACCAACCGAGAACGGCTAAGGGAAATCACAGATGGCATCGAGCAGGGCATCAAAGAACTGTTTGAAAGCGAAAAGTATATGCGCTATCTGTCCGTCATGTCCCGATTTCACCGCTATTCGGTAAACAACACCATGCTCATCTATATGCAGAAGCCGGATGCCACTTTGGTAGCCGGATACAATAAGTGGAAAGACCAGTTTGAGCGTCATGTAAAAAAGGGCGAGCATGGCATTACCATCATCGCTCCCACACCGTATAAGAAGAAAATCGAGGAGCAGAAGCTGGACCCGGATACCAAGGCTCCGATTCTGGATAAAGACGGAAAGATCGTCACAGAGGAAAAAGAAATCGAGATTCCCATGTTTCGCCCTGTCAAGGTCTTTGATGTGAGTCAGACCGACGGGAAACCTTTGCCGGAGCTTGCTTCCTCCCTTTCCGGCAATGTGCCAAATTATGAGGCATTCATGGAGGCCCTGCGCCGCAGCGCACCGGTGCCGATTACTTTTGAAGCAATGGCCGCTGATACGGACGGCTATTTTTCTGCTGATCATCAGAAAATTGCCATTCGTCAGGGCATGAGTGAGGTTCAGACGGTTTCAGCCACAGTACACGAGATTGCCCACAGCAAGCTCCATGACCCTAAAAAATATGAAATGCTACCGTCATGGAAGGTTGTGCAGGAGAGTGAAGGTGGAACCAAACATGATTTCAAGTTGGATTTTGCCACAGAAAAAGAAGCCGAACAGTTTGCTTCTGATATGGATTGGCGTTATGTGGACGAAAATCAGTTTGAATGGCGTCTTGCAGTTGAGGAAGATCCAACCGCAGAAAAACGGGCAATCAAAAACCGCCACACGGAGGAAGTGGAGGCTGAAAGCATCTCCTATGCGGTCTGCAAGTATTTTGGCATCGAGACCGGAGAAAACAGCTTCGGCTATATTGCAAGCTGGAGCCAGGGCAAAGAGCTGAAAGAGCTGAGAGCCAGTTTGGAGACCATTAACAAAACCTCCGGCACTTTGATCTCCGACATTGAGCGCCACTATAAGGAAATTTGCAAAGAGCGCGGAATCGACCCTCATGCAAAGGTAGAGCCGGAAACCGCCCCGATAGAGCAGCCAGCAGATGCCATTAAGGTATCTGATAGGCTGCCGACCGGCGATCTGACCTACTATGTAGCAGAGTGCATGGAATTTCCAAACCTCGGAGAATACCACGATAACCTGTCTTTGGAGGATGCTGTCCGCATTTATCAGGAGATTCCAGCAGAGCGAATGAACGGGATCAAGGGCATTGGTTTTGAGCTGAAAGACGGAAGCGACTATGAAGGACCTTTTCCGATTTTGACCGGCCAGACCATTGACCTGGACACCATCCAGGCAATCGACTATTACCGTGATAATCCTCTGGTGCAAAAAGCGGTAAAGGAACTGGCTGCGGCAATGCCAGAAATGGAAGTGCTGGGGGCGGACGCCAACCAGCAGGAGGCTTTGTTTCTGATTGACGATGCCACCTATCTTCATATCCAATCCTGTGACAGCGGCTGGGACTATACCCTTTACGATGCCGCGTCCATGAAAGAGCTGGATGGTGGTCAGCTGGATATGCCGGAGATTTCTCGCATGAAGGCAGTTCTCCAGATTTGTGATGACAACGATTTGGGCAGAGACTCGGTAAAATACGCACCGTTGTCCATGATTGAGACCTTGCAGGAAGCTGCCTACCAGCAGATGCAGGCAGAGGTCAGTCAGATGGCTGCTTCTTCCCAGCTGCCGGAAGCACAGGAGCAGGCGTTGGATGAATACCCTATGCCTGATGAGCAGGTATCCATACCGGATATGCAGGAATACGGCTACTTCTATGATGGGATGCTCCCTGTCACCAGAGAACGGGCGCTGGAACTGGATGCTGCCGGTTTGACCGTCTATGTGCTGCATGAGGACAATACGGAGAGCATGGTGTTTGACCCGCAGGAAATCATGGAGCATGGCGGTCTTTTCGGTGTGGACCGCGAGGAATGGGAGAAAAGCCCTCAGTTCCACGAAAAGGTCATGGAGCGTCAGGAACATCAGCAGGAACGAGAACAGGCATTTCTCTCCCAGAACAGAAACTGCTTTGCCATCTACCAGGTGAGCCGTAACGATCCGCAAAATGTGCGCTTTATGAATCTGGACTGGTTAGAGTCCCATGATGTTTCCGTAGACCGCAGCAATTATGACCTCATTTACACCGCTCCGCTGAGTGAGTCTGGCACTGTGCCGGAGCAGCTGGAAAAACTCTATCAGCAATTCAATCTGGAAAAACCCGTAGACTTTCACAGTCCCTCCATGAGCGTCAGCGACATCGTTGCGATCAAACAGGACGGTAAGGTATCCTGTCATTACTGCGACAGCGTTGGTTTTACCCAGATCCCCGGATTCCTGCCGGAAAATCCGCTGAAAAATGCGGAAATGGCCCTGGAGGACGATTATGGCATGATCGACGGTATCATCAACAATGGCGCAAAAGAGCCTACGGTGGCAGAGCTGGAACAGCAGGCCCGAAGCGGTCAGCCCATTTCCCTGATGGAGTTGGCAGCCGCCACCCATCGGGAGGAACGGGAAAAGAAAAAGTCCGTCATGGAGCAGCTGAAAGGCCAGCCCAAGACAGAACACAAAAAGACAGCACCAAAAAAGAGTGCGGAAAGGGAGATTTGATATGGGAAACTTTACTTTTGAGGAAATGAACCTGATGTGCATTTACAATACCGGCAGCCGCACCGGATTGATCGACAGCCTGCGTGAGATGCGCGGCGAGCTTTCGCCGGAGGAAACGGAACTGAGGGAGCTAACCGACAGCGCCCTTACGAAGCTCTGTGCGATGACCGATGAGGACTTTGCCCAGCTGGAGCTGTACCCGGATTTTGACCAGTAAACAGCATAACCGCAGGGATGGGGTGGCAATTTGCCACCCCACCTCTTTACCCCAAAACTGAAAGGAGGACAGAACACCATGCTAACCAAAGCTGAACTATATGCACAGATGGCGGACAAGGTGGCAACACAGCTCACGGGGAGCTGGCAGGAATGGGCAGGGTTTCTCACCACTGCTTCCCGTCTTTACAAGTACCCGTTCCATGAGCAGCTGATGATCTACGCCCAGCGACCGGACGCCACCGCCTGTGCAGAGTACGATTTGTGGAATGAAAAGATGGGCCGGTATGTAAGACGCGGCTCCAAGGGGATCGCTCTGGTGGACGATTCCGGAGACAGACCACGCCTGCGCTATGTCTTTGATATTTCCGACACCGGAACCCGTGAACATTCCCGCACTCCCTGGCTGTGGCAGCTGGAGGAGCGCCATCTGGATTCCGTGCAGGCCATGCTGGAGCGCACCTATGATGTTTCCGGTGATGACCTTGCCGGACAGCTCACGGAGGTAGCCGGAAAACTGGCCGAGGAATACTGGACGGAGCATCAGCAGGACTTCTTCTATATCGTTGACGGTTCCTTTTTGGAGGAATATGATGAGTATAACATCGGAGTGCAGTTCAAGGCAGCCGCCACCGTCAGCATCACTTACGCTTTGATGTCCCGCTGTGGACTGGAGCCGGAACGCTACTTCGACCACGAAGATTTCATGGCGATCTTTGATTTCAACACCCCGTCCACCATCGGGGCGCTGGGAACAGCGGTCAGTCAGATCAACCAGCAGGTGCTGCGGCAGATCGGCGTCACCGTCCGAAATGCAGAGCGCGAAGCCAACCAAGAAAGGAGCAAACAAGATGAACAATCCCATGACCTACATCCAGAACGGAGACTATCTGATTCCCGACCTGAAGCTGAGCCAGCAGCCGGAGAAACCTCTGGGCAAATACGGCAGGATGAGGAAAACCTACCTGAAGGAACACCGTCCCATCCTCTACAACCAGATGCTGCTGAGCGAGAAGCTGTACCAGCACCTTCTGGAGATCGACGAGACCGCCCAGAACAGACTGGAGCAGATGATGCCCCAGCTGGCGAAGGAAGCGGGAGCCACCGAGGAACTGAAAGCCAGCGATCCCATGAAGTGGGTGGGGCTGATGAACACCTGCAAAGCTCAGGCAGAGGAGATTCTGATGGCGGAGCTTATCAACAGCTGACCCTAAACCTGTTCCTCTCCGAAGCGGAACAGATCCAATCCATAGATGAAGCAGAGTATGTAGCGCATACATCCTCTGCTTTTTCTTTTGCCCAAAATGATATTGACCATGTGCTGCGTTTGGGCGGCAATACAGACCGCCAGAGGGAGCGTGTGGTTGCAGCCTTTGAAAAGCAGAAAACCACCGCTGAGATTGCCGAGATACTGAAAACGCTGTACCACGGCGGCAACGGTCTTGGCAGTGTGAGCGCATGGTATGCCGAGGATGGTATCCATCTTTCCCACGGGAAGTCTGTCCGTTATGACAGGTCTGCCCAGGTCATTTCCTGGGAGAGCGCCGCAGAGCGTATCGGGGAGCTTTTGGAAAGTGGTCAGTTTGCCTCCAATGTGGAGCTTGCAGAAGCGGCAGGCTATGAACGCTCCCTCCTTGCAGAAAAGCTCTGGTATCTGTATCACGATCTCAGTGAGGACGCCAGAAAAGCCGGATATTTGTCCTGCCTGTCAGAGATCAAAGGCAATGGGTTCCCGGAGGAGACCCACCGCCTGACGGAGCAGTTGAATGACCCGGCTTTCCGCCAGACACTCAAGGAAGAATACGCCGCCTTCTGGACTGCCTATCAGCAGGACCGTGACCTGTTGCGCTTTCATTACCATAGGCCAAGGGAAATCTGGGAGAACCTGAAAGACCTTGACCTGCCCCGCAGGACTTTTTCTTCGGACCTTTCCCAAGTGCCAACCGTCCAGCATTTCATTACGGAGGATGAGATCGACACCGCCATGACCGGCGGCAGCAGTTTTGCCGGAGGAAAAGGCCGTATCTATGCGTTCTTCATGGAAAACCATACGGATAAGGAAAAAGTGAGATTCCTTAAAGACGAGTATGGCATTGGCGGACGCTCTCATGCCCTGTCCGGCGCAACACACAGCGGCGAAGATCACGATGGGAAAGGACTGCACTATAAAAAGCAGGACTGCCCGGATGTTCACTTGAACTGGGAAAAGGTTTCCAAGCGCATTACCTCACTTGTCCAGAAAGGCCGCTATCTTACCGAACAGGAACAAGCGCAGTATGACAAGATCCAGGCTGAAAAGGATCTGGCAGAAGAAGATGCCATTCAAGCCCAGCAGCCGGAGATAGAGGAAGAAACGCCAAAGCCTACCCTTCGGGAGCAGTTTGAGCAGTATAAGCCTGTGGTGACTGCCGCCATATCTGAGGATGTGGCATATCGAAATGCCTGCGGTCATTCCGACCGTGAAAATGCTGTCATCGAGGGCAATGCCGCTGTGCGCCGTGCGGTTCTTGGCTCTAAGGATATGGAGCTGATCCGCCTTTATTCGGATGTGCCGGAGTTCCGCCAGCGTTTACACCGGGAAGTGATCGACGAGACCTATCCAAAGCTCCATGAGCTTCTGCGCCCTCTTTCTCAGGAAGATATTGATACTGCCCTTTGTGCATGGAACGGCAATATCGAGAGTAAACACGCTGTTGTCCGCTATATGAAAGACCATGCAAGAGAAAAAGATACCGCCGCATGGCTGGCTCAGGAATACGGCGGCAGTAACAGCAACAGCCTGTTCGTTGTCCGTGCCGGAAGCCCGGAGGAAACGCAGCTGCCCTGGCCGAAGGTACAGCGCAGGCTTGCCCAGCTGATTCAGGAGGACCGGTTCTATACCGAAGAAGAACAGGAACGTTTTGACAACATCGACCCCATCGCCATCCGGGAAGCCCTGGAGGAAAGAGGGATCGTCAACGGACAGGTGACAGACCCGGAAAAACTGGACAATGCCCCGTTTATCCAACAGGTGATGTCAGATGCAGAGCAGATCGCAGATGCCGAGACAGAGCAGACTTCCGAAGTTTCCATTTCCGGTGAGGAATATGACGCGGTTCGCCGCCCAATTCCGCAAAGAACCTCCTATGACCCAGCCGCCCCGGTCTATGCCGTGGGCGATACCGTGTATATCGAGGATGACGCCTATCAGATCACAGAGCTGCGGGAGGACACCGTCCAGCTTCTGCCCACCGGGATGGTATATCCCATCTACCGGGCAGAGCGCAAAGAACAGTTCGAGCAGCTACTTCGGGCAGACCGCCGCAATGCTTACTATACCGAGTTTCTTCCTATTGACCCGGACAAGGCAGATCAGGACTTGCGGGATGTATTGGCTCATGGACTGATGGATGAAGCGGATAAAAAGCAGATTTCCACGCTGCTGCAATCCGGCAGGAGCAACAGCGAGATCGCCTACTGGCTGAGCAGAGCCTATTCCGGTGAGATCGAGACACTGAATCTGGAGACTGGCGATATTGCCGATTACCGTACCACGGCACAGGGCATAGAGCTGGAAGTCATGGATGCAGAGGAAAAGCGTCTGGCTATGCTGTATTTCCGCTGGGATGA
>OHIK01001300.1_pt1 | contig 10498 bp, 5 predicted proteins | sample 1568241 | NCBI WGS metagenome assembly OHIK01 (sample SAMEA3879567, study PRJEB24766) | human gut metagenome | biome: human-associated habitat; feature: feces | place: USA | collected 1985/1987 | reverse complement strand
TCATCAGCCACGACCGCTATTTTTTGGATCGGATCACTTCCCGCACTTTTGAGATGGAGAACCACCGGCTGACGGTGTATAAGGGCGGATATACCGCCTATCTGACCCAAAAAGAGGAGGCGGAGCTTACAGCCCGCCGGGTCTATGAGAACACCATGAGGGAGATTACCCGACTGGAGGGAGTCGTAGCCCAGCAGCGGCAGTGGAACCGGGAAAAAAATATTAAAACAGCGGAAAGCAAGCTGAAGGTGATCGAGAGGCTGGAACGGGACCTGGAAAAACCGCGGGCGGCGCCGGAAAGCATCCGTTTTCAATTTGAAATCAAACAGCCCGGAGGCAATGACGTGCTGGAGGTGGAGGAGCTCTCTCTTTCCTTCGGCAAGGCCCCTCTGTTTGAGCGTGTGAACCTCAAGCTGCGGCGGGGGGAAAGAGTTTTTTTGCTGGGACCCAACGGCTGCGGCAAGACCTCTTTGTTTAAGACCATCCTGAACCAGTACCAGCCGGACAGCGGCCGTATTAAGCTCGGGGCCGGCATTGATCTGGGCTATTACGATCAGATTCAGGCGGGACTGGATACAGATAAAACTGTGATGGACGAAATTTGGGATCAATATCCGCGTATGACACAGACCCAGGTGCGCAGCGCTCTTGCGGTGTTCTTGTTTAAGGGAGACGACGTGTTTAAGCCGGTGCGGGCCCTGTCCGGCGGGGAGAAGGCTAAGGTGCTGCTGCTGAAGCTGATGCTCTCCAAGGCGAATTTTTTGCTGCTGGACGAACCTACCAACCATTTGGATATCGCGTCCCGTGAAGCGTTGGAGAGCGCTTTGCAAGGCTATGAGGGAACCCTATTTGTAATTTCTCATGACCGCTACTTAATCAATAAAATAGCGGACCGGGTCTATTATCTGGAGCCTGGCGGCGCGGAGGAATACCAGGGGAATTACGACGCTTTTCTGGAAAAGCGCCGGCAGGAAGAAGAACCGGAAAAGGGAGTGAAACCGGTTCCGAAGCAAAATGATTATAAGCTGAGAAAGCAAAAGGAATCGGAGCTGCGAAAACTGAAAACCCGGGTGAGAAGGGCGGAGGAGGAAATCGACGGCTTAGACCGGGAAACCGCCGAGCTGGCCGGCCGGCTCAGCGATCCGGAGACTGCCAGCGACTATGAGAAAGCGTTGGAGCTGACCCAGAGAATGGAAGAATTGAGGGCCCGGCAGGAGAAACTGATGGAAAGCTGGGAAGCTCTCTGCCAGGAGCTGGAGGAAAAGGAAGCTCGATAAGAAAACCGCTGAGCTGATGGGACCGCAGGCCGCGGCTTGCGGAGCTGGTTGGCCGGAGCGGGAAAAGTCCTGTTCAGGCCGGCTTGAACTAAGGCGGCTTGCGTTCCGCCCTGCCCGCGCTGCTTGTCCTACAGCTCTCGCGGCGTCCATAGGGAAAGCCATTCCTTTGGTGATTCCGGCAGGCGGCTTTCGACCTTCGAAGGGCCGTTTTCAATGCCCCTTCTGCCGCCTTAGGCAAAAGACTTTTACGGGAGTGCTTTCCCAGTCCGCCGGCTTCTGATTTTTCCAATGGTTTGCCGCGTTCCGCATCAATCAAAAAGAGGACGGGGGAGCCCCCGTCCTCTTTAACCATCGCTTTTTGTTCCTGTTAAGCTTAGTAAGGCTTATTTACCTCTTTGCTTGCTTCAAGCTTCAAGAAATCTTTTCCAGAAGCTTCCCAGCCGTAATTTTTTAAAATCCCCTGCCGCCATAATCAATGCTTTGAAAGGCGGCGCGCCGGGAAGAAATCAATTTGAACCGCCGGAAAAGAATCAAAGCTTAAATTCCTGAATTTCCTTTTTCAGCTTTTCTGGACATTCTTCCTCGATTTCCACTGTGATAGGCTTGGAAAGATCCAGGCTGAACACGCTCATAATGGATTTGGCGTCGATTTTGTATTTATCGGAAAGAAGATTTATCGTAAAATCGTATTCATTAGCGATGCAGACAAACTTTTTTACAGCGTCGATGCTGGACAAAGAAATCGTCTCAGTATACATTGTTTGCAATCCCTCCATTATTTCTTTTCATTTAATAATAGCCTCATTCTTACAGAAGGTCAAGTCCTAATTGCCACGACAATTTGACGGCGGCGCTAAAACAATTTAGATAAAATAACAAGGAGCCGGTTTATGAAAGCATATATCCTTACGTTAGGCTGTAAAGTGAATCAATATGAATCTCAGGCTATGCTGGAGGAGCTTTGCCGCAGCGGCTTTGCCCCCGCCGAGACGGAGGAGGAGGCAGATGTTGTGATTCTTAACTCCTGTACCGTGACGGCGGCAAGCGATCAAAAAATGCGAAAGCTTCTCCACCGGGCCCGCAGGAAAAATCCTCAGGCGCTGCTGGTTCTTACCGGCTGTATGCCCCAGGCCTTCCCGGAGGAAGCCGCCAAGCTGCCGGAACCAGATCTGGTTTTGGGAACCTCCAATCGAAAGGAGCTGGTGCCATCTGTTCTGAAGGCCCTGGAGAACCGCCGCCGGGAAGTGAAGATCCGGCCTTATACAGGAAAGGACTCCTTTGAAAGCCTCCAGATTCACAGCTTTCAGGAGAGGACCCGGGCTTTTTTGAAGATACAGGATGGATGCAACCGGTTTTGTTCCTACTGTATTATTCCCTATTCCCGGGGAAGAGTGCGGTCAAAGCCCTTGGAAGAGCTTACCCGGGAGGCCCGGACTCTGGCGGCGTCCGGTTACCGGGAAATTGTTCTCACCGGAATCAATCTGTCCTGCTACGGACAGGATAGCGGACTGGGGCTTTGGGACGCGGTGGAAGCGGTCTGCGGCCTGCCGGAGGTGGAGCGGGTGCGCTTAGGCTCCTTAGAGCCGGAGCAAATGGAGCTGCCTGTTCTGGAACGCCTGGCCCGGCAGGAAAAGCTGTGCCCCCAGTTCCATCTTTCTCTGCAAAGCGGCTGTGACGCCACATTGAAAAGGATGAACCGCCATTACACGGCGGCGGAATATGAGTCTATTGTGAACAATATCCGCGGGGTATTCGAGAATCCGTCGGTGACCACGGATATGATGGTAGGATTTGCTGGGGAAACTCCGGAGGATTTTGAGGAGTCCTTGAATTTCGCGCGGAAAATCGGGTTCGCCAAGGTCCATGTGTTCGCCTATTCCCGCCGGCCGGGTACCGCGGCGGACCGTATGCCCGGCCAGGTGCCCAACAAAGTGAAGGAGGAACGCAGCAGGCGGCTGATTGAGGCAACTAATGAAGCCCGGCGGCGCTTTTTGCTGACCCAGGTGGGAAGGACCGAGCCGGTGTTGTTTGAGTCAAAGCGCTTGGAGGATTATTATGAGGGGTATACCGCCAATTATACCCCTGTGCATGTCCAGAGCCCTATTCCGCTGTTTGGAAAGATTTTGTCGGTGAAAATTCTGGAGGCTGGAGAGGATTTCTGCTTCGGAAGCTTAATATGATTTTAACTAAAATTTAAGGAAACTTTTCCCGGCTTTTCTGTTGACTATTTCCGCTGTTCCTGAGAAAATATAACCGTAAGGGGTTTATAACGAGGAAAGAAGGGCGTGTATGGAAAAATATGCGAAGAGGTTTACCAAACAGGAAAAAAGCTGGATCCTGTATGATTGGGCCAATTCTGTGTACGCCACCAATATTATGGCGGCGATATTCCCCATTTATTTTGGAGCGGTATGCGAATCCGCCGGCGTGGACAATGTCCAGGTTTGGGGCTACGGCACCTCGGCAGCAACCCTGGTGGTAGCGGTAATGGGGCCGGTCCTAGGCGCTGTCGGGGACCATAAGGGTATGAAGAAAAAGCTGTTCACCGGCTTTTTGGCGGCAGGCGTTCTGTTCACCCTGATGATGGCTGTTTTCGACCAATGGCAGCTGCTGTTGGCAGGCTATGTGATTTCCTATATCGGATTCGCCGGTTCCTGCCTGTTCTACGACTCCTTCCTTACCGACGTCACCACCGAGGAGCGGATGGACCGGGTTTCCTCCTGGGGCTACGCTATGGGCTACATAGGCGGCAGCACCATCCCCTTTGTGATTTCCATCGTGGTGCTTCTGATTATGGGCATGGACAATCCGGTAGCCGTTAAGTTTTCCGTGGTGATCACCTCTGTATGGTGGCTGATTTTCAGCATCCCCATTTTAAAAAACGTGAAGCAGACCCATTATATCGAGGCGCCCGCCTCCAGGCTGTTTTCCCATACCTTCCATAGCCTGGGAAAGACCCTGAAGGATATTTTCCGCAATAAGACGATTTTCATTTTCATCATCGCTTATTTCTTCTATATCGACGGCGTGGGCACGGTGATCCATATGGCCACTAGCTATGGCACCAATTTAGGGCTGGACACCACCGGCATGATCGTCGCTCTGCTGGTGACCCAAATCGTCGCCATGCCCTGTTCTATTTTGTTTGGCAAGGCATCCGGCAAATTCGGCTCTATTAAGCTGATTTTATTTTCCATCGCCATGTACCTGCTGATCTGCGTTCTGGGCTTTTATATGGGCTTCCACGTAGAGCAGGCGGAGCTGTCCAAAGCGGTGGACCCCCAGGGGTATCAAAGCGCCATCGCGTTCTCCCAGATTCTCTTCTGGATTATGGCGGTGCTGGTGGGCACGGTACAGGGAGGCGTCCAGGCGATTTCCCGCTCGTACTTCGGCAAGCTGGTGCCCCCGGAGCGGTCCAATGAATTTTTTGGGTTCTTCGATATCTTCGGTAAGTTCGCCACCGTGATGGGGCCGGCTATCGTGGCCTTGATCTCCGGCCTGAGCGGCCGAAATTCCGTCGGCGTGCTCAGCGTGTCGGTGCTGTTCCTCATCGGCGCGGGCTTGCTGGTGGGTTTCCGTTCCCACTTTACCGACGCGGCGGTGGAACGGTCTAAGCAGGCGGCAAAAACAGAATAAAAATAAGCGAAAGCCCCTTTCTTTTTTAGAAAGGGGCTTTTTGAAATAGATTTATCATTTGGAGGGAAATACGCTTAATGGTTTTCCTCAGGAAGGGAGACGTAAGCCTTATCCACGTTTACCACGATTTCATAACGGCAATCCAAAGCCTTGACGGCTTGGCGGAGGGACTCCACCACCTGGTCGTCGGACAGGCGGAACTGATGAGGCACCACCACGTCAAAAATCAGATTGGTGTGGGTGGGGCCTTTTACCATGCGGAAGTCGTGGATGGTCGCCCTGGGGTCCAGCAGCCTGACAATGGCGGATATCTTCTGGTGGGTGTCGTTGGTTTCCTTGTCGTCGGTGACGATAGGGTCCATATGAATGACCACCTCGCAGTCGAACTTCTTTTTCAGATCCCGCTCCGCGTTGTCGATGGTGTCGTGGATTTTCAAAATATCTATATTGCAGGGCACCTCGGCGTGAAGGGAAATGACGCTGTGGCCTGGGCCATAGTTGTGTATAATCAGGTCATGCACGCCGACGATCTCCGGATAGCACAGCACTTCCTTTTTGATCTGGTTCACAAATTCCGGGTCGGGGGCTTCTCCTAAAAGAAGGTTCAGGGTTTCCTTCGCCGTGGAGATGCCGGTATATAAGATGAAAAGGGATACTAATATGCCCAGATAGCCGTCCAGGTTGATTTTGGCCCAATAGGCGATCACAAAGCCCACCAGCACGGCGGTGGTGGCGACCGCGTCGGACAGGCTGTCCATGGCGGTGGCCTTCAGCACGGTGGAGTCGATTTTGTCCCCCATTTTCCGGTTGAAGAAGCACATCCAAAGTTTTACCAGAATAGAGACGCCTAAAACCACCAGGGTCACCCAGGAAAAGGTGATTTCTTCCGGGTGGAGGATCTTATCAAAGGAACCTTTGGCAAGCTCCACCCCCATAAGGACGATAATAAAGGACACGATCAGCCCGGCGATATATTCGATTCTGCCGTGGCCGAAGGGATGCTTATCGTCGGCGGGCTTGCCGGCCATTTTAAACCCCAGCAGGCTTACCACGCAGGACCCGCCGTCGGAAAGGTTGTTCAGGCCGTCGGCCACGATGGAGATAGCCCCGGTGAGCAGGCCAACGGCAATTTTTGCCGTACAAAGCAAAGCGTTGCAGAGAATTCCCACAACGCCGCTGACGATTCCATACCGTTGGCGGACCTCGGGATTTTTAAATTCCCCGGCATGAGGAATAAAATGTTTAATGAGGAAGTTAGTCAAGGGAGGATTCCTCCTAAAACAAGAGATTTTATTCTTCAGTTTATCACGAATTTTCCATTTTCGCAAGACGAATCCCCCTTTATTAAAATAAAGCCCCTTTTGAAGGAAGGGCTGCAATTTCAACAGAATCCACAAGAAAAATAAAAAATGAAATTCCATGTTCTCTCTTCCTGTGAAAAAAATCTCTTCCTAAACGATTGAAAATAGTGTATAATCATTTATTAGTATATAGATAGGTAGATTTAAGTTTGAATGCCGGATGGCTTACCGCAGCGGGGACAAGCCGCTGGGCGAAAACGCCCTTGCAAAGAAGGGTTTGGGCAGAAAGCCGCCCGGACAGACACAGAAGAACTGGAGGCAAGACTATGGAACAGACAGCGTACTTGATTCTGGAAAACGGTACCGTTTTTGAAGGAAAGAGTTTTGGCGCCGCGTACGACGTCACTGGGGAAATTGTTTTTACCACAGCGATGACCGGCTATTTGGCTACTCTTACCGATCCCAGTTATTATGGACAGATCGTGGTGCAAACTTTTCCTTTAATCGGCAATTACGGCGTGATTCCAGCGGAATTTGAAAGCCAAACGCCTCGTTTGAAGGCTTATATTGTAAGAGATTGGTGTCAAGAACCCTCTAATTTTAGATGTGAAGGGAACCTTGACACTTTTTTAAAGGAGAAAAATATTCCCGGCCTCTACGGCATCGATACCCGGGCCTTGACCCGGATCGTGCGGGAATACGGCGTGATGAACGCCCGGATCACCATGGAAAAGCCGGACGCGGCCGCCCTGCTCCCTGAAATTAAGGCCTATAAGATCAAAGACGCGGTGAAAACCGTCACCTCCCAGGAGGTGGTAATCCATGAGGGCAAGGGAAACCACAGAGTGGTGCTGTGGGATTTCGGCGCCAAGGAAAATATCGAGAAATGCCTGCTGAATTACGGCTGCGAGGTGATCTGCGTTCCGTCTTTCGCCACCGCAGAGCAGATCCTTTCCTATGAGCCGGAGGGCGTGATGCTGTCTAACGGCCCGGGAGACCCGGCGGAAAACGTAGAGGTCATTGAGGAACTGAAAAAGCTGTGCGCTGCAAAGATCCCGATCATGGGAATCTGCCTGGGCCATCAGCTTCTGGCTTTGGCCAACGGGGCGAAAACCGAGAAAATGAAATACGGCCACCGGGGCGCCAATCAGCCCGCGGTGGAGCTGGCCACAGGCAAGGTGTTCATCACCAGCCAGAACCACGGCTATGCGGTGATCAACGACAGTCTGCCCGCCGGCGCGGAAGTCAGCTTTATCAATGCCAACGACGGCACCTGCGAGGGTGTCAATTACCATAATATTCCGGCGTTCTCCGTCCAGTTCCACCCGGAAGCCTGCGGCGGCCCGCTGGATACGATGTTCCTGTTTGAGAAGTTTATGACACGGATGGAGGAGGAAAAAACATGCCGCTGAACAAAAAGCTGAAAAAGGTAATGGTAATCGGTTCCGGCCCGATCGTCATCGGCCAGGCCGCGGAATTCGACTATGCGGGTACGCAGGCGTGCCTCGCACTCAAGGAGGAGGGATACGAGGTAATCCTGGTGAATTCCAACCCTGCGACGATCATGACCGATACGCATATCGCAGACAAGGTCTACATGGAACCCCTGACGCTCGAATACGTGGCCAAGATCATCCGTTTCGAGCGTCCCGACGCCATCGTGCCGGGGCTGGGCGGACAGACGGGCCTGAACCTTGCGGTGCAACTTGCCAAGAAGGGTATCCTGAAAGAGTGCCAGGTCGAGATCCTGGGCACCTCGTTCGAGTCGATCGAACGCGCCGAAGACCGCGAACTTTTCAAGGAGCTGTGCGAGTCGCTGGGCGAACCGGTGATCGAATCTAAAATCGCCATGTCGGTCGAGGAGGCCGTGGAGGTCGCCGCCCAGATCGGCTATCCCGTCGTGCTGCGTCCCGCCTATACGCTGGGCGGTACGGGCGGCGGCTTCGCCGACGACGAGACGCAGTTGCGCGAGATGATGCGCAATGCGCTTTCCCTCTCCCCGGTGCATCAGGTGCTGATCGAGAAGAGCATCAAGGGGTATAAGGAGATCGAATACGAGGTGATCCGCGACCACAACGATACGGCCATTGCGATCTGCAATATGGAAAACATCGATCCGGTCGGCGTCCATACGGGCGACTCGATCGTCGTGGCGCCGTGCCAGACGCTTACCAACAAGGAGTTCCAGATGCTGCGCGATTCGGCGCTGAAGATTATCCGCGAGCTGAAAATCGAAGGCGGTTGCAACGTGCAGTTCGCACTCGACCCCCTGTCGTTCAAATACTACCTGATCGAGGTGAACCCCCGCGTGTCGCGCTCGTCGGCCCTGGCGTCGAAGGCCAGCGGCTATCCGATCGCGCGTGTGACGGCCAAGGTCGCCGTAGGACTTACGCTCGACGAGATCATGCTGGCCAATACGCCCGCCAGCTTCGAGCCGACGCTCGATTACGTGGTCACCAAAGTCGCCCGCTTCCCGTTCGACAAGTTCAGCGATGCGTCGAACAAACTGGGTACGCAGATGAAGGCCACGGGCGAGGTGATGTCCATCGGCCGCACGATGGAGGAAAGCCTCCTGAAGGCGATGCGCTCGCTCGAAACGGGTGTCTGCCATATCTACCACAAGAAATTCGACGACTGGTCGGACGCGCAGCTGCTGGAATACATCAAGGACGCTACGGACGACCGCCTCTATGCCATCGCGCAGTTGATCCGCAACGGCATCGACCTGGTGCTGATCTACGACAATACGAAGATCGACATGTTCTTCCTCGAAAAGTTCAAGAACATCGTCGAATTCGAACGCGAGGTGAAAGCGCACCCGATGGATGTCGAAACCCTGCGCGATGCCAAGCGCATGGGATTCAGCGACAAGTTCATCGGCCAGTTGTGGGGCATCTCGCAGCAGGACGTATACCGGCTGCGCGAAAAGAACGGCCTCTTCCCCGTCTACAAGATGATCGACACCTGTGCCAGCGAATTCAGCTCCTATGTGCCCTATTTCTACTCGACTTACGAGGACGAGAACGAGTCGGTTGTGAGCGATAAGGAGAAGATCGTGGTGCTCGGCTCGGGCCCGATCCGTATCGGCCAGGGCGTTGAGTTCGACTACTCGACCGTGCATGCCATCTGGTCGATCCGCGAGGCCGGTTACGAGGCGATTATCATCAACAACAACCCCGAAACCGTGTCGACGGACTACACTACCAGCGACAAGCTCTATTTCGAACCGCTGATGGTCGAGGACGTGATGAACGTCATCCACCTCGAAAAACCGAAGGCGATCGTCGTGTCGCTCGGCGGACAGACGGCCATCAACCTGGCCGAGCCGCTGGCGCAGTTGGGCGTGCCCATTATCGGTACCGATACGCAGGCGATCAGGAACGCCGAAGACCGCGGTTGCTTCGAAAAGATCATGGAAGAGTTGCGCATCCCGCAGCCCGAGGCCGAGGCCGTCACCGACATCGAGACCGGCGTGAAGGCCGCCGCCCGCATCGGCTACCCGGTGCTGGTGCGTCCGAGCTATGTGCTCGGAGGCCGTGCCATGCAGATCGTTTCGAACGAGGAGCGCCTGCGCCACTACCTGCAGACGGCCGTCGAGGTCAACGAGGATTCGCCGGTGCTGGTCGACCGCTATATCATGGGCAAGGAGCTGGAGGTGGACGCCATCTGTGACGGCAAGGACGTCTTCATCCCCGGCATCATGGAACATGTGGAGCGCACGGGCATCCATTCGGGCGATTCGATCAGCGTCTATCCGACCTTCAGCGTCAGCCAGAAGGCCAAGGATAAGATCATCGACTATACGGTCAAACTCGGCCTGAGGATCGGCATCGTCGGCCTCTATAACATCCAGTTCATCCTCGACGAAAACGACGAGGTCTATGTCATCGAGGTCAACCCGCGTTCGTCGCGTACCGTGCCGTTCCTTTCCAAGTCGACGGGCGTGCCCATGGCGCACATCGCCACGCAGGTCATCCTGGGCAAGACGCTCCGCGAGCTGGGCATCACCGAAGTCTACGGCAAGGAGAAGAAACGCTGGTACGTCAAGGCCCCGGCTTTCTCGTTCGCCAAGATCCGCGGTATGGATTCGTACCTGTCGCCCGAGATGAAGTCCACGGGCGAGGCGATCGGCTACGATGACAAACTCACCCGCGCGCTTTACAAGGCGTTGCAGGCCACGGGCATGAACGTCTCCAACTACGGTACGATCTTCGTCACGATCGCCGACCACGACAAGGAGCAGGCGCTGCCCCTCGTGCGGCGTTTCTACGACCTGGGCTTCAA
>OHIK01001293.1_pt1 | contig 10533 bp, 10 predicted proteins | sample 1568241 | NCBI WGS metagenome assembly OHIK01 (sample SAMEA3879567, study PRJEB24766) | human gut metagenome | biome: human-associated habitat; feature: feces | place: USA | collected 1985/1987 | reverse complement strand
GCTGCTTACCGCTTATGAGGGGTGTATCGGGGTGAAAACCGGCTTTACCAAAAAATCCGGCCGGTGCCTGGTTTCCTGCGCCGAGCGGGATGGCGTCCGGCTTGTGGCGGTGACGCTCAATGCGCCCGATGACTGGAATGACCACAAGGCTATGCTGGATTACGGCTTTTCTAAGGTGAAGCAGGTAAGCTTTGACGATACAGCCTTAGGACTCCAGGTGCCTGTTGTCGGCGGCGTTCGGGATTCCATTAGCGTCAATGGGGCGTTTACCGCCGGCGCCTCCGTTTTAGCGGAGGAGGAAAGCGGGATCGAGAAAAGAATCGAGGTGCCCGCCTTTCTCTATGCTCCGGTGAGAAAGGGACAGACGGTTGGAAAGCTCACTTATGAAATAAACGGGAAGGTGCTGGCTTCAGTGGATTTGCTGGCGGGCGAGGACCTGCCGGCCCAGATCAAACAGAAAAGCCTGTGGGAACGGTTTCTGGATTGGTTCCGGTAAAAATGCTGTTAGACATGAGGAGACTGGGAGAACCCTAAGCCGTTTTTGATTTCACCAAACACAGCACAGCCGCCCGGCTGGCTTGAATGATGCGGATGACGGGTAAAATTTGCCAGGCATCGGCCATGGCCGGGGGCTTTCCATTTTGAAATAGAGCAGTGCGCGGCCAGACTGGTCGGGCCTGGATTAGAATTGCAACTCAATTTTAGGAGAAGTGAAACATGCAGGATCAAAAAATACGGCTGCAAAAGATGCTGGCCGATTGCGGGGTGGCTTCCCGCCGGAAGGCGGAGGAGCTGATCCAGCAGGGAAAAGTAAAGGTTAACGGGCATGTGGCCCAAATCGGTGACAAGGTGAACCCGAAAACGGATCATGTGACCGTAGCCGGACGCAGAATCGTGGCCAGCCGGCAGTATTACTACATAATGCTGCACAAGCCCAGAGGATATGTGTCCACCATGAGCGATGAAATGGGCCGCAAGTGCGTGGCGGAGCTGGTTAAGGATATCCCGGCAAGGGTTTATCCCGTGGGCAGGCTGGACCGGGATTCGGAGGGCCTGCTGCTGATGACCAACGACGGGGAGTTCGCCAACCTGATCATGCATCCCAGCAAGCACGTACCTAAAACTTACCGGGTTACGGTACGGCCGGATATTTCCGAGGAGCAGCTGGCGCTGATGAATGTAGGCATGGAAATCGATGGAGTGAGAACCGCCCCGGCGGACGCCTGGGTCATCAGCCGGGAGCCGGGCAGAGTGGTTTTGGAGATCATTCTGAGGGAGGGACGAAACCGGCAGATCCGGAAGATGTGCGAGCAGCTTGGAGTGGAGGTAGCCAGATTGAAGCGTGTTGCGGTCGGACAGGTTAAGCTGGGGATGCTCCAGCCTGGAAAGTGGAGAAATCTGACTCTGGATGAGGTCAAAAGGCTGGCCCCAGCCTTAAAACGATAAGAAAGCTGGCTTTGACAAAGCGTTTTTAACGGCGGTTTTATTACCCGTTGTACGGTCAAAATGAAGAGATAAAAACGATCTGAAAATGACATGGAAATGGAACTAATCAGCAAAAAGAAGGAGTGGTTGCGATGTTGACGATTTTACCGGAGCAGGACAAGCAGAAAAGCGGAGAAAGGCTGAATACCGCTTACGCGGCCAGCGGCTATGAGAAGGAGTCCGGAAAGGATCCGGCGCTGCTGGTAGTGCGGGAGGGAGGCAAGGAACTTGGTTATATTGCCGTGGATGTGGACAAGACCTCTGTGCGGATCTTAGATTTCCAGCTGTATGGCTGTACGGATTACCGGGATATGGACGTGGACCAGTCGGAATACTGTGAAATGATGATCCGTTCGGCGGCCTCTTACGCCTTAAACCGAAACCTTTTCCATATGGAGACCAAGCTGGTTTCTATTTTCCCTTTGGTGAAGCGGTATGGTTTCCGTAAGGATGACGAAAGAATGGGGATGGAGATTTTTAAATTAATTAAAAACTGCAAAAATTGTTAAAGTTTTATCTAATATACCTTGTTATTTGACGGAATTTATACTATAATGTAAATCAGTTGCGTTGATAATTTCTCAGTAAAAAATGGAATGGAGGAACAAGGATGAGTATAGAAAGCAAGCTTGCTTTTTTGCAGGAAACCAAAGCGGCTAATGCACAGACGAAGGCCTATCAACGTCTTCAGCTCCTTTTTGACGAAGGCACTTTTGTAGAGATCGACAGCTTTACAAAATCCGGAGACGGCAGGGCGGAGGCGGCTGCCGGCTTTGGCTCTGTAGACGGCTGCCCGGTATACGCGTTCGCCCAGAACAGCGACGTAGAGGGCGGCGCCATGAGCAAGGCTCAGGCCGCGAAGATCTGTAAGGTTTATGAATTAGCGGAAAAAACAGGAGCCCCGGTGGTGGGAATTTATGATTCCATCGGCGCCCGTTTGAATGAAAGCTGCGAAATGCTGGCGGCCTACGGCGATGTGATGCTGAAGGCCAACAACCTTTCCGGCGTGGTACCCCAAATCGCTGTGATCGCGGGCCCCTGTCTGGGAGCCAGCTCCATGATCGCGGCGGCGGCGGACGTGGTAATCATGTCTGAGGATGGCCAATTCGCTTTGCAGACCAACGGCGAGGGCGGAGACCTGAAGGAAGCTTCTGAGTCCGGCCTGGTTCATCTGACCGCTAAGGATGACAAAGAAGCGGTAGCCAAGGCCAGAGAGCTGATCACCCTGCTGCCCTCCAATAACCTTTCCGGCGCGCCGATCACCGATTTTGCCGATTCCGCCGCTGAAACCGACGGAGAATCCGGCGCCTCTATTATCGCCGCTGTTATGGATCAGGACAGCTTTATTGAGTTTCAGGCTGGATTCGGCGCCGGCTTTATCGCCGGCTTGGCCAAGCTGGGCGGCAACACAGTGGGCGTAGTAGCCAGCGAAGAAAAGACAGCTGACGGCAAGGCCTGTGAAAAGGCGGCCCGCCTCGTTCGCTTCTGCGACGCTTTCGCCATTCCTGTGATTACCTTTGTGAACGCTGAAAGCTTTTGCTGTATCAAGGCGGCCTGTAAGCTGACCAACGCTTATGCCGAGGCGACCACCGCGAAGATCTCTGTGATTACCGGCGAAGCCTACGGAGCTGTTTATATGGCCCTGGCGGGCGCTGCGGCCGGTGTGGATGTGGCTTATGCTTGGCCGACCGCTTCCATTTCCGCTTTGAATCCTACCACAGCGGCTGTAATGCTGTGGAGCGATAAATTGAAAGGCTCTTCCAATCCGACCGCTGACAGAGCGAAGCTGATCGCGGAATACAAGGACCAGGAGGCCTGTCCGTTTAAGGCGGCTGGCGACGGCTTTGTGCAGGATGTCATCGAGCCCAGTGAAACCAGGCTGAAGCTGTATGCCGCCCTGGATATGCTGGCTGGAAAGCGTGTGACAAGACTGCCGAAGAAACACGCCAACAATCTTTAATTCGTAAAAGCTTAAATTGGTAAAAATTAAAATTTAAGATAATAATGGAGGTTTCTCATGAAAAATTTAAAGATCACCGTGAACGGTACCCCATATGACGTACAGGTAGAGGAAGTAGCCGCTGGCGCCGCTCCGGTTCCTGCCGCGAAGCCCGCCGCCCCGGCCGCTGCTCCGGCTCCCGCCGCTGCCCCCGCCCCGGCTGCCGCTCCTGCTCCCGCAGGCGCTGAAACTGTAAATTCCCCCATGCCTGGCACCATTGTCAACGTGAATGTCTCCGCGGGCCAAAACGTGAAGAAGGGCGATGTGCTGGTAGTTTTAGAAGCTATGAAGATGGAGAATGAGATTATGGCTCCTCGTGACGCTGTGGTCGCGGGCGTGCAAGTAAACAAGGGAGACAGCGTCGATTCCGGCACTCCTCTTGTTTCCCTCCAGTAAGGAGGCGCGGTTATGGCTAAAAAGATTTTAATTACGGACGTCACCCTTCGGGACGCGCACCAGTCTTTGATCGCCACCAGAATGACTACCGAGGAAATGCTGCCGATCCTGGAAAAAATGGACAAGGTGGGGTTTTACTCTCTGGAATGCTGGGGCGGCGCGACCTTTGACGCTTGTCTCCGTTTCTTAAACGAAGACCCCTGGGACAGACTGCGCACTATTCGGGAAAAATGCCCTAACACCAAGCTGCAGATGCTGTTCAGAGGCCAGAATATGCTGGGCTACCGCCATTATGCCGACGACGTCCTGGAATATTTCGTCCAGAAGTCTGTGGCCAACGGTATCGATATCATCCGTATTTTTGACGCTTTGAACGATATCAAAAATCTGCAAACGGCTATTAAGGCCGCGAAGAAGGAAAAGGCTCACGCCCAGGTTGCCATTTCCTATACCACCGGCCCGGTATTCACTACGGAATACTATGTGGATTACGCTAAGCGCATTGAGGAGACCGGGGCGGATTCCATCTGTATTAAGGATATGGCGGCCTTGCTGACTCCTTATACCACCGCCGAGCTGGTCACCGCCTTGAAAGAGGCTGTCAGCATTCCGATTCAGCTTCACACCCACTACACCTCCGGCCTGGCTTCCATGTGCCTGCTGAAAGGCATCGAGGCTGGCGCGGATATTCTGGATACCGCAATGTCTCCGCTGGCTCTCGGAACCTCTCATGCTCCCACTGAGTCTATGGTGGCGGCTCTGAAAGGCACCGAGTACGATACCGGCTTGGATCTGATCCTGCTTAACGAGATCAGAGATTACTTTATGACCTTGCGCAAAAAGTATCTTGACAGCGGTTTGTTAGATCCCAAAATGCTGGCTACTGATGCCAACGCCTTAATTTACCAGGTGCCGGGCGGAATGCTTTCTAACCTGCTTTCTCAGCTGAAGCAGGCCGGCAAGGAGGATCAGCTTCAGGATGTGCTCAACGAGGTTCCGCGTGTCCGTGAGGATTCCGGTTACCCGCCGCTGGTTACCCCAACCTCGCAGATCGTGGGTACCCAGGCGGTGTTCAACGTGATTACCGGCGAGCGGTATAAAATGTGTACCAATGAGTTTAAGGATATGGTAGCCGGCAAATACGGCACCACTCCCATGCCTATTGATCCTGAATTCCAGAAGAAGATCATCGGCGACGCGCCTGTGATTACCGGACGCCCGGCGGATCTGCTGGAGCCTGAGCTGGATACCTTGCGGAAGGAGATGGCTCAGTGGAGCGAGCAGGAGGAGGATGTGCTCTCCTATGCTATGTTCCCGAAGGTGTCTCTGGACTTCTTCAAAAAGCGCCAGGAAAAGAAATATGGGATTGACGGCAAGCACGCCGATAAGGAAAAAATGATCCATCCCGTGTAAAATGAAGCTAAAAGCGGTTGACTTATTCTTTTGTCAGCCGCTTTTTGTTTTGAAAAAAGCGGAGCTGTTTTCAAAACAAAAGTCATTAGATCGCAAGAACAGAAAAAGGAGAGCCCAAGGCGCTCCTTTTTCTATTTCGCAAGGCGGCCGCTGGCGCCGCCAGGGGCGCCTTATTTAAAGTGAAAGCCAGCGCGTCATTTAGATGCTGGCTTTTTGAGGCTTAAGGCATTGCCCATGCCTCTTTTGGAGGTGGGCATAGCTGGAAATAACCTTTGAATCATTGAGAGGAGATTAACCGATATTATTTCTATCTATTGTCTGGAAGCTTAAGCTTTGCCGGGGGAAATTTAACGCTTTATGAAAGATATGGCCATGGCCCTTGATCTGCCGTGAAGATTGATATTGACAAAAGCAGGGTTTTATATTATACTACCTGTTGGCTTACCTGTTCTGTTAACTTATACTTTTAAAGAAATAAATTAACCCCAAATTTAGAGGCGCTATTTTGCAGTTTGAGCAAAATAGCGTCTATTTTTTGACTAAACGGCACCGTCCACAAAAATATAATATAAAGGAGCCGATTTTGTTATGAAAAAAGTATTGTCTAGCGTGCTTGCTTTAGCAATGGTTTTTGCTATGGCACTGTCCTTCACTTCCTGCAACAATGGTAAAATCGATTCGATTGAAGCTTTTGTTGCTACTGATGAGATGCAGTCTCAGATCAAAGAGGCTAAGGAATCCGTAGAAGACGGTACTCTCACCATGGATATTGTGGCTGAGGGCAATAAGCTGGTGTATGTCTATACCTATCAGACGGATTTGGACATTGAGGCTACTAAAGAAGCGCTGGCTACTGCTATCGAACAGCAAGCCTCTGTCTTCGAGAATGTGGCTAAAGAAATCAAAAATGCCGTAAATGTTGAGAATCCTATTGTTGAGGTCAGATATCTGGCAAAAGACGGTACAGAGATTTATTCTCAGGAATTTACCGCGGCGGAATAAAATATGATACTTTAAAGAGTCCAGCGGCAATTCCGCTGGACTCTTTCTTTATGATAAAATTTACAATAATATTTGAAAAGCGGCTCTGTTTGGGATAAACTAAGGATAGCCTTTTATATTTACAGATGGAGATGATGATTCTATGAGAAAGACTGCATATGGGTTCCTGATATTAGTTTTTGTGATATTATCGGCTTTGATCACTGGCTGCACTGGGCATCAGTATGACACACTGGAGGACTTTCTGGCAGGCGAGGAGATGCAGTCCTTGATAGAGGAGGACAAAAGCGCGCTAGCAGATAGTGGATTAAGCTTAGAGGTTACCAGCCGCGAGAATCAATTGATTTATACGTACACTTACTCACAAATGCTGGAGGTGGAAACAGCAAAGGATATTTTGAAAGAAGGAATGGAGGCGGAATGGGATGCCTTCCAAAAATTTGCGGATGATGTGAAGAAATCGGTCAAGGTGGAAAACCCCGTGGTCGTAGTGCGATATTTGAATCCGGACGGAACGGAGATCTATTCTGAAACCTTTTCTGCAGAATAAAAAATACGAGGGGAGATTCATAAAGCCTGTCTGGCCACCGGCAGGCTTTATTTTTGCGGATTGGGAGAAAAGAAGATACGGCCTCAAAGGAAGGAACTTCTGGAAATAGAATTTTAGCAAAAGAAATTTCACGACGTTTTTTAAATATTTACGTAAAAGCTATTGACAAATTTAACTGTAATAATTATAATTACAATTACAAACTGAAACAAAATAGATTACAGTTAAAAGATAATGGATTCCTTGGCAGAAAGCGTAATAGGAAAGGGAAGAATTATTATGAACAGCGAATTTTGTATTGCGGTTCACGGTCTGGCATTTTTAAAATTAAAAAAACAATGCTTATCTAGTGAGGCGTTGGCTGAAAATATTTGCACGAATCCTGCCAGAGTTCGAAAAGTAATGGCAAAGCTAAAGAAGGCTGGCCTGGTTTCCACCAAGGAGGGAAGCGAGGGCGGCTATTCATTGGCAAAAAACGCGGAACAAATCACATTAAAGCAGATAAGCGCCGCACTGCAGATTGAATTTGTATCTTCACATTGGCGCAGCGGCAGCCAGAATCTTGACTGTATGGTGGCGTCAGGAATGGCGGACGTTATGGATCGGCTTTATTCTGATTTGGATGCTCTTTGTCAGAAGCGGCTCGAAGGGATTACTATTGCAGACGTGGCGGCCGCTCTGATACAACGGAGCCAGGGAAAGAAATTCGGCTGCCCAGAAGTTCTGCGAAAATCAAACTAGAGGCTGGAGGTACTTATGGGATTTACAATTGAAACTGGGATTTCCGGAGTTACCGTATTCCTGCAAGGCTTGCTGAGCTTTTTCTCACCTTGCGTTCTGCCGCTGGTGCCGCTTTATATCGGTTACCTGGCGGGCGGCGCCAAAACGGTGGATGAAGACGGCGCCATACACTATCGCCGCTCTAAGGTAATTGTGAACACCTTGTTTTTTGTTCTGGGAGTCAGCTTCGCTTTCTTCCTTTTAGGATTTGGTTTTACTGCCGTAGGAAAGTTTTTCAGCGGAAACCGGGTCCTGTTCGCTAGGATCGGCGGCGTGCTGGTGATCCTGTTCGGAGTCTTTCAGCTGTTCGGCAGCAATGTTTTCACCCGAGAGCACAGATTGCCGTTCCGCTTGAGCCGCTTCTCTATGAATCCGGCGGTCGCTCTGATCTTAGGATTTACCTTCAGCTTTGCCTGGACGCCTTGCGTAGGCCCAGCCCTGACCAGTGTCTTGCTGATGGCTTCCTCAGCCAGCTCCTCGGCGGTAGGCTACGCCCTTATTGGTGTTTACACTTTGGGCTTTGTGATCCCTTTCCTCGCGGTGGGGCTGTTTACCGGAGCGGTATTGGATTTCTTTAAACGACATCAAAGGGTGGTAAAATATACCGTCAAGACGGGCGGCGTGCTGATGATCCTGATGGGGATCATGATGCTCACCGGCTGGATGAATGGAATTACCGGATATCTTTCCAGCTTTGGGGGCGCTGCCGGAGGAGAATCCGTGTCCTCCTCCGCAGGCCAAGAGCCAGGGACGTCATCCTCCCCGGCGAGTGAAAACGAATCTTCTTCCCCGCAGGCTTCCAGCTCTGATGCCTCACAGTCCTTGCCCTCCGCTCCGGACTTTACCTTTTATGACCAAAATGGCCAGCAGCATACCCTTTCCGATTACAAGGGCAAGGTGGTGTTTTTAAACTTTTGGGCAACCTGGTGCCCTCCATGTCAAAATGAAATGCCGGATATTCAGCAGTTATATGAGGATTATGGCTTGAATCAGGAAGATTTGGTGGTGCTGGGCGTCGCCAATCCCAGGTCGGAGGAGAATCCCTATAATCAGGATGTGTCTGAGGAGGAGGTCGAGGCATTCCTTACCGAACGGGGATATACCTATCCCGTCGTGATGGATACTACCGGAGAAGTGTTCCAGGGTTATGGAGTTACCTCGTTCCCCACTACTTTTATGATCGACCGGGACGGCAATGTATTTGGTTATATCACCGGTATGCTGACCAGAAGTATGATGGACAGCATTATTGAGCAGACTATGAGCGGCGAACGTACGCCGGTTCAGGAATAACAATAAAAAAATAGGAGGAATTTATCATGGCAGTTATTGAGCTTACGAAACAAAACTTTCAGTCGGAGGTTGCAGAAAGCAAGGAAAAGGTTTTAATCGATTTTTGGGCGTCCTGGTGCGGGCCATGCAGAATGGTATCACCAATCGTAGATGAAATCGCGGAGGAATCTCCTGCGGGCGTTAAGGTATGCAAGGTGAATGTGGATGAGCAGCCGGAGCTTGCACAGCAGTTTCAGGTGATGAGTATTCCCACTTTGCTGGTCATGAAGGATGGCAAGCCGGTAGCCAGCTCTGTAGGCGCCAGACCCAAGCAGTTTATCGTGAAAATGATCGAGGAAGCTTAATCAAGCATTCCTTTTAGTCAGATTTTTGGACTGTGATAGAGTGCTCTTACTCTAAAATAGCGATAAAGCAAAAAAGCAGCAGCTTTTGGGAAGCCGCTGCTTTTTTGCTCTGCGTTAGCATAAAAGCTAGCCTATGATGTTTGCGGTATGCCTAAGGCTGCTTTTATGGTTAGAGAACAGTCAGCTTGCCTGGCCGATTTCGGATGCACCGGCCTATCATAAAATCGATATTTGGGAATTAAAATAACTGTATTTTTATAAAAGTCTGTAAACAGGCGTCTAAAGAGATTTCACAGGATTCACAGTAGGATAAAGCCTGTTATGGGTTCTGCTTTCTCCAACCCAAGCGGTAAGGGAGCTGAACGATTTTTCTAAAATTTTTCCGAACGCTAAGAATAGAAAAATACCGGCAACCGGACAGGGAAATCTCAGCCGGAGATTTATTTTAATATAGATTAAAGAGCTGCTATGAAAAAATTATCAGATATCCAGACACTCTGTTGAGCATATTGTTTTTAAGAATTTCTTTTTACCAAAATGAAACAATCTTTACACTTTTGTAAGAAGTAAGTTATCTAGTTGACAGTCTTCGCCGTCATGGGGTAAACTATACATGTCGACAATATTATGTAAATTACTAGAAAAGGAATTCTTCGGGAATCAACTATAGATTTGGAGTGTTCGGCGGATGGTATTTTCCAATTTGTTCTTTCTTTATTTCTTTTTGCCGCTCAATTTGATCTGCTATTTTCTGGCGAAAAGCATCCATGTGAGAAACGGGATATTAATTGTCTTTTCGCTCTTTTTTTATGCCTGGGGCGAGCCGAGATACGTGCCGCTGCTGGTAGGTATGGTGCTGATCAACTGGATCTTTGGCTTGATGATTGAGAAGTACCGGGGGCAAAAGCTGGCTAAGGCGGGGCTGATCGGGGCCTGTATATGCAGTCTGACCCTGCTGGGTATTTTCAAATATCTGACTCTGATCCTGGGAACGACCCACGACTTGTTCGGTTTGCCCAGCGTTGTGCCTCAGATCCTGCTGCCGATCGGTATTTCCTTTTATACCTTTCAGCTGCTTTCCTACGTGGTGGATGTTTATCGGGGCGAGGTAGAGGCGCAGACCCACTTTTTCCGCCTGCTTCTTTATACCAGCCTGTTTCATCAGTGTATCGCCGGACCGATCGTTCGGTACAAGGATATTTCAGAGGAAATCTTATATCGGCAGATCAACCGGGGCGAGGTGGCCCGGGGAATCAACCGGTTTGCGGCGG
>OHIK01001289.1_pt1 | contig 10568 bp, 10 predicted proteins | sample 1568241 | NCBI WGS metagenome assembly OHIK01 (sample SAMEA3879567, study PRJEB24766) | human gut metagenome | biome: human-associated habitat; feature: feces | place: USA | collected 1985/1987 | reverse complement strand
CTTTTGCGATGGCACCTTTCATTCCTTTTGCCCCTTCTGTCAGCACCAATTCCGCACCGAAAGCGGACATGAGCAGACGACGTTCCATACTCATGCTGTCAGGCATAACAATGATGGCTCTGTAGCCTCTTGCCGCTGCCATAACCGCCAGACCAATGCCCGTATTGCCGCTGGTAGGTTCGATGATAGTCGCGCCTGCTTTCAAAAGCCCTTTTGCTTCCGCATCTTCTACCATTTTCTTTGCTACACGGTCTTTGGCACTGCCGCCGGGGTTCAAAAACTCCACTTTTGCCAAAACTTTCGCATCCAGATTATGGATTTCTTCCAAATGTGTCAGTTCCAGTAACGGCGTTTTGCCGATCAATTCTTCTATATTTTTGTAAATCTTTGCCATGGGAATCATCCTTTCCGCGATTTTTAAACATAGTATCACTATAGGTTTTGTATGTCAAGCTATTTTTTTCAGCCTGCACCTGTTCTCATATTACCACATTCCGCCGCTGCCTTCAAATAAACTTCATGCTTGTTTCGCTTTCTTTTCCTTGTATACGTTCTTTTTTTGTGCTAGTATTTTAATGGAAATATTCATTGATTGAGATATAGAAAGGAACGATTCAAATGAAAATCGGACGCAACGATCCCTGCTGGTGCGGCAGCGGAAAAAAATATAAAGTCTGCCACGCAGATTTTGACGAAAAACTGGCAGAACTGAAATCCAAAGGGGAAAAAGTACCTCCCCACTCCCTCATCAAAACACCGGCACAGCTGGAAGGCATCCGCAAAGCCGGCAAACTGAACACAGAAATTCTGGATATGGTAGCAGAAAACATCCATGCAGGCATGTCCACAGAAGACATCAACAAACTGGTTCATGAATACACCATCGCTCACGGCGGTATCCCCGCACCTCTGAACTACTGCGGATTCCCTAAGAGTGTCTGCACATCCGTAAACGATGTCATCTGCCACGGTATCCCCTCTCCCGACGAAATCCTGCAGGATGGGGACATCATCAACGTAGACGTTACAACCATTCTGGATGGGTATTACGCAGACGCATCCCGTATGTTCTGCATTGGTCAGGTCAGCGACGAAGCCAAAAAACTGGTGGAAGTCACAAAAGAATCTGTTGACCTGGCGCTGGCAGAAGTAAAACCTTGGGGTCATCTGGGTGACATCGGCGAAGTTATCAGCAAACATGTTTATGCTCACGGCTATACTGTCCTTCATGACATCGGCGGTCACGGCGTCGGCAACGACTTCCACGAAGAACCTTATGTATGCCACATCGGCAAAAAAGGCACCGGTATGCTGCTGGTTCCCGGCATGGTATTCACCATCGAACCCATGGTAAACGAAGGGGAAGAAGATTTCTTCCAGGATGAAGAAAACGGCTGGACTATCTACACAGAAGACGGTTCCCTTTCCGCTCAGTGGGAATACACCGTTGCCATTACCGAAGACGGCGTAGAAGTCATTACCCATTGATAGATTTCACACAAATGAAAACGTGAGGTGTTGCATTTATGAACGGTTCCAAACACATTTCCAACTGTTACAGCGCCTTACAGGGACTCTACTGGATGAGTTACGGCGCCATCTATACCTTTGCCGCCGTAGTCCTTTTAGACAGAAACTTTACGGATTCACAGGTCGGCACACTCATTGCGCTGGCCTGTGTTTTTTCCGCAGTGTTTCAGCCCTTTGCGGCTGCGGCAGCTGACCGGGGAAAGCGGTTTTCTCTGCGGTCTTTGATGACGCTGATCTGTCTTTTGACCATCGTCCCTATGGTTCTGCTGTTTTTCTTTCCACAGCAAGCCCTTTCCGGCGTTTGTTATGTGATTCTGCTTCTGCTGCATCTTGCCTTCCAGCCTCTTTTGAGCGCATTAGGCATGCATCTGCTCAATAACGGATATTATCTGAATTTCGGCGCATCGGCTCCATGTCCTATGCTGTCCTTGCCTTTTTTCTTGGCTCTTTGACGCTGATCTTCGGTCTGCGGTGTCTGCCTGTCATTGGCAGTCTGCTGTATCTGCTTATGGCAGTATTATTGCAGGCATTTCCAGAAACCAAGCGGAGCGGCTCATCCATCGTATCCTCTCGGGGCACCGTTTCCATACTGCGGGAAAACCATCGGTTTGCTGTTCTCTGTCTGGGCATCATCCTCGTTTTCATTTCCCACAGTGCCATCAACACCTACATGATTCAGATTCTGCAGAAAATCGGCAAAGGCAATCAGGAACTGGGGCAGGTCATGGCGTACACCGCCGTACTGGAATTTTTTGTAATGGTCGGTTTTTCCAGATTCGTCAAAGGACGGGACTGCGGCAACATCTTACGTTTCACTGCCATCTTTTTTGTGCTGAAAGCCATTTTTGTTCCCTTGGCACCTACTCTGCCTTTGATTTACGTGGCCTTTCTGACACAGATTTTTTCCTTTGCCCTGTTCACACCGGCTTCTGTTTACTATGCCAATGCCATTCTTCCTGCCGGGGACAAAGTAAAAGGGCAGGCAATGATTACCATTGCCATCACCATCGGCAACATCGCCGGCAGCTTTCTCTGCGGCCATTTCATCACCCTTTGGGGCATCACAGCGGCTATCCTGGTGACCGCTGCCATTGCCGTCATTGGTCTGATCTGCTTCTTCCTTGGCGCAGAAAAAACAGGACCCATTATCTTTTCTGAAACGCAAAAAAGTACCGAATCATAAGAAAACAAAAAAGCTGAAATCCATACAAAGGATTTCAGCTTTCTTATTTTCATTGAGATTTTATTCTCCATCGCAATTCGGGCACTTTTCTTATGCCCATAAAATAGCGATTTCCGTCAATACGGTTTCTTCTTCATCAAAAATGAATGTAATGGTTTCCCACTCGCCGTCTTTTTCTTCCACAAATGTTTTGGTATGCACCACATCCCCTCTGCGGCATTCCTTTCGGTATACCACACGGATGTCCTTCAGTGTCATGCCGTCATAAATTTCATCAGGTACATCATCCAATGCCCATTCCAGATATTTCACGTTATTGGCATGACCATTGGTATCCGTATCTCTGCGGGTCACTGTAAATCTCTGCTGTGCCGCAGGTTCCCCTTCGGGCATAGGCGGCATACGGAACTTTTCCCCTTCAATGGCAGGGGGTTGGTTTGTGCCGTATTTCTCAATCATGTCATCGGGCACATTGGTGGGTTTGCGCTTTGCAAAATCCATGTAAATCCAGCGGGACATACCATCGGCAATCTTTTCTCCCTTTTCGTCAAAGAGATAATATCCTCTTTCTGCCTGCATTTTCCGGCATTTGTTGCTCCATGTTTCCAGCCGGATGGTTTCTCTGTGAGCAGGCATACGATATACCATAATATGCCAGTTGATAACTGCCCAGCCGCACTGAAGCTCCGCCAGATAGTCCAAGGTATATCCCAATGTATCTGAGTGGTCGATTGCCGCATTTTGCAGGGCAGACAGCAGTGCCGCCGGAGAAAGCGTTCCTTTCTGGTCTACCTGATAATAATTGATGGTCTGTTCTTCCGCATATCCTTTGCGTTCCATAAAAAACCTTCCTTTCCGGCAGTTCTTACAGCATCGGAGAAATGAGCCTTGCCACGGCTTCTTTCACCTTGAACCACCATCTTCTTCTGTAATACCATTCTCTGGTGATCTCTACAGAGCTTTTCAAATCATTCAAAAAGTCCTGTTCCAGTTCTCTGGTAAAAGCGGCATCATACAAAAAGGCGTTGACTTCAAAGTTCAGGTCAAAACTGCGGATATCCATATTGGCTGTGCCCACAGAAGACATTTTCCCGTCGATGCACAAACTCTTGGAATGGATGAAACCTCTTTCGTACTGATAACATCTCACGCCTGCTTCCAACAGCTGTCCCAAATAGGACATACTTGCCCAGTATACAAAGAAATGGTCTGGGTTGCCGGGAATCAGTATCCGCACATCCAGCCCGGACAGAGCTGCCACCCGCAGAGCTTCGAAAATACCGTCGTCAGGTACAAAGTAAGGCGTTGTCAAATAAATATGATGCTCCGCTTCATTGATCATTTTAAAATAGCCGTTGTGTACGTTATGCCATTTGGTATCAGGACCGCTGGAAACAATCTGCATACGGATGCCTTCCGACTGTTCCCTGAGCGGGAAATACCGCTGTTCCAACTGGACAGCGCCATAACGTGTGGTAAAATTCCAGTCTTTGATAAATCGCATCTGCATCTGATCGATGGCGTCGCCTACCACCCGCAGGTGGGTATCCCGCCAAGGGCCATAGCGCTTGACAATGCCAAGATATTCGTCACCGACGTTAAAGCCGCCGATATAGCCCACTTTCCCGTCGATGATACAAAGCTTTCTGTGGTTGCGGTAGTTGATACGGACAATGAATGGCGGCAAAAACGCCGCTGTATATCCGCCTGCTGCGTGCAGTTTGTCAAAAAAACCTTTGGGCAGTCTGGAATTCCCCATGCCGTCATAAAGCAGACGCACTTCCACGCCTTCCTCTGCTTTTTTCGTCAGTTCCTCCACCAGACGGGTGCCCAGCTTGTCCCCACGCCAGATATAATATTCCAGATGGATAAATTCCTTTGCCTGACGAATGTCACGGACAAGTGCTTCAAATTTGTCAGCCCCAGTGATAAACCGTGTCACTTTATTGTTGAATGTCATCCAGTTGCCGGAGTTCAAATGCAGATAAGCAAGGTCTGTCAGATATTCCGCATCCACCAGTCTGCCGCCTTTTTCGATGATTTCTTTCTGGGCTTTTACCCTGCCCACACATCGCTCATCCTGGAGCAGATATTTGTAATAAACCTCTCGGTCATACTCCTCTTTGACCCGGAACATCTTTTCCCGCTTGCTGTTTCTGCCGAAGATCATGTAAATGACGAACCCAAATACGGGAATGAACAGCAGCACCAGAAGCCATGCCCAGCTGCTAGCAGGATTTCTTCGTTCAAAAAACACCACAAAGCCAGCCAAAATCACGTTGATGACCAAAATCCCAATGGCGATATACGCCAGAATGGAAACAATCTCCATAGACTTCCCCCTTTCTTTCCAAATATAAAATATGAGAAATTCAAATAAAATTCCATAATATAGTATACGCAAAATATGTCTTGACCGCAAGTTGAGGTGCAGCAAAAATTTTGAAAATTTTCACTTTTCCACTTCCCTATTCTTCTAATCTCTGATACAATAGAGTGACGTGAGAAATACAAAGGAAAAGCCTTTTGGGCTTTTTACTGCAAGGAGGAACATTTTGTGAACATTAACGCATCCGATATCATCATCATTGCACTGATTGTTGTGGCTGCTCTGCTGGCAGGCGCTTATTATCTGAATAAAAAGACCATGCGCCGCATGATCCAGGCACAGGATTTCATCGACCAGAACCGTATGACTGTACAGGCGTTCATCATCGACAAAAAACAGGAAAAACCTTCCCCTACCAACCTGCCTAAAGCTGTTTTCGATCAGCTGCCCAAAATGGCAAAAATGCGTAAGGCAAATCTGGTAAAAGCAAAAATTGGTCCCCAGATTGTGACACTGATGTGTGATAAACCCGTTTACGAAGTACTGCCCGTGAAAAAATCCCTGAAAGTAGACATTGCAGGCATGTATATCGTTAGCGTAACCGGCATGAATCTGGCTGATAAGAAAAAGAAAACATTCACAGAAAAAATGACCACACGTATGAACAATGTGGTTTCCGATCAGTCCCAGAAAACAAAAAACAAAAAATAAGCAAACAAAAAGCTGAAATCATTTAAGATTTCAGCTTTCTTTTTTTGTAGCGTTTTTAGTCTTCCATGGGACGGATTTCCGCACCAAAAGGCATCAATGCCAGGGCGGCAAATTTGAAATGCTGCAAACCAAAGGGAATCCCGATGATGGTCAGGCAGCTGCCCACACCCATGGCAATGGAACTGATGCAAAGACCCAGCCCGCCCAGCAATATCCAGATGACATTCAAAAGGACAGAGCCGGAAGACATGTTCCCAAAGTACACCTTCTTACCAAAGGGCATCAGAATCAGCTTTGCGAACTTGAAACACTGCAAGCCCACGGGAATACCCACGACTGTAATACAACACAATACACCAGCCAACATCCAGCATAATGCGGAGAGCAGACCGCCAAATATGATCCACAGGATATTCAGCAATACATTGATGATAGACATCTCATTCCTCCTTTTCCTTATTTTTTCGATAATATTCTATGACTTTACAATAATCCGTCTCTTCCAGAGCCTTCCGTCCTTCTTCCGACAGACGATACACGCCTTTTTCCACCCGTTCAAACCAGTGGTATACATTGCTGCGGAGTATGGACATATACTTTTCTTCCAGACCCATTTCCCGCAGTTCTCCATATGTAACGGCTTCCCGATTTTCCAGAATACAGCACAGATGCAGTGCTTTTTCCCGATAAGCCGTCACGATTTTCCTGCGGTTCATGCCGCCCGTATTGGCAGAAACCTGTCTGTTTTCCAGTTCCACTTGCAGCCGTTCCCGTTTCTTTCTGTTTTTCCACGCCAAGCTGTCTGATGGCGTCAGCACCACATCTACGGTCTTAAGAGGACTGTCCAATGCCACTGTCAGCAGACCAATTTCCAGTCGTTTCAGCAGTTTCAGCATATTCTTCCAGCTTTTCTCCCGCTGTCCCTTCTGAGGACGGGGAATGGCAACAAATACCTGTTCCGTCAGACTCTGGCGGTCTAATGCCTGATAGACCAGCTTCAGCTGAAAGGACTTTTTCAGTTCCACAATGATCAGTTCCCCATCTTTTTCCGCCGCAATGTCACAGTCTTTCACTTCTGCCTGCACCCGGTACCCTTCTTCCTCCAGAAAGCGGCAGACAGGCTCGTATAAATCTGTTTCCGCAAATGTCATGCCTGTTTTCCTTTCGCCATAAAGGCTTCAATTTCTTCTACGGTCTTAATCATATCTTTTGTCATGATTTCGCAGCCGTCTTCTGTTACCAGTGCGTCATCCTCAATGCGGATGCCAATGCCCCATTCTTCAATATACAGCCCCGGTTCCACCGTCAGCACCATACCCGGCTGCAATACCCGTTCTGTATATCGTCCAATATCATGGGTTTCCGCACCCAGATAATGGCTGACCCCATGGTAATAGTATTTCGTTACATCCGCCATGGTTTCCACCAGTCCGATTTCTTTCAGGGCTTCCAGATAATGCTCCTTTAAAATTTCATTCAAACGGGAGAAAGGCTGACCGGGACGAATGGCATCAATGACTTTCTGCTGTCCTTCCAGCACGATGTTGTAAACCACTTTCTGACGTTCTGTGAATTTGCCGTTCACAGGGAAAGTACGGGAAATATCCCCATTGTACCAATCCACCTGTGCGCCGCAATCTACCAGCAGCAGGTCACCATCTTTAGTCTGACCGTTGTTTTTGGTGTAGTGAAGGATGGTGCCTCTTTCCCCAGCGGCGGCAATGGTCTGGAATGCTTTTTCCCTTGCGCCGTGCTGCATGAGGGTAAAATCAAAATGAGCTTCGATTTCATATTCCATCATACCGGGGCGGGCATTTGCCATCATGGCTTCCACACCCATTCTGGTAATGTCCATAGCTTTCCGCATTTTTTCCAGTTCGTAAGGCTCTTTAATGAGGCGCAGGTCACCAAAAATGGGATACAAATCCCCCACCGCCATAGCAGGGTATTTTTCCCGTACTTCTTTGGCAAAGTTCAGTGCAGGTGTCAGCACATCATCCCATTCCCGATGTTCCAAGTCCAGATAAATCTTTGTGATGTTATTGCGGAACACCATCTGGGCAAAATCATCGGTGAACGCATCTATGGGGCGAATGTCTGTCATACCACTGATTTCTTCCGCTTCTTCTGTTGTCATGTTTGCCCCTACCCATTTGGCAAGGATGCCGTTATCTCTGGGAATGAACAAGGTTTCCTGCAAACCGCCGCCGATTTTTGCCATCAGGAATACGCAGTTTTCCCGTTCTACCCCTGTCACATAGTAGAAATTGCGATCAGGAGAAAAGGGATAATATTCATCCCCTCGTTTCAGGGGTGCTTTGCCTGCAAAAAGTACAGCAGCACTGCCTTCTTCTAATCTGGCTGCCAATTTTCTTCTGTTATCTATGAAAAACCGTTCTGTCATGTCATTTCCTCCTTAAATATCCTACCAAAAAACTTTGAATTTTTTATGATGAAATTCTTACAAATTCCTTTGTGCAAAAAAACGCACATTTCCTTGAAAATGTCATTTCTCTATATTAGAATTGTAGCAAGGAACGAAAAAAATGCAAGTCTGAACAAAAGAGAAGGAAAAGAGGGATACGATTGAATAAAGAATGGAAATTTGCCTTTGAAAAAACCATCCCTGTTCTGGCAGGATACCTTTCCATCGGCATTGCCTTTGGTCTTTTGATGCAGAACATGGGATATAACGTCTTTTGGGCGCTGCTCATTTCCCTGATACTATACGCAGGCTCCATGCAGTTTGTACTGCTGCAATTTTTCACAGGAGGAGCGTCGCTCATTACTGTTGCCATCATGACTTTGCTGGTAAACAGCCGTCACCTGTTCTACGGTCTGTCTTTCATCGACACCTTCCGCAGCATGGGCAAGAAATATCTGTATATGGTACATTCCCTGACGGATGAAACTTATTCCCTGCTGTGCTCCTATGAACCACAGGAAGGTCTGGACACCAAAAAAGTCATGTTCCTTATGAGTATTTTCGACCACTGTTATTGGCTCATCGGAACTGCTCTTGGCTCCCTTGCCGGCAGCCTCATTACCTTTGACACCACAGGCATCGACTTTGCCATGACTGCCCTGTTTGTGGTCATTGCCGTAGACCAGTGGAAGGCTTATAAAAAGCATCTGCCCGCTCTGCTGGGCGCCGCCGTCACCCTGGTGAGCCTCACTGTGGTGGGTGCGGACAACATGTTGCTGCCCGCCCTGGCTGTGATTGTAGGGGTTCTGCTTCTGCTGCGGGACCGGCTGGACGTGAAGCAGGACGCGGTGAAGGAGCTGTGAGCATGGTACCGGACATTGAGATTCAGCACCTGTCGGTATGCTTCGACACCGCCCAGGGGCCGGTGTACGCGGTCAACGACCTGTCCACCACCTTCCGGGCGGGGCGCATCTCCGGCGTCATCGGGGAGAGCGGCAGCGGCAAGAGCGTCATGGGCATGTCCCTGCTGCGTCTGCTGCCCAATACGGCCCGGGTGACGGGGAAGTGCTTCTTCGGAGAAGACGAGCTCTACTCCATGCCCCTGCGGCGGCTGCGCAGGCTGCGGGGGGCGGCCATCGGCCTCATCCCCCAGAACCCCGGCGCCTCCCTGGACCCGGTGATGAAGCTCCGCCGCCAGCTCACCGAGGCCATCACCACCCACGGGCGCTGGAAGCGGAGGGAGGCGGAGGCCCAGGCCGCCGAGCTGCTCCGCCGCTTCGGCTTCGAGGAGCCGGAGCGCATCCTGAACCAGTATTCCTTCCAGATGAGCGGCGGCATGAACCAGCGGCTGGTGTCCGCCCTGGGGCTGGCCTGCCGGCCGGGGTGGGTGATCGCCGACGAGCCCACCAAGGGCCTGGATGCAGTGATCCGCAACCAGGTGTACTCCGTCCTGCGCCAGATCTACACCGAGCACCACTGCAGCATGCTCGTCATCACCCACGATCTGGCCCTGGCCCGCCGGCTGTGCGACGACATCCGGGTGCTCTACATGGGCCGGATCATCGAGCAGGGCACGGCGGAGGAGGTCATGGAGCGGCCCCGCCACCCCTATACCGCCGGCCTGATCCATTCCCTGCCCAGCCGGGGCATGGTGCCCATACCACCCCCGGACCCCGGACGGCTGGAGCACACCGGCTGCCCCTTCTACCCCCGCTGCCCCAGGGCCATGGAGCGCTGCGGCCGGGAGGCGCCGGGGGAGGTCGCGCTGCCCACGGGCGGGAAGGTGAGGTGCTTCCTTTATGAATAATAAGGTGCTGGAGCTGGAGGAGGTCAGCCGGACGTTCTCCAGCGGCGTATTCCGCACCCACACCGTCCGGGCGGTGGACCGGGTGAGCTTCGCCCTGGAGCGGGGGAAAACCTTCGGGCTGGTGGGCAACAGCGGCTGCGGCAAGACCACCCTCTCCCGCATGATCACCCGCGTCCTCAAGCCCTCCGGGGGGCGCATCCGCTTCGAGGGGGAGGACATCGCACGCCTGGACCGGAAGGGGAGCCGGGCGTACCACCGGCGGGTGCAGATCATCTTCCAGAATCCGGAGGCCTCCCTGGACCCCTCCATGCGCATCCGGGACAGTCTGCTGGAGGCCATGGCCATCCACCGGCTGGGGGAGAGCCGGGAGGAGCGGATGGAGAAGATCCGGGCCGCGCTGGGGCAGGTGGGCCTGCCCGACTACCTGCTCTCCCGCTACCCCCACCAGATCAGCGGGGGCGAGGGCCAGCGGCTGGTGATCTGCCGGGCCCTGCTGCTGGAGCCGGAGGTGCTGCTGCTGGACGAGCCCACCTCCATGCTGGACGTGTCGGTACAGGCCAGCATCATGAATCTGCTGCGGGAG
>OHIK01001287.1_pt1 | contig 10586 bp, 6 predicted proteins | sample 1568241 | NCBI WGS metagenome assembly OHIK01 (sample SAMEA3879567, study PRJEB24766) | human gut metagenome | biome: human-associated habitat; feature: feces | place: USA | collected 1985/1987 | reverse complement strand
GGGATCAAAAAATGCGGCACTTCCGATCCTGGCGGCAACGCTTCTTACCAATGAAGTATCCTATATTCAGAACTGCCCACGTATTGCAGATGTACATCGTTTTGTGCATCTGCTTCGGGAACTGGGATGTCTGGTGCACTGGCAGGAAAAAGGGATCCGGGTACAGCCGGGAGAAAATGAAGAACTTCCCTGCGAGAGAGCGGAGGCCAGACGGATGCAGGGGGAAGCTATCACCGGAATGCGTTCATCTCTGTGCCTGTTGGGAGCATTGCTGGGAAGATGTGGTTATGTGACCATGGAGCATCCGGGTGGGTGCATCATCGGAGAACGGCCGATCGATCTGCACATCAGGGCACTACAGCAGATGGGCGTCGAATTCCGGGAGGAAGAAGGGCTTCTGTCTGCACAGGTGAAGGATGGGAAAATGCACGGGGCAGAGATCACACTGGAGTTTCCCAGTGTGGGAGCTACGGAGAATATTTTGCTGGCTGCGGTGAAGGCGGACGGAGACACCAGGATACTGGGGGCCGCCAGAGAACCGGAAGTGACGGCATTGTGCAAATTTCTGACGGCATGTGGTGCACAGATCGAAGGAATCGGAGAAACGGAACTATTGGTTCATGGTGACAGACCGCTTCATGGTACACAGTTCACGGTTCCGGCAGACCGGATCGTAGCCGGGACGTATCTGTTCGCCTGTATCGGCTGCGGAGGCAGTACACTTTTGACAGAGGCTCCCTGGGAGCAGATGGAAGCGGTGACCTTTGTGGCGGAAAAAATGGGTGCACAGTGTATTGCCTCGGAGGAAGGCCTGTTCGTACAGTGTTCCAAAAGGCCGCAGGCCATATCACATTTGCGGACTGGGCCATACCCGGAGTTCCCCACGGATCTGCAGTCGGTGGCAATGGCGGTGCTGACGAGAGCGGAAGGATGCAGCTGCATTGAAGAGAATATTTTCGAGAATCGTTTTCGTATTGCGGAACCGCTAAAGGGCATGGGAGCAGAGATTGTTCTGAAGGACGGAAGACATGCCGTGATCACCGGAGTGGAGCATTTACGGGGAAGCCGGATGGAAGCCTGTGAACTTCGCGGCGGTGCGGCACTGGTTCTGGCGGGGCTTGCGGCAGAAGGCGAGAGTTTCGTGACAGGACAGCACTTTATAGAACGCGGATATGAAAATATCTGCAGAGACTTGAGAGAATTAGGAGCACGGATCATCAGTGTATAGAGACCGAAGCAAAATTATCAGAAGAATAGTGATCATAGGCATCCTGCTGCTGGCACTGGGCGGTGGTGCGGTGGCATTGCACTCCGTGTATACGGTACGTACCGTGTATGTGGAGGGCAATGTGCATTATACTGAGGACGAGATCATGGAGATCGTAATGTCGGGACCTTTGGGAGATAATTCCCTGTATCTGTCTCTGAAATACCGGGACAGAGGGATTCAGGACATTCCCTTTGTGGATGTGATGAATGTATCGATTCTGGCACCCGACACGATCAAGATCACTGTATATGAAAAAGCACTGGCGGGATATGTGAAATATCTGGATACTTATATGTATTTTGATAAAGACGGCTATGTGGTGGAAAGTTCCGGGATCCGCACCCAGGGAATACCGCAGATCACGGGGCTTTCCTTCAACCATGTGGTGCTGGGAGAGCAACTGCCGGTGGAGGATCCGCAGGTGTTTTCCAGGATCATGGATCTGACAAAGCTTTTGAACAAATATTCACTGGCTGCGGACAAGATCTATCTGCATTCTTCCGGTGACATTACGATCTACTTCGGACAGATCAAGGTGTCCATGGGCAGTGACAACAGCCATATAGAGGACAAACTGCAGTTGTTGCCGGACTTCCTGGAGAAGTTACAGGGTAAAAGCGGAACCCTGCAAATGGAAAACTACGAGGAAGGAAAGGGTAAATTTACCTTCAAACCGGACGCGTGAAACATTTGTGAAACATTTTGAAAAAATAGGTTGCTAAATTTGTAAAATGATTATATGATAGTCTATGTGAAGTTGAAAAAGGTTAAAAGGAGGAACTAACCTTGCTGGAGATTAAGACGAATGACGCGGATGTAGCTGCCAAGATCATCGTAGTCGGTGTAGGTGGCGCGGGTAACAACGCTGTAAATAGAATGATAGATGAGAAGATTGACGGAGTGGATTTTATCGGGGTGAATACCGATAAGCAGGCATTGCAGCTCTGCAAAGCTCCGAAACTGTTACAGATCGGTGAGAAGCTGACCAAGGGTCTTGGTGCGGGAGCCAAGCCTGAGATCGGTGAGAAAGCAGCCGAGGAGAGTGCAGAAGAGATTTCCGCAGCTCTGAAGGGTGCAGACATGGTATTCGTCACCTGTGGTATGGGCGGCGGTACCGGAACCGGAGCTGCTCCGGTAGTGGCCAAGCTTGCAAAGGATATGGGCATCTTAACCGTTGGTGTGGTAACGAAGCCTTTCCGTTTTGAAGCAAAAGCCCGTATGGTCAATGCATTAAACGGTATCGAGCGTATCAAGGAACACGTGGATACCCTGATCGTAATCCCAAATGATAAGCTTCTGGAGATCGTGGACAGACGTACCACCATGCCGGAAGCACTGAAGAAGGCGGATGAAGTACTGCAGCAGGCAGTACAGGGAATCACTGACCTGATCAATGTTCCCGCAGTTATCAATCTGGATTTCGCAGATGTACAGACTGTTATGAAGGACAAGGGTATTGCTCACATCGGTATCGGTGAAGGCAAGGGCGATGACAAGGCTATGGAAGCTGTCAAGATGGCAGTGGAGAGCCCTCTGTTAGAGACTACGATTTCCGGTGCTACCCATGTTATCATCAATATTTCCGGTGACATTACCCTGGCAGATGCTTCCGATGCGGCAAGCTATGTTCAGGAGCTGGCAGGAGACGATGTAAATATTATCTTCGGTGCCATGTATGATGAGTCCAAGTCCGATAGCTGTACGATCACCGTGATCGCTACCGGTCTGGAAGACAAGGCCAACAACGGTGTACAGAATCGTCTGGGAGGAGGCGCTGCATTCAGACAGCCTGCTTCCCATATGACTCCGACTTCTCTGAAGGGACTGCAGCCCACCGCGCCTGCTACCCCCGCAACACAGGGAGGACAGGCTACGAGACCCGTACAGCCCGTACCCGGCATTCATAAGCCTGCAGATATTAGAAGCTCCGTAGAAGAGAAATCTCTGAAGATTCCTGATTTCTTACAGAGAAAGTAATACTTAGTATTTGTTTTTATCATAACGGAACATAATAAGAGCCACGACACAGAATACTGTGTTGTGGCTTGTTTTGTGTGGAGATTTTAGGAAAGCATATTAGTCTGCCGTTCTCTTTTTCCTGTGCAGAGAAATAATCCGCTCCCCCAGTACAAAGAACGCACCGATCGCACAAGGTAACAGCATGGTGGCGAAACGGTAGAGAAGCACGGCAGACAGGGCTTTGGCCTCCGGCAGGAGACGCCGGAACAGCAATGTAAAGACAGCTTCTACGGATCCGATCCCCGCCGGGGTGGGGATGACACCCGCCAGCGACTGGCTGAGAGAGGTCAGAGCAAAACATTGCAGGAAAGAAAAAGGCAGATCGCCGTATTCTCCCCCAAGAGAATTGCAGAACACGATCCAGGGGATGATATACCAGGTAGTGAACTTTAATACATTACACAGGAACAGGTGAAGCAGCAATATTGGATCCTGTAACAGAGACCGGCTTTCCGCCTGTAGCAGGGCAAGCTTATGCCCGGCACCGGTGAGTTTTTCCTCCCAGGAGGGATGCTTTGCACGGAACCGGTTGGCCAGCAGATTACAGGCAGTCTGCATCCAGGGTACGGTAGCGACAGCTAACAGAACTCCTGCAATCACACAGACTCCTGCAAATCCCAGCAGGATATAACATTGATAATCGGCAAATGAAGCATGAATAAATCCATAGGTTGCCAAAAACAATAGCAGACTATAGACTGCCATAGAGACCTTGTGGACAATATATTGGAAAAAGTACATGCCGGTGGCATTGGGAACCGGGATACCGGCTTTGTTCAGGTAATAGATTCCTGCGATGCCGGAACCGCTGCCCAGAGTGGCTGTCTTATAGAAAGAGCAGTAGAAAGCATTACAGAATCCCTTCAGGCGGGGATATTCCGGGTGCGTTTTATGCACGATCAGCCAGGTGATGTGCCCTTCAAAGATATGGTAGAGGATCACGGTCAGGAACAGGGACATGACCACTTGCGGGGAGACATTGGCAAGCTCCGTCAGCATATCTCCCATGGAATCCCGGAAGCTGTAATACAGGATACCTAATAACAGACAGACAAACAGAAGCTTTCCTGCGAATTTTAATCTCTTTTTGGTAGTATCCGACACAGACGTTTCCTCCTTTTTGAACCTTTTGGCAAGTAAAAATCTATTTTGATTGTCTCTCTTTTGCCTGAAAATGGAAAGAAACAGATTTTGAAAAACGTAGTCTTTTCACCGCATAAGTTTATCTTTTTTTTAGAATAAGGTAAGAGAATATCCATTGATTGTGTGGAAAAAAGTGGCTATGATTGATTTATTACAACAGATTTGGACAATAATACAGGAATGAGAAAGGGAAAATGTATGCAGGAAGTCAAACAACCAAACAAAAAACCGTTCATATTCTATTATATGATTGCACTGATCGTGATTATCCTGATCAACAGTCTTCTGGTACCGCAGATCGTACAGCGGGCAGTGAAGGAAGTAGATTACAACACTTTTATGCAGATGACTTATGATAAACAGATCGATGAGGTACAGGTCCAGGACAATCAGATCGTATTCACGGCAAAAGATGACAAGACCATCTACAAGACCGGTCTGATGGATGATCCGGACAGAACGCAGAGACTGTATGACAGCGGGGCAAAATTCTCCAGTGAGATCGTGGAGGAAGCATCGCCGGTTTTAAGCTTCCTGATCAGCTGGCTGCTGCCTTTGATCATCATTATTGGCTTCGGACAATTGATGTACCGCCAGATGGCGAAAAAGGCCGGCGGCGATTCCATGATGTTCGGCATGGGAGGCATGGGCAAGAGCAATGCGAAGGTCTATGTGAAGTCTTCCAACGGTATCAAGTTCACCGATGTGGCAGGAGAGGACGAGGCGAAGGAAAATCTGACAGAAATCGTGGAATACCTGCATGATCCCGACAAATACAAAGAGATCGGTGCTTCCATGCCGAAGGGTATCCTCTTAGTAGGCCCTCCCGGAACCGGAAAGACGATGTTAGCCAAGGCAGTAGCCGGAGAAGCTAATGTTCCCTTTTTCTCCATGTCCGGTTCGGAATTCGTGGAGATGTTCGTGGGTATGGGTGCGTCCAAGGTCAGAGACCTGTTCAAACAGGCGAAGGAAAAGGCTCCCTGTATCGTATTTATCGATGAGATCGATGCCATCGGTAAAAAGCGTGACGGACAGGTGGGCGGAAACGATGAGAGAGAACAGACATTGAACCAGCTGTTGACCGAGATGGATGGATTCGAAGGCAACAACGGTGTTATCATCCTGGCGGCCACCAACCGTCCGGAGAGTCTGGATCCCGCACTGTTACGTCCCGGACGTTTTGACAGACGTGTGCCGGTAGAGCTTCCCGACCTGAAAGGAAGAGAAGAAATCCTGAAAGTGCATGCCCGTAAGATCAAAGTCGCAGACAATGTGGACTTCAACAAGATTGCTCGCATGGCTTCCGGAGCCTCCGGTGCGGAGCTTGCCAATATCGTCAATGAGGCAGCTCTTCGTGCAGTCAGAGATGGACGTAAGTTCGCAACCCAGGCAGACTTAGAAGAGAGTATTGAAGTAGTCATTGCCGGTTATCAGAAAAAGAATGCCATCCTTACAGATAAGGAAAAGCGGATCGTGGCATACCATGAGATCGGACACGCACTGGTGGCAGCGAAGCAGACCAATTCCGCACCGGTACAGAAGATCACTATTGTGCCCCGTACCTCCGGTGCACTGGGTTATACCATGCAGGTGGAAGAGGAAGGCAATCATTATCTGATGAGCAAAGAAGAGATGGAGAACAAGATCGCTACATTGACCGGTGGACGTGCCGCGGAAGAGATTGCTTTCGGTTCTGTGACCACAGGAGCTTCCAACGATATCGAGCAGGCAACCAAGCTTGCCAGAGGCATGATCACTCGCTACGGTATGAGCAAGGATTTTGACATGGTAGCCATGGAGACCGTGACGAACCAGTATCTGGGTGGAGATTCCTCCCTGACCTGTTCCATGGAGACCCAGACTGCCATCGATAAGGAAGTGGTGGAACTGGTGAAGAAGCAGCATGAGAAGGCAGGGCAGATCCTGCTGGAAAACCGTGCTAAACTGGATGAACTATCTCAGTATTTATATGAAAAAGAGACCATTACCGGAGAAGAATTTATGAAGATATTGAATTCCTAAATGGTTCCCGGAGAAGACGGAATCGGCGTTTGTGCCGGTTCCGTTTTTGTGTGAGCAAATTAAACAAATCTTAAAGAGGTGCTAATGGCATCTTAAACCATGCCTACTGTTATCTTAAAAAAGAAACCACTATACTTTTCCTGTAAGAAAAAGCTGTGGAATGGCAAATTTACAGATTACGGGAAGGGACTGGATATTAAGATGCGAAACAGAAACTACTTTAACAACAATAACATGCAAAAAGGAATCGCACTGGCAACCTGTATGGCGATCGTCATGGGACTGTTCACCGGGTGTGGGAATAAGAACGATCAGCAGATCGCAGCGTCACCTGATGAAGTGCAGAAAGGACGATATGTAGAGACTGAACTCTCACTTCCGGAGGAATGGAAGGACAAAAATATCAGCCAGATCTTCCGTTCAGGTGATGAATTACATTTTCTTGTGGCAGGAGGCGCAGAAGGTCAGGTCTCTTTAGAGGAATGGAAGCTGGAAGAAGGAGATACTCTGACGGAAGTGACGAAGGACTGGCTGAAGGCGCTTCCAGAGGGAGAGAGTCTGGAGAGCAGTGACAGTTTTACACTGTTGCAGGATGCGGAGGGGTATCAGTACCTGTACGGCAACTGTTACCGGGACGAGGAGAGCTCTTCCGCACATTTGTGGAAGGAAGCGGACAGCAGTGCGCTGGATATTACACCACAGAAGTGGCTGGAGCCTATGGATATGGATGGCTATCGGTTCTATGATACGCCGCAGTATGTGACACTGACAGAGGACGGATTGTTAGTGGGACTGTCTTATTTTTCCCTGGATGTTGTATTGGCACAGGACGGAAGCCTGGTGAGCAGCCAGGAGAGCGACAGCCTGACAGACAGTGGCAGTCTGTCGGATAATAAGTGGGTCAGTGCTGTGGGAGATACGTTGTATCTGGCACAGGCGGATGAACAGGGAAACGTGAACGGTCTGTTGCAGATGCAGCTGGACGGAAACAATGGGGCAAAATCTAAGGGAGAGATTCCCTTTTCCCAGGACAGCTACAGCTCTGCTTATTTCAGTGTGCTGGAAGACGGCACAGTCTATGCGGCGGATGCAGACGGATTCTTCCGTTGCGACGCAGGAGATACCAACTGGCAGAAGCTGCTTCAGGGAATCGATACCGGTTTTTCTCTGTCGGATCAGTGGTGCAGGGATATTGTGGCATTGTCGGACGGCAGTGTATACGCATGGTTTGGAAGTGAGAGCGGGGATAAAATAATGATTTATCGATATGATCCCGATGCGGTGACAGAGGTGACCGAAGAACTGACGTTGTATACCGTAGAGGAGAGCTTCTTTTTACAGCAGGCTGCGGTGCAGTATCATAAGCAGCATCCGGAGATACTGATCCATGTGGATGCGGCAATCTCTATGACGGATAAATACAGCGGAAATGCGGATTATCAGCAGATCTATCAGGACCTGAACACCTCCCTGACCTCCGGCAGCGGACCGGATCTCATGGTGATGGATCATCTGAAACTGGACACATATGCCTCTAAGGGCTTGCTGTTTAATCTGCAAGAGATATTGCAGCCCATGGAAGAGGACGGAACCCTGCTTTCCAACATCACAACAGCCTATGAAGAGGCGGATGGAAGACGGTATGCGGTGCCGCTGCAATTCGGATTATTGTTAGCTGTCGGCAGGGATGTGCAGCCGGAGGAAATGAGCAGCATGGACGCTATTGCAAAGACGGTATCCGGAAAGGCGGAGAGCTATCTGGGAGACCGTACCTGCGGCGAACTGGTGGAAGAGTTCTATCCGTTGATCGTGGATGATATTTTACAGAACCGTCAGGTGAATCGTGATACCTTACGTCCCTGGCTGGAAGATTTGAAGAAGATTGCGGATAACTGTGGCATCCTGCCTTCCAGAAAAGAAGGCCGTGCAGCGAATATCTGGGATCTGGGATCTGATGTGAAGCTGGTACTTCAGGAGACTGACGGCTTTAATCAGGCAATGACACCCTATGCTGTGGCAGAACTGTTAAATGCCAATGTGGTATCCGTGGAAAATGCATTTTATCCGAAGATGGTCATTGGAATCAACAGCCGGAGTGAACACGTGGAGATCGCAAAGGATTTCCTGCGGTTTGCTCTGTCCGAAGAATTGCAGAGAGTGGATACCTATGAGGGATTCCCTGTCAATGCAAAAGCGTTGGAGACGCAGGCTGCAGCAGACCGCAGCATGGCGGAAGCCTATACCACCTATGATATCGACGGCAGTACCGCAGAGTTCGCCATCAAAGCCTACTCTGAGGAGACCGCGAACCATCTGATGGAGCTGTGCAAGGCAGCCACCCTGTGCCTTAAGGAAGACACTCAGATCGAGACTTCCCTGACCGAGAGCTTACAGGCATACCTAAACGGGCAGGCGAGTGTGGAGGAAGCCATGGATGCGGTGGAAGGAAGCCTGAAGATGTATCTGGCGGAGTAGCGCTCCGACCAGCATTCAATAGTCGATTTTCGAACGATTTTATTGATAAAATCGTTCGATTTGTGTATAATATAATTGAAAAGAGAGATTCTCTTTATGAGACGATAAATAGTTATTCTTCAAGAAAGGTGATGATGATATGTCCATTACTGCAACTGAATTAAAAATTAATCTTGGCAAATATCTTATGCTTGCAGAAACAGAGGATATTTATTATCCGGCCACAGCCGAAATCGTAGGAAATCAAATTAAAGTATATAGTAAAGAAGTGAAAAATCCTCTTCACGTGCGTTACGGTTGGCAACCTTTTACCCGTGCCAATCTAGTCAACGGTGACGGTTTACCGGCATCTACGTTCCGTACGGACTGGGGAAAATAAATTTGAAAAAGTGAGCAGTTTATGATGAAAAAGTTATTGTATGGACTTGTATGTTGTTGCAGTTTAGCCTATGGGCAAAACCAAGACACTTCGGATGTGTTAATGCTGAATGACGATTGGTCGTTTTCACAGGTAGGAACAGAAAAATGGCTGCCAGCTACTGTTCCGGGCACAGTTCATCAGGATTTGATTCATCATAAACTGCTACCTGATCCGTTCTATGGGACCAATGAAAAAAAGATTCAGTGGGTGGAGGACGAAGATTGGGAATATAAAACTTGTTTTGTCGTTACAGAGGAACAATTAAAGAGAGATGCCGCCCGGCTTTTCTTTGAGGGATTGGATACCTATGCTGACGTTTATCTGAACGGTTCTTTGGTTTTGAAATCAGATAATATGTTTGTGGGTTATGTGGTTCCTGTAAAACAGGTGTTACGTAAAGGTGAGAATTTGCTGCATGTCTATTTTCATTCTCCTATAAAACAAACTCTTCCACAATGGTCATCCAATGGATTTAATTATCCGGCTGATAATGATCACCACGAAAAGCGTCTTAGTGTATTTACTAGAAAAGCACCTTATAGTTATGGATGGGACTGGGGAATCCGCATGGTTACAAGCGGTATCTGGCGTCCTGTGACTCTTCGTTTTTATGATGTTGCCACTATTGCCGATTATCATGTGAAACAGTTGAGCCTGACAGATCAAGTTGCAAAACTTTCTAATGAATTGGAAATTAATAGCATTTCAGAGAAGGAAAAATCTGCTGAGGTTTTGATCTCTTATTCATTGCAAGGAGGGAAAGAAGTAACAGTAAAGAAGAACGTGACGTTAAAACCGGGTTTAAATAAGATTCATATTCCGTTGGATATTCAGAACCCTGTACGTTGGATGCCCAATGGATGGGGAGAACCTCATTTATATGATTTCTCAGCACAAGTGATATGTGACGGTAAAACAATTGCCTCGCGCCAGCATCGCATCGGACTTCGTACGATACGGGTGGTAAACGAAAAAGATAAAGAGGGAGAATCTTTTTATTTTGAAGTGAATGGTATCCCGATGTTTGCCAAAGGAGCCAATTATATCCCTGATGATGGATTGCTTCCCTGTATAACCACTGAGCGTTATAAGACCCTGTTCCGGGACATGAAAGAGGCCAATATGAATATGGTACGTATATGGGGGGGAGGAACTTATGAGGATGATCGTTTCTATGATCTGGCAGATGAAAATGGTATTCTTGTTTGGCAGGATTTTATGTTTGCCTGTACTGCC
>OHIK01001278.1_pt1 | contig 10653 bp, 3 predicted proteins | sample 1568241 | NCBI WGS metagenome assembly OHIK01 (sample SAMEA3879567, study PRJEB24766) | human gut metagenome | biome: human-associated habitat; feature: feces | place: USA | collected 1985/1987 | reverse complement strand
GACCGCGGTATCGTCAAGGACATGATTTTCGCCGTGGCCGAGGGCGACGTGCCCAAGCTCAAGGATTCGCTCATGCGCTTTGCCGTGACGCGCGGCGATTCGGCCGAGCTCGACCATTCGGCCTTTTTGTCCGACTTGGACTTTATCGTCGCCGACTTTGCGGGGCTCGATCTTAAGGATCTTGATATCGGCGAGTTTTTGACCTCGCTGCTAAACCTGGCGCGCAAAAACGACGTTGAGCTGCCGAGCGTGGTGACGATGTTCGCGCGCGGCATGGTGACACTCGAGGGCCTGCTGACCGAGTACATGCCCAACGTCAACATGATCCAGATCATCCAGACGCATATCAAAAACGAGAAGAGTACCTACGCACGCATGCGCGACATGAGTCGCGATTTCGCGGCGAGTAGCTACCGAGCGGCAAAGGGTTCGCTCGAAGCGGCTGAGTATCTGGGCCTGGCGTCGCGAATGCTCACGCGCGGTCAGCTTAAGGTAAACACGCAGATCATGAGCAGCGATAAGGCGCTGCGGCAGCTGGGTGGAATTATCGACCGCATGTCGATGGCAATTGTGATCGCCGGTCTGTTTATCGGTTCGTCGGTGGTGTACTACGCGCGCATCGAGCCGGTTGTGTTCGGTATCCCGGTCATTGGCTTTATGGGCTACGTGAGCGCGCTGGTGCTGGCGCTGATGCTGGGCCGCGAGATCTGGCGCAACAGTCACGGCGGCAAGCGTTAATGACCCCTGGGGGACGGAGGAAAACGGATCATTTTGCCTTGCGTCGCGCCGGCGTGGGCTGGTCCGAACAAAACTATGCCGGTTTACGGGGCTGGAGTGCCGAACCTCGACCATGCCGGAATCCGTGCTTTTAAAACCGCAGGTAGATGAGTCGTTGGTTTTCGAAAATGGCAGATATGGTTGCGAAGTGCTGAATCAGCCCCGTAATCCGGCATAGTTTTGAAACGGGCTGTTCTTGCAAGGTCCGACGACAGTTCTTCCTATCGCAAACCATAGCTTTTACCTTGGGCTTCGCCTGTGTGCGGGGCCCTTTTGCGTGATACCATACTGACAGTAATAATCGATGGCCTAGATGGTGGTGCGGAGACGCACGAATGCGCGGTTTTCCTGCGCGTTTGGGAGAATCGGGGTGCAAGTCCCCGGCTGTACCAGTAACCGTAATTCCTCTTGGCCCGGGATGTTCGCGTCGCAGATCGGACGGCGCACCCGGGTCGGTAAGGTTAAGTCGGATCGCCTCCCATCTTGCACGCGGCCGCGGCGCATGCCGCCGGTACGCGTTGGGCTCTGGAGGGAAGGGGGACCCCGATGGGGGTACTCGAGCGCAATATGCGCGATGACGTGGGGCAGCCGCTGGGCAATGCTCCAAGTGCAGACAGTAGGAGACAAATGGATATGTTTGAGGACGAGAGCCAGCGCGCCTCGTGGCGTCGCCATGGAGCGATTGCCCGTGGCGTAGCCAAGCGCGGTCTGGTGGCGTTCCTGGCCTTCGCGATGGCCTTTGGCACCACGCCCGCCCAGATGTGGGCCGAGGGCGCCGAGGGCATTGCAGAGGCTGTTGCCCAGGCTGCGACGGGCGGCGAAGGTGCGGCGGCAGATGATAGCGCTGCTGCTGCCGATACCGGTGCGAACGGTGCTGCCGTGGAGGACGGCACGGGTACCAGTGACGCTGCTGCCGGTCAGGGCGCGACTTCGGGCGCCGCGAAGGGCGATGACGCCGCAGGTGATGCGGCTGATTCCGACAATTCCACTGCGATGCCCGCTGTCGCTTCGGAGCAGGGTGAGCCGAAAGCCGTTGCCACTTCTGCCACGACGCTTTCCAGTAAGGCCAGGGTCTGCATCCAGGACACCAAGGATGAGAATTACTCGTATTCCACGACGTCGGGTCCGCTCAAGGCTGACAAGAAGCTTTGGGCAAACATGTACGACGAGGACGAGGATAATCTCTACGGTTCTTCCCACTCCGTCTCTAACCCCGGCACCTGGACTTACACCTGGCTCGCCGGCACGATCAGGGCCAGCAGCAATGTCGCCGACTACACCGAGGTCGTAGGCCACGAGCAGTCGCTCACCGTCACCGCCGCGATGGAAGGCAAATACTTCATCTGCAAGGTGACCGCGGACGGTAAGGACTACTACGGTCCGTCCGTCTCTGATGGCTCGGGCATCAACGCCAACTTCATCCCCGGTCCCGTGCTGGGTGCCGGCCAAATGGAGCTTTACAGCGTCAAGCTGAATAGCGACACGCCGAGCATAGGCGATACCCTTACGGCGACGCCGTACAAGGATTGGTCGAGCCCCGCGGGCTCCGACGCCAAGGTTACCTACACGTGGTCCGCATCCACCTCGCAGTACTCGGGCTTCACCAAAATCGAGGGGCAGACGGGTGCTTCGCTCGTGGTGGGCGACGACCTTGAGGGCAAGTACATTAAGGTTGAGGCTACCGCTGGTGTCAACACGGTGAGCAAGACCGCCTCCAGCAAGGTCAAACAGGCCGGTGCGGTGGACGTCTACGCGGTTTCGCTCATCAATCCCAAGACTAACAACTCCGTGTTCGCGGTTGGCGATACCGCCCAGGCTCGCGCCAAGGAGAAGGGCGCCTCGACGTTTATTGACGCGAGCAAGCTCAACTATCAGTGGCAGAGCTCTGACACCAAGGGTGGCACGTATGCCGATATCGCGGGTGCCACGGGTGAGACCCTCGAGCTTACCGATGCTTTGGGCGGCAAGTACCTCAAGTGCAAGGTGTCTTCGAAGATCGGCTCTTCGAGCTTGACCAACTCGACGGGCGCTCTCGTTGCTGCCGCCGGTTCAATTAATGTCACGAGCGTGACTATGAGCCCGTCTTCGGGCAAGGTTGAGGTCGGCTCTACGATTGCGGCGACCGCCAAGGTGGGTTCCACCGACGTTACCACCGATTCGCATGTCACGTGGCAGTGGTATAGGGGCACCTCGAGATACGCGAGCTCGTGCGACACGCCTATCAAGGGTGAGACCGGTAACACCCTGACGGTGACCGCCGCCCTTAAGGGCTGCTACGTCGTGGCCAAGGCCAACGGCGGCTATGGCGAGCAGAAGCCGTATTATGCGGCGGGTCCTGTCTCCGTCGCTGGCCAAGTTGAGCTTTACGACGTGCAGTTCGAGGGCTCTCCTGCCACCAACGGCGTACATGTGGGTGATACGCTCAAGACCAAGGTGCGCAAAAAGGACGGCTCGAAGTACAGCTATATCGAACGTACCGACAATGTGATCTACCAGTGGCAGTATGCAAACAGCAGCGCGAGCTATGACTCCGCTTACGCCGATATCCCCGGTGCCACCGAGGCGACCTATACCGTTGACGCTGCCTATGCCGGCAAGTATCTGCGCGTGAAGGTGACGAGCGAAAATACCGTTTCCAGCACGCAGAAGAAGAGCTCCTACGGAGGCACGCAGTCCGTGGCTCCGCTCGGCCCCGTGACGCTTAAGGGCCAATACAAGCTGGCGGGCATTGAGCTTGCCGATAAGAACGTTACGCTCAGCGTGGGTTCAAAGATCACGCCGAGTGTGAAGGTGCCGGGAAGCTGGCCGGGCTTGACCAAGGACGTGCCCGACGATGCTGAGTTGACCATGGCGTGGTATGCCAAGGGCGAGGGCGATGCCGACTGGACCGAGCTCACCGACGGCGTCGATAAGACCGATGGTAGCCTGACTCTTACGGATGCGCTTGTCGGCAAGAAGATCAAGGTCACGGCGAGCGCTCTCGATAACACAGTTGAGTGGGTATCGTCCGACAGCGTTACCGCGGCGGGGAAGTATAACCTGCTGCGCGTGACCACTACGCCGCAGATCAATAGTGATTCGACCCATCTCGTCTCGGGCGATAGCGTGAAGGCGACGGCGCAGGCTAAGCGCGCTGACGGCTCGACCACCAACGGTATCGACGTCACCGGTCAGGCGACTGTTGCCTGGTATGCGGCCGACGATGCGAAGGCTCCCGCGGCCGACTGGACGCTTCTATCCGATATGTCGGGCGCCGAGGCGACGGTCTCGGCATCTGCCGCGGGCAAGTATCTGAAGGCTATCGCCACGAGCGGAAGCTCGACGGTCGAGCTCGTCTCCGCCAACAAGGTTATTGCCGCAGGCTCGCTTGAGGCCGCAGTCCAAAAGCTCAACGATGCCAATAAGCAGATCGCTGTTGATTACAGCGCCAAGGGCGGCAACGTCAATGACGCGCTGAAGGCGCAGCTTGCCGATTTGGGCTTCACCGATATTGACGTCAAGGTCTCCGAGGGCGGCGTTGCCTTTAAGGCCGAGGACGCCAAGGCTACGGTCGGCATCTCCGACGCCCAGGGTAAGACCAACGGCGATGTGACGTTCTTCTTCATTGATCCCAACGACTACACCGGTTACAACATTGACGGTCTGCGTAGCGCCGACGTCGTGTTTGAGCTGTCGCGCGATGGCAAGACCGAGTATTACCAGCCCAGTAAGTCGGTGCAGGTGGCTTGGGACGAGGCTCGTGTGCAGCAGATGCTCGACGATGCCGCCCAGAAGGTTGCTATCGGTTACGCTGCGGGCGATTCGGCTGAGTCCGTCACGTCCAACCTCACGCTTCCATATCGCGTGGGCTCCAAGAGCAAGTTCGAGGTTAGCTGGAAGAGCTCCGACGGCGATGTCATTTGGCCGTCCGGTTATGGCTGGGACGACTACACCGGCAAGGTGACGCGCGTTTCGAGCGATCGCACCGTAACGCTGACCGCGACGGTTTCGTTTGTGAGCGGTGGCCCGTCTGACGTTAAGGGCTCGCACGACTTCGCCGTGACCGTCAAGGGCGACCCCGAGAAGGTCGCTGCCGACAAGAAGGCACTGCAGGAGAAGGTCGATGCGGCCTTTACCTACGACAATATCAAGTACTTCGACACCAAAACGGTTGCCAACAAGGACGGCCTGACCGCCGACCTGCAGATGCCGCGCACGAGCACGCTCAATATCGACGGCAAGTATTACGAGGTCAAGTACTCTGCCAGCACCGATGACATTACGTTCAACGGCTACAAGGGCACGGTCTATCAGCCACTGCCTGGCACCGAGGCAGCGAAGACCAAGGTCACCCTTACGGTGACCGATAAGTCCAACGTCGAGGTCACGGCAAGCAAGACCCTCGACTTTGCGATTTCTCCGCAGGACCAGGGCGAGCTCGATGCCGAGCTTTCTCTTATGGAAAAGGCGAAGGCCGGCTATGCTGCCGCCATTCTGAATGGCCAGGACGCCAATGCCGTTTCGGCGGACATGCACGCGTTCCAGAAGGCGTATCTCGATGCCGACGGCAACCTTGCCTGGAGCTACAACAAGACGACGACCGATTCGACGTCCCTTGGTATTGTTCCGGAGGATCTGCCTGGCTATGACGCGATGTCCGGGCAGGATTGGCGTCTGTTTAAGTCGAGCAACAGCTCTATTGTCTCCGCAGAGAATCTCAAGGTCACGCAGCCGCAGTACAACACGAAGGTTGTCGTTTCCTCGCGCCTGACGAGTGAGAAGTACGCTCGCTATGCCAAGCGCTATCCCGACAATGCCACGTATGCCAAGCTTGCCAACCAGGATGTCTCGGCAACGTTGACGGTCGTGGGCACGAGTGGTCAAAACAGCCCCGAGGTCACAGCGACGTGCTCGGTTATTGGCGTCGACGCCAAGGGCAAGCAGCAGACGTGGGCTGCCGCTTCGCAGTACACGCTCAAGAACGGCTCGACTGCCGCCAATCTTTCCGAGGAGCTCTTTAAGCAGGCTGGCCTCAAGGCCGACTACGACCCCAACGGCTCTTGGGGTTGGGTGCTCAATTCCATTACGTCGCCTTTCGATGCCGATCGCACCCTTGCATACGACCATGCTACGGGTGCCTATTGGCAACTATTCATCAACGGCGTCGCTGCGTCGGTGGGCGCTGGCAACTACAAGCTCGAGGCGGGCGACTCTGTCGTCTGGTGTTACTCGAAGTACGGTGACGCTGCGCCCACCGACCAGCTTTCGGTAAGCTGTACCGTTGTCGGTCAGGACGCTTCAGGTGCTCAGCAGACGTGGGCGCAACCTACGACCTCGCTGGTGGAAGAGGGCGCAACTGCCGCCGATCTTTCCGAGCAGGTCTTTAAGCAGGTCGGTATTGGCGCCGACACTGGCACGGGCTCGTACGGTTGGTTCCTCAATTCGTTGACCTCGCCGTTCGAAAAGAACGTGACGCTTTCGACCGAGCAGGTTAACGAGAGTACCTGGAAATACTGGCAGTTCTTTGTCAACGGCAAGATGGCCAATGTCGGCGCCGGCAACTACACGCTCAAGGCCGGCGATGAGATTGCCTGGGTCTATGGTTCCGATGGCACCATGCCCGGTCAGGTTTCTGTCTCGATGGAGATCATCGGCAAGAAGGACGATAAGGCACAGCGCTGGACCGATCCTTCGAAGCAGGTGTTTGTTGGGGGCACGACGATCAAGGACGCCACTGCCGCCTACTTTGATGCCTTGGGCATCAAGTCCGAGATGTACGATCAGCTGGGCTTCTGGGGCGTTCACAGCCTTGTCTCTCCGCTTGACGGCACTAAGTTGGCCGGCGCTTGGTCGTACTTTGTTAACGGTGTTCCCGGTTCTCAGCTCGATAGTGACTACGTGCTCAAGTCGCGTGACAAGATCGTCTGGGCTTATGCTGCCGGCGATACGGTGCCTAATCCCGACGAGGTCGTAGTCAATCCGAGCGCCCCGCGTCCGACCGATTGGAAGTCCGATTGGGACGGCAAGTCCAATGCGGCGGTCGAGAACGTTTCGACGCCTACGGGTGCGCTAGCGAGCTCTTGGACGTTCGACTGGAAGGCGTATTCTGGTTCGGCGTATCCCAACGCGAGTGAACCTATTGTCGTGAACGGCAACGTGTATCTTGCCGTCAACAAGCGTTTGCTAAAGATTGACGCCAAGTCGGGCAAGGTCCTTGCCGAGTCGAATCTTAAGACTGCGGTCGGTTACACCTCGCGCCCGATTTATGCGAACGGTTTGGTTATTGTTCCGCTTGACGGCGGTGCGGTCCAGGCTCTGACGGCTGACGCGCTCACAACGGTTTGGGTCACCGACTCCGTGAGCGAGACTGCTCAGTCGAATTCTCAGCTGACAATTGATGGCAATTACCTCTATGTCGGCACCGTTGATGTCGACTATGGAAAGGGTACGTACAATAACGGTCATCTGACGCGTATTAACATCCTGACCGGCGCTGTTTCTTGGCAGCATGTTAATGCCGACGAGGGTTATTACTGGACGGGCGCGACGGTGGGCGATGACTTTGTCTTGGTTCCCACCAGTGCCGGTACCGTCGAGATGCTCAGCAAGTCTTCGGGCGATGTGCTCGGAAAGGTTTCGGTTGGTGCTGTTGTCAACTCCACCTGCGTGCTTTCGGCTGACGGCAGCCATGCCTATCTAATCTCGCGCGACGGCAAGCTGCACGTCTTGGCGATTTCTGATGGCGACTCACGCGATGCGGATGCCGCTTCGCGTATTACCGAGGAGCGTGTGGTCGACCTTGGCCTTACGGGATGTGCATGCGTGCCTACGACGACGTATGATGGCAAGCTGATTGTTGGCGGCGAGGTTGCTGGCGGCTCTGCGCTGGCGATTATTGATCCGGCCAACAACTTTGCCAAAACGCTGGTTTCGTCTGCTGATGGCACTGCGCTTCCTGCTGGCGGCATCAAGGGCGCTCCGCTCGTAAGTGTCCAGGGCGAAGACGCGTATGTCTACTTCACGGTTAACTACGGCGAGAGCCCTGATTTCGTTAACTACACCTCAGGCGGTGGCGTATATCGTTACAAGTTGGGTGACGCTGAGGCTTCTGGTGTGTTTAGCGCAACGGGCCACTACAACTTCTGTGACTCGCCAATCGCTTGTGATGCCCAGGGCAACTTGTACTACATTAACGACTCTGGCACGCTGTTTAAGCTGAATGCTGGCGTTAAGGTTTCGTTTAGCGCTGGCGAGGGGTCCAAGGTCGATTTTCAGACTACGGCCGCCAACGGCTCTATCGCCAAGCCTGCCGATCCGACGCGCGAAGGCTACACCTTCGCTGGTTGGTATACCGACGAGGCCTGTACGGAGGCATATGACTTTAGCGTTGCGGTGACGGCTGATATGACGCTGTATGCCAAGTGGATCAAGAATGCTGTTAACCCTGGTGGTAACGGTGGCTCTGGCTCCGCTGGCGGCAACGGCGGTTCGGGTAATGCCGGTGCTGGTTCTGGCTCCGGTAACGGCACAAACGGCCAGCAGGCTGGCGGTGCTGTTGCTCCGGGTAAGAAGCCGGTGTCGTCTACCACGACTACGACCGAGACCAAGGACAATAAGGATTCCAAGAAGAAATCCGATAAGTCCGGCAAGAAGGACAAGAAGTCCAGCAAGAAGGATGACAAGTCCGGCAAGTCCGACACGGGCTCGTCTGCATCGACCGCTGCCAAGAAGTCCGCTGCGGCTCCTTCGCAGGAGTCTGGCCTCAACCCGCTCGCCATCGCTGGCGTGGCGGCCGGCGTGATTGGTCTCGCCGTCATCGGCGTGTTCGTGTTCACCAAGCGCCGGTAGGTGAGGGCTGTGTCCAGTAAGCCTCAGGACGCCGAGTCCAAGCAGCCCGACTCGTCGTTCATCCAGCTTGACGATGTAAAGCAAAAGGGCGCCGCTTCGGCGGCGTCCGCTCCTCGGCGCAAGGCACTTGTTGGCGTTCTGACAGCCGCCTGCACCGTTTTGATCGTTGTGTCGCTAGGCTTTGTCCAACCTTCTTCCAGCGGTGCTTGGTCCATCGATTGGATCACTCGGGCCGTGGCGGGGAAGAGCGTTGCCGACTCTGGCTCTGCTGCCTCTCACAAGACAGAGGCGGGTTCCTCGTCTTCTGATGCCGCGGACTCTGAATCCAAGGAGTCGGATGAATCGGACTCCAAGGACGATTCCGAATCTTCGGACAAGGACTCCAAAAAGGAATCGAAGGAGAAGAAGTCCGAAGACAAGGGCGGCAAGACGTCCAACAACGCGTCTGCTGGACAGGGCTCTGAATCCGCCGGTGGATCGAGTTCTTCTGACGGCTCTTCTTCGGGCGGCGGCTCGGTGTCTGGCGGTGGGTCTGCATCCAACGGCGGCAACGCCTCTGCGGGCAATCAGGGCGGCTCGCAGCAGCCTGGTTACGTCACGGTGACGGTTGCGGTCACATCGAGCGCTGTGGGCAATCCCGTGTCTTCTGGTGGCACCTTCACCTTTAACGAGGGCGCAACTGCCTACGATGCCCTGTGTGCCCTTGGCCTTTCCGTGAATGCGCATGGCTCGTCGTACGGCACGTATGTCGCCGCCATTGGCGGTTTGGCCGAGAAGGAGCACGGCGGCACGAGTGGCTGGATGTACTCCGTCAACGGCGTGGCGCCCAACACGGCGTGCAGCAACTACGTCCTACACAACGGCGACAGTGTCGTCTGGTATTACGTAACGGGCTAAATGCCTCGACATAACACGCCATGCGGGCGGTTCGGACAAACATCCGAGCCGCCCGTCTTTATGCGAATGGGACTGGCTCGCCGGGTCTCTCTGCAAACAAAAAACCGGTTGGAACGAGAATTCCAACCGGTTATACCTTCAAGCAAATGTCGAACAAACTACGACTGTGCGCCCTCGAGGAAAAAGCGACGGCTAAAGTAGTTGTACCAGGTGACCAAGAACGTGGCGATGGCCTTCATGGCCTGGTAGCCGATGCTCAAAAACGTGACGCCCACAAACATGTACAGGTCGTTGAGGCCCAAACCGATCACCGACAGGATGGTGAAGATCGTGAACTCGCGCTTGCGGCTCATGCCCTCGCGATGGTCGAACACGTACTTCATGCTGAGCCAGTAGTTAACCACGACGGACGTGGTAAACGAGATCGTGGTGCTCATCAAAAAGTCGAGGTGGAACAGCTCGACGAGCGCAATGAGCATGCCCCAGTCGATGCCAAAGGAGATAAGACCCACGACAGCAAACTTGAGGAACTGCTTAGTATGAGGTTGTGCCAGTGCCTTGCGCACGCAATCACATCCAATGCGTTGATGAATCGAGCAGAGGATACTTTAGAGCTTTTGCATGGGAAACGTAAGGTCTTTGGCAAGAACTATACGAACTCGCCAAATATTCAAGAGCTAATCCGCAAACGTTGAAAATTTGCCCGTAAACGAGCGGCGCCCACGGACGATGCTTCGCTGAGCGCGCGTCGACTGTGGGCGCCGTAAGGCTATCGGGATGTCGAGCTACTTGGTCTCTTCGCCCTCCAGGAAGATCTTGCGGGTCACAAAGTTATAGACCATGACCAGTGCGGTGGCGCAAATCTTGGCGATATTGGCCTCGAGACCCAGGCCGGCATTGAGGGCCAGCACAATACCGTCGTTGAGTGCCAGGCCAATCACGGACAGCACGACAAAGATAATGAACTCGCGGCGGCGGCTCATGCCTTCTTTGTGCGCAAACACGTACTTCATGCTCGCGACGTAATTAAAGATGAGCGAGACGATAAAGCCGCTGGTGTTGGCGATCAGGATGTTGAGGCCCAGACCGTAGTGGAGCAGATTCATGATGCCAAAGTCGATGACGGTGGCGATGACGCCGACGACGCCAAAC
>OHIK01001274.1_pt1 | contig 10678 bp, 9 predicted proteins | sample 1568241 | NCBI WGS metagenome assembly OHIK01 (sample SAMEA3879567, study PRJEB24766) | human gut metagenome | biome: human-associated habitat; feature: feces | place: USA | collected 1985/1987 | reverse complement strand
ATGCCGTAAGACGCGGCGGTCTCCACGATCTTGCGCGCCACCGCCAGCCGCCCCTCGGCCGTCGGCGGGATCCCGTCTTCATCCAGCGTCAGACCGATCACTACACCGCCGTATTTTTGGATCAGCGGGAATACCGCATCCATGGATTCCTGTTTTCCACTGACTGAATTCACCATCGGTTTTCCGTTGTAGATCCGCATTGCCTGTTCCATCGCCTGAATATCCACGGTATCGATCTGCAGCGGAAGACTGGTCACACTCTGAAGCTCTGTAATGACTTCTTTCATCATCGATACTTCATCAATATCCGGCAATCCTACATTCACATCCAGAATATGCGCTCCATTATCCTGCTGCATGATCCCTTCTTTGAGGATATAATCCAGATCATGATCTTTGAGCGCCTGTTTGAACTTCTTCTTTCCCGTCGGATTGATCCGTTCTCCGATGATCCTGGATCCCGTACCAAGCATCACTGCCTGTCCGTAAGAAGATACGATCGTATGAACTTTTTTCTCCGGTGTTTTGATCAAAAGATCCTTACACTGTGCGATCATTGCCCGGATGTGATCCGGTGTCGTACCACAGCATCCGCCGATCACACAGGCTCCTGTTTCTACGATCATTTCCATCGTCTTTGCAAACTGCTCCGGCTCTACATCATAATAAGTCTCACCATCTCGCTGTTTCGGAAGTCCTGCATTTGGCTTGACAATCACCGGAAGAGACGTATATTCCAAAATCTCATGCAGGATCGGCATCATCTGCTCAGGTCCCATCCCGCAGTTGATCCCCAGTGCATCCACGCGCAGTCCTTCCAGAAGTGCAACTACAGAAGGTACATCCGCTCCGGTGAGCAGCTTTCCTCTCTCATCAAAAATAGTCGTCACAAACACCGGAAGGGTTGTATTCTCTTTCGCTGCAAGCACCGCTGCCTTCAGTTCATAAGTGTCACTCATGGTCTCAATATGGATTAGATCCGCACCGGCTTTCTCTCCGAGGATCATAACTTCTTTGAATGTCTCATATGCTGTCTCGAAATCCAGATCACCCATCGGTTTTAAAAGCTTTCCTGTCGGTCCGACATCCAGTGCTGTGTAGATTCTTCTTCCTCCACCTGCCTCTTCAGCCGCATCCTTCACATGCCCGATCGCAAGACGGATAATTTCTTCCAATGGAAAATCATCGCAATGGAATTTCAATGCATTCGCTCCAAATGTATTCGCAAGTACAATATCACTTCCTGCTGAAATATATTGTTTGTGAATGTTTTTGATCTCATCCGCATGTGTAACATTCCATGTCTCCGGTAACTCTCCCGGCTGAAGTCCCTTTGCCTGAAGCAAGGTTCCCATTCCGCCGTCAAAATATAATAACTCTTTTCCCAGGCGTTCTCGTATCATCTTCTTGTATCAATCCTTCCTCTCTTATCTCTTGCCTATCGTCGGTATTCACAATCTTTTTTTGTACAGACCTCACATCCTGAGATTGGACATCTCTCCTTCTGTGTACTGATTCCAATTACTGCTGTTACCGACTTTGTTGGTGTCATCATAAAGCTGTCTGTCAAAGTCAGCCCGATTGTCTTTGCACAATTCAACATTCGTACAATCGGTTCCTGATAACAGATATCAAAATCTCCATATCCAGGACTGAATCTCGGTCTTAAATACAAATGTTCTTCTTCAAGCTCTGCCGCAATCTTCTTCTGACACTCATCACAATATTCTTCTAACATTGCTGCTGCACAAGACTGCAAAATAACTGCTCTTGCCATATCTGTCAAAGAAATCCTGCGCATCAGCCGGTCAACTCCGGCGCCAAGTGTTGCTCCAAAAAGAACAACCTGACGGCATCCTTTCAGATTTCTACTCAGGCTCTTACTTCGAATCTCCATCTGTCCAATAACCAGTCTTCCGTCATCTGTATGATTCAGATCAAAAATTTGGCAGATGGACTTAGGCCCTGCTTCCTGTTCCAGGTCTTTGAAAGACTGTTGGATCAGTTCCAAGGTTCGTTCATCTGCCTCATTTTTTCCAAATCCCAGATAACGAACTGCTTCACGTACTCTCTTCTCTGTCTCTATCATCTGGTCATTCACTTTCTTAACACTTGATAATCTCGGAAAGATTATTCATAATCGCAATTGCGATCTCTGGCTTATTCATAGAATAAATATGAATATTATTCACACCGTTCGCAAGAAGGTCAATAATCTGATCTGTCGCATAAGCAATTCCCGCCTGCTTCATCGCCTCCGGAGAACTTCCGAAGCGATCTAATATTGCAAGAAATCTTCTCGGAAATACTGTTCCGGAAAGTTCCTGGCTTCGCTTCATCTGAGCAGCACTGGTAATCGGCATGATTCCCGGCAGAACCGGAACTGTGATCCCTGCTTCTCTGATTCTGTACAGGAAATTATAATGGATATCATTATCAAAGAACATCTGTGTTGTAAGGAAATCAACTCCACTGTCTACCTTCTGTTTCAGATAACGGATATCATCCTCTTTATGTTCCTGCTCCACATGTCCTTCCGGATAACATGCTGCACCAATACAGAAATCCCCATGTTTCTTGATTTCCTGTACCAGTTCATAAGCATAATGGAATCGATCTCCATCAGGGAATGTCATGCCTTCCGGAATATCTCCTCGTAAAGCGAGAATATTCTCGATTCCATGAGCCTTCAGGTTTTCAATTACCTCTCCAACTTCTTCTTTTGTGGATGAAGCACATGTCAGATGTGCAAGACTCATCACTCCGAGATCATCCTTAATATGGGATGCGATCTTCGCTGTGTTCTTGCTTGTTCCGCCACCGGCTCCATAGGTTACGCTGATATAAGATGGGTTCAGTTTGGCAATCTCATCTGTTGCTGATAATACTTTGTCAAATCCTGCATCTGTCTTCGGCGGAAACACCTCAAAAGAAATGTGGATGCCTTTCTGGTTCAGTTTGTCAATAATTTTCATCGGGTCTGTTACTCCTTGCTCTTGTGTTACTCTTGTATTACTTCTTTGTTACTTCTTATTCTCCTATCAGACTTCTGTACAGATCTTCATACTGTCTTGCGGAATTCATCCATGAGAAATCCTGAGCCATCGCGCGCTCGATCATCTTGTTCCAGTCACGTTTCTTATCATAATAGATTCTTTCTGCATAACGTACAGTGTTCAACATCTCATGTGCATTATAATTAGAGAAACTGAATCCTGTACCTGTCTTCTCAAACTCATTGTACGGTTCTACAGTATCTTTCAATCCTCCTGTCTCACGAACGATCGGAAGTGTTCCGTATCTCAGACTCATCAGCTGGCTGAGTCCGCATGGCTCGAATAAGGATGGCATAAGGAATGCATCACATCCGGCATAAAGTCTGTGAGAAAGATCATCGGAATAGAAAATATTCGCTGAAACCTTTCCTGCATACTTCCATGCAAAGTGACGGAACATATTCTCATATTTCGGATCTCCTGTTCCAAGTACTGCAATCTGCACTGCATCCTGACACATCTCATCCATCATATAATCGATCAGATCAAATCCTTTCTGGTCTGTCAGACGGGAAACGATTCCGATCAACATTACATGATTGTCTTTATCCAGTCCAAGTTCTTCCTGAAGAGCAGCCTTATTCACCGGTTTGTTTTTCCGGAAATTCTCAACGTTAAATGTCTTTGCGATTCTATGATCTGTATCCGGATTCCAGTCATTGTAATCCAGACCATTCACAATACCACAAAGATCATTTGATCTTGCTGCCATCAGTCCGTCAAGACCTTCTCCATAGAACGGTGTCTTGATCTCTTCTGCATAGCTGTGGCTTACTGTTGTCACCTTATCTGCATAAACAATACCGCCTTTGAGCATATTAGCATCTTTGTATGCCTCAAGCTTATCCGGAACGAAATAATAATCCGGAAGTCCTGTGATTCCCTGTACAGTCTTTGTATCCCATACCCCCTGGAACTTCAGGTTATGTATTGTCATAACTGTCTTGATTCCTCTGTAATATTCTCCAAAGAAACGGAAATTATCCAGATATACCGGAATCAGACCTGTCTGCCAGTCATGACAGTGAATCAGATCCGGACGGAACCCAATAACCGGAAGAATACTTAAAACTGCCTTACAGAAGAAAGAGAATTTTTCAATATTCCACTTCGGATCTCCATCATATGGAGCAAATCCTGAAAAATAAAATTCGTTATCAATAAAATAAAATGTAACTCCGTTTAATTCTGTCTTAAAGATTCCGACATAGCGATCCTCTCCTGCAAAATCCATGTAGAAGTTTGTGATATACTCCAGGCGGTCTACCCACTCCTGTTTCATACACATGTACTTAGGTAAAACTACACGGCAGTCATATTTCTCTTTATCAAAATCTTTCGGAAGTGAACCTACAACGTCAGCAAGACCTCCGGTCTTTATAAATGGTACACATTCTGATGAAGCGAACAAAATGTTTTTCATACTTAGATCCTCCACTTTCACTTGCCCTCTTTCGGCAATTACTTATAAAATATTATACCGCATTTTTATCATAATGCAAAGGATTTCTCATTGTAATTTACTTCTTATTTCCCATGCCTGTATTCCAATTGTATTGTATCTGCGATCAGAGCAATAAATTCAGAATTTGTCGGTTTCCCTTTTCCATTGCTTACCGTGTACCCAAAAAGTTCATCCAGAGTGTCCAGCTTTCCTCTGCTCCATGCCACTTCAATCGCATGTCGGATCGCACGTTCTACTCTGCTTGATGTTGTCTGGTACTTCTTTGCGACGGTTGGATACAGGATCTTTGTGATTGCATTGAGCACATCCATATCATCTACCGCCATCATAATCGCATCTCTCAGATAATGATATCCCTTAATATGAGCCGGTATTCCGATCTCATGCAGCATATTTGTCACTCGTGTCTCCAGACTTTCTCCTCTGTTATCAGATACCGCCTCAGAGCTTCTTGTTTCCATACCGTGTGACATCCGCCCCGCACTTCGGATTCGTTCTAACAACATCTCATTTTGAAACGGTTTCATCATATAGTAATTTGCACCTTTATTAAAAGCATCTTCTGTAATCTTTTCTTGCCCAACTGCTGTGATTACGATAAAATACGGATGCTTGCTGACAGTTTTGTCATGATTGATCCGATCCATGACCGTCAATCCATCCATTTTCGGCATAATCAGGTCGAGAAGAACAACATCCGGCTGTTTATCTTTGATGATCTGACACATCTCTTCACCATTTTTCGCCTTTCCGACCAGATTCATGTCTTTTTCCATCCCGATCACACGATCCAAAAGATCCAAAATTTTCTGGTTATCATCAGCAACGGCTATTTTCAAATGTTCCATCTTCTTCTCTCCTTTTTCTGAGAACGTTTGTCTTGTTACACCACTCGTGTATTATATTCCAGCTTTTTTGTCGTATTCAAGAAAATCTTGCAGTAGTATTTCGACATCCTTTTCGACCCTTTTCACGATTCTTCCTCTTTCAACATATTTTCAATAAAAATACCGTATCCTTTTGTCGAATCCTGTACAAACACATGCGTCACAGCTCCGATCAGTTTTCCATTCTGAATGATGGGACTCCCGCTCATCCCCTGAATAATGCCCCCTGTCTTTTCCAGCAATTCCGTATCTGTCACCTGAATTACCATTCCTTTGTTCACCTGGTCGGATTCTTTGTCAATTTGTGTTATACAGATTGTGTATTCTTTCACCTCACCATCAATGTAGCAGCGAATCCTTGCCTCCCCCGTCTTTATTTCCTCTTTTTTTGCTACCTGTATCGGAACTTCCTCTCCTATCCAGCTTCTGTCTGAATTTAATTCTCCATAAATACCCGCATCCGTATTTTTCTCGATCACTCCAAGCTGATGAAACCGATTATAAACAATAATCCCTTCCATTGTTCCGGGATTCCCTTTGCTTCCCTTTTGCACTTTCTGAATACTGGTTCTATAAAGCGTTCCTCTTTTGATCGTAAGAAGTGTACTTGTATCAATATCATGAATACCATGTCCCAGTGCTGCGAACCTGTTATTTTTTGTCAAAAATGTGATTGTCCCAAGCCCCTGTACATTATCTCTCACCCAGATTCCAAGTCGATAATTTCCTTTTGAAATCTGCACAGGAGTCAATTTCTTTTCTAATATCGTATTTTCGCGTCTGACTGTCAGAAGGACCTTCTCTCCATCCAGATGTTCCACCAGATCCATCAACTGTTTTTTCCCCTCAATCTTCTGGTGATTTACTTCTGTAATATAATCACCGGAACTCACTACACCCTGTGCAGGTGTATATTCCTTTCCATCCATCCCCGTCATTTTCTCCGTGTCTAAAACCAGTACACCATCCGTTTCCATATAAATTCCAACCGGCATTCCTCCAAGTAGAACCGTATCGTCTTCCTTTTCCGCAGCCAGACTTTCCACTTCCCGACCACTGACTTCCGTATTTTCCATAAATCCTGTAATCTGTGCACAGCCACATAACATCAATAAGCAGAACAGAAACAACAGACCTGTCCCGCTCATATTCCTTTTCCTGCGTTCTTTCATGATCCACACTCCTCTCTTGCAAATATTAAAAGCAGATGCTGTTTGCATCTGCTCTTAGTATGTGTGGATCTTCTTCTTTTCACACTGGTATTATTTTTCTCTTTTTGCCAGTTCCTTCATTTCTCTGGCACTGTCTATGATTCCATCTGTCACATTTGCTCCCCCAAGAAGTCTTGCAAGCTCTGCAACAGAGTCTTCCTGATCAAGTCTCTCGATCTGTGTTCTCACAGAATTATCTTCTGCCTCTTTATGAATGCAAAAATGAATATCTGCTGCCGCTGCGATCTGTGAAAGATGTGTAATACAAATTACCTGACGGCTCTTTCCAATCAACTGCAGTCTCTCTCCGACACGACCTGCTGTGATTCCTGATATTCCACTATCAATCTCATCAAATATCAAAGTCGGTGTATCTTCTTCATCTGCAAGTACGGTCTTGATTGCAAGCATAATACGGGATAGCTCTCCTCCGGATGCGACATCCCCCAGTGGACGCACAGGTTCTCCCGGATTAACCGACAGATAAAACTCTGCATCATCTTTTCCTTGTGCAGAATAACTTTTTGCTTCTGTCAAACGAATTTCAAAACGTGCATCCAGGAAATTCAGTTCCGACATCTGATGAACAATTTCCTTGGCAAATTTAACTGCGTTTTGTTCACGCACTTCATGCAGTTCCATCGCAGCCTTTTCCATCTGCTTTTCTGCTTTTTTCTGTTTCTCCAAAAGTTCCTGCATAAAAGAATCGTAATCTTCCAGTTCCGATAGTCTCTGTCTTTTTTCCTCACAATATGCAAGGATATCACTGACAGTGTTTCCATATTTTGCCTTTAAATGATTCACTTCATTCAGGCGGGACTCAACTTCTGAAAATTCTTCTTCCGAATATTCAAAACTCTTTGCATATTCCGCCAGATCCCGGTTGAAATCATTCAGCAGACTATCGATCTCCACGATCTGATCGTAGAGCTGGCTTCCCTTTTCATCAAAAGATGCTGCTTCCTGAAGGCTTCGGATTGCACGGCTTAAGTAATCACTTGCATTTCCACGTTCGTCCTCTGCAGTATACTGATACGCTTCTGCAACTCCTTCTGTGAGTTTTCTGCTATCTGTCATCTTGCGATACTGTTCTTCTAAAAGTTCATCTTCACCTTCTTTAAGAGCTGCTTCTTCAATCTCATTCACTTCAAATTCAGCAAGAGAAAGTTCTCTTCTTCGGCTCTCTTCATCCAGTGAAGATTGTTCCACCTTCTTACATACTGCCTTCCATTCCTGATAGCAGGAAGCCATTTTTTCTTTTAACGGATCCGTCTGTTCTTTCCCATAAAGATCAAGCAGTGTTAAATGATTCTTTCGATGAAGCAATGTCTGATTATCATGCTGTCCATGAATATCGATCAAAAGACTGGCTACATCTTTAAGGACGCTCATATTCACTGTCTCACCGTTAATCTTACTGACACTTCGGCCTTCTAAAAGGCGGCGGCTCAATGTCAGATATCCGTCTTCCGGATAAATGTCCAAGGCCTCCAGCTTCTTTAAAATCTTTTCTTCTTTGATGTAAAAAGTAAGTTCTACCAATCCGCTTTTTGCCCCGTTTCGAAGCATCTGTGCATTGTATTTTCCACCCAGTGCAAGCGTAACAGAGCCAAGAAGGATTGACTTTCCTGCTCCGGTTTCACCGGTCAGAATATTCAATCCTTCCCCAAACTCTACCTCTGTTTCATCAATCAAAGCAAGATTTTTCACATACAGATTCTGTAACATATATCACCTATGCTTTCCTTGAAACCAATTTCCTTATATTCTCCATTACTACAGCTGTATCTTCAACTGTACGAATTGCACACATGATCGTGTCATCTCCCGCAATACATCCGACCACTTCATTCCATTTCATTGCATCTACTGCAGCAGCAACCGCCATTGCCATTCCGGCAACTGTTTTGATTACAAGGATATTCTGTGCCATATCCATGGAAACAAATCCGTCACGAAGCACACGGATATATTTTTCGTTCATTCCGTCATCTTCCTGTCTATGGACAATATACTTCTGACGCCCACCGTTTACAGACAACTTTGTCAGCTTCAGATCTCTGATATCTCTGGAGACAGTTGCCTGTGTGACCTTGAAGCCGGCATTATTCAGATATTCTGCCAGTTCCTCCTGCGTCTCTATGTCATACTGACTGATCAATTCAATTATCTTTGCATGTCGGCTCACTTTCATAGTATCAATTTCCTTTCATCTTCTCGCGCATTGTTATCATAAAACTTTCTTCACTTAATTTTACAAGATGCGCTTTGGCATCTGATTTTCTGATCTTCACTCTGTCTCCGCTAACCAATTGTCTCTGTACAGCGCCGTCATAACATAAAGCTACTTTCTCCTGCCTTCCATAACGGCCCTCGCAAATCTCAACTTCAACATCATCCTCTGCTGAAAGCACCACACTGCTCGTGTTAAGTGCATGGGAACAGATTGGAGTGATAACTATCAGACTTGCTGTTGGCTCTACCACCGGCCCACCTGCGGAAAGATTATATCCTGTACTTCCCGTCGGTGTACAGATGATCACACCGTCTGCCTGATATGTATTCAACAATGTCCCATTCACATATACATTAAACTGAACAATACGAAGATTCCCTTCTCTTGTCAGGACGATATCATTTACCGCCAGATCTTTTTCACCGGATGACATTGTCCCCTCCAACATCATACGTTTCTCAACTTTAGGCTCTTCCTCGCAAAGTCTGTCAATCGCAGATTTATAATCTTTCAATTCTACATCTGCCAAATACCCCAACGTTCCAATATTGATTCCAAGAAGCGGAAGTTTATTTCCTTCAAGGTCACGTATTGCACGGATCAGAGTTCCATCCCCACCTAAAACCAGTCCGCAATCAACGTCCTCCGGAATCGTTCCCGGAACAATAAATCCTTCCTCATCCTTTTGAGCAAGAATAACACGTTTGCCTTTTCTCTCAATATAATCTTTTATCTCAATCGTAACAGAATAATCTCTGTCTTTTAATTGATTTGTTATGATATAAAAAGATTCCATACCATCACCTTTTTACTTTGCCAGAGCAGCGAATGCTTCATCCACTACCTGATCCAGTTCCTTTGTCTCAATCTTTGCTTCCTCTTCCGGACATTTCTTCAAATGTACAAGGTATTCGATATTTCCTTCTGGTCCCTTGATTGGAGAGAATGTGATCTCAAGTACGGAAAATCCGATGGATACCGCAAATTCTGTCACTTTCTCGATTACTTCATGATGCGTACTCTTTTCTCGCACAACACCTTTCTTTCCAACCTTCTCACGTCCTGCTTCAAACTGTGGTTTGATGAGGCAGACAACCTGTCCTCCTTCTTTCAGACATGCTTTTACCGGTGGCAAAATCTTTGTAAGTGAGATAAAGGAAACGTCAATAGAAATAAAATCGACCAGCTCTCCGATATCCTCCGGCTTCACATAACGCATATTCGTCTTTTCCATACAGACAACCCGCTCGTCATTCCTGAGTTTCCATGCCAGCTGTCCGTGCCCCACGTCCACGCTGTACACCTTCACTGCCCCGTTCTGGAGCATACAGTCCGTAAATCCGCCGGTGGAAGCCCCTACGTCCATACATACCTTGCCGGCCAGCTGAACGCCGAAGCGGCTCATGGCCTTTTCCAGCTTAAGCCCTCCCCGGCTGACATATTTAAGGGTGCTTCCCCTGACCTCAATCTGTACTGTCTCCTCAAAGGACGTGCCCGCCTTATCTTCCTTCTGTCCATTGACATAGACTATCCCTGACATAATCAGGGCCTTGGCCTTTTCCCTGGACTCCGCCAGGTTTCTCTGGACCATAAGCACGTCCAACCGCTCTTTCTTCATTACCGTTCTCCTTATACCGAAGCGGCATTTCCCCGCTGCCTTCCGGCTCAGGGTGCAATGCCGCCTGTATTATCTGCTATCTGTCAATCCTTTTTGCCGCCATACCCTCCGGCTCTCACCTGTCCGGAAACGCGGTTTCAGGCTTCCTTCCTGTTCAGAACAGGGCGGATTCCCAATGTCTCCCGGCCGATATAACCGCCGGTCT
>OHIK01001272.1_pt1 | contig 10686 bp, 8 predicted proteins | sample 1568241 | NCBI WGS metagenome assembly OHIK01 (sample SAMEA3879567, study PRJEB24766) | human gut metagenome | biome: human-associated habitat; feature: feces | place: USA | collected 1985/1987 | reverse complement strand
AACGCGTGGCGGCGGTCGCTGGCATAAGCGTGAAGAAAATAAAAAAGCGGAGGAAAGAATTCATCCGCTTTTTGGCGCCGGGACGGCGTTCCCGTCAGCCTGGGATAACCTCAGGCCCGACAAGAACCTGCAGCTGGTAATTCCATTGCAAAATGCCGGACAGCACTACCAGCTGGATGGTAAATTCCGGCCGGACGCCGTACTGGTCCCAGGCGGCCTGGGCCAGCCGCTCCAGCACCCGGGGCCTGGTATCCTCGGTGCAGTTGGCGCAAAGATAGGTCCCGGCGGGCAGCACTGTCAGCCCGGCTTTGTCCGGATACCGAAGGCAGACGGCGAACAGCCGGGAGCGGCCGTTCGCGGAATAAATGCCGGCTAGGTCCTCGAAGGAAAAAGCGTCCCACAGGGCGGGAGCGATTTGGTCGTAGAAATGGCTGTGGTAGTTCCAAAGGTTGTCCAGGCCGGGGTATTGCATGGTATCGGACAGCAGGATAACCCTTTCGGGAAGCGTTTGGGCAAACAGGTCTTTGGGGCCTTGCTGGTTAGGCGCTTTTTTTTCATAGTCCGCCCGGGCCCGCTGTATTTTTGATTTGGCGTATTGCAGGCGGGAAATTTTTTCATCCGCGCTTTTTTCCGCCTGCTTTAAAAAGGAGATGATTTTTTCTAAGCTGTCCAGGTCCAGCACGGCTTTGATCTCCTTTAAGGACAGATCCATACAGCGCAGGGCCTGTATGGTGTTTAAGCGGATGATCTCCTCCTTGGAATAATAACGGTATCCGGTCCATGGGTCCTTTTCACAGGGGGAAACAAGGCCGATCCGGTCGTAGTGCCGGAGGGTTTCACTGGTCATGCCCGCCATTTTCGCCGCTTCGCTGATAGAAAAATAATTTTTCATAGGATTCCTCTTGACTTTTGTGTTACAAAAAGGTTTACCATAAAAGCATACCACGGCAGGGGTGGAAAATCAATTGCCGGTGGGTTTAAAAATTCAGAAATGATAGCAGCCGTTATATATGGCTGGTCAGGAGGAAACAATGAAGAAATTAATGCTCGCGCTGTTTTGCTTTTCGTTAAGCGCCGTCTTTCTCGCGGGGTGCTCCTCAGAAGGCGAGGCCTTTGAGGAGAAAAGCTTTGAAGCGGAGGCCTCTCAGGTGCAGGCGCTCCAGATTGAGGTCACGGACCGAAAAATTGAAATCCGGCCGTCGGAGGATGGGAACGTGCATATCGGCTACCGGGAAAGCGATAAAAACTTTTACCATATTGAGCTGACGGATGGAAAAACGCTGGCAATGACCAGCGGGGAAAACAAAAGCTGGACGGATTTTATAGGGACCAAGCCGTCCCGGGAGAACCGCACCATTACCCTGGAAATTCCCGAAGCCGCCTTGGCGTCCCTTTCCATTGCCACCAGCAACGAGGATATTTTCCTGCCGGCGATGTCCTTTTCCGAAACGGTTTCCGTCCGTCTTAACAACGGGAACATCCAGGTGGAGGGCTTAACCGTGGGAAAGGGCCTGGATCTGGAAACCAAAAACGGGGATATCAGCGGAACGGTCACAGGCACCTACGACGATTTTTCCATTTTGAGCGAGGCCCGCAAGGGCGTCTGCAATTTGCCCGCCTCCAAGGAGGAAGGGGAAAAAGCACTGACGGCGTTTGCCAATAACGGGGATATTAACCTTCAGTTCGTCAAGGGAGCCTGATAACCCCGGCCCGGCGGTATTGGCGGCATTTTAAAAGGCGTGCCTGAGAAAATCTCAGGCACGCCTTTTTTATCGCTGGCGGGATTGGGTTAAAAGCTGAAGTTGTCCGGATCGGCGCCGAAGCGGCGATTCTGATTCAAAGCGGTGATGGCGTCCATATCCTTTTGGGACAGCGCGAAGTCGAACACGTCGCCGTTGGCGATAATGCGGTCCTTGTGGACGGACTTGGGGATCACAATGGTATCCCGCTGCAAATGCCAGCGGATGATAACCTGGGCGGCGGATTTTCCGTACCGCCCGGCGATTTCGTTAACCACGGGGTCGCCGAGCACAGAGCCGGTGCCCTTGCTGCCGCCTAAGGGGCTCCAGGCCTCCGGGGCGATCCCCTTCTGGCCGCAGTAGGCGATCAGCTCCTTTTGGGTGAGATAGGGATGGCACTCAATCTGGTTCACGGCGGGAACCACCTCGGCATCCTGGAGCAGGTCGTCCAAATGATGGATTTGGAAGTTGCTGACGCCGATGGCGCGGATTTTGCCCTGTTTGTAAAATTCCTCCATGATCTTCCAGGATTCCTTGTAAACCCCGGCCACCGGCCAGTGGATCAGCAGCAGGTCCAGGTAATCGGTCTGAAGGTATTCCAGGCTCTTTTCAATGTTCTCCCGTTGTTTGTGGTCCCGCATATCCTGGTTCCACAGCTTGGTGGTGATGAAAAGGTCCTCGCGGCGGATACCGCTTTCCCGAATGGCCTCGCCCACGGCGTCCTCGTTGTGGTACGCCTTAGCGGTATCGATATGGCGGTAGCCCGCCTCCAGGGCCCACCGGGTGGCTTGTTTGGTGTCTCCGCCGGACTGAAACACGCCAAAGCCCAGCAGAGGCATTTTTACGCCGTTGTTTAAGGTCTTGCTGGTCAAAAAGTCCATTGCTATTTCCTACGTTCTTTGTTGACTGTCACTTTATAACGCCAGCTGGTAAATCGCCAGCGCATCCTGTTCCGATAATTTTTTCAGCCCGCCTAACGGCTTGCCGGAGCCGTCGGGCCAGTGGGTGGCTTTATAGGCCATCTGGGCTAGGTTTTGGCCGTCGATGCCCAGGCCCGCCAGGCTGGAGGGCTGGCCCATCTCTGTGAAGAACGCCTGAAGCCGCCGGATTCCCTCTAGGGCCACGGCGTCCAAATCACGCAGGCCGCCGGTGACGCCCATAACGTTCACGGCGAACTGGACAAAGATGGACAGGTGCTCCTTGTAAATATGGCGCATCCACGCGGGGGTGACCACCGCCAGGCCCGCGCCGTGGGCTACGTCGTAGATGGCGCTGAGCTCATGCTCCATATTGTGGCAGCCCCAGTCCTCCTCGCGGCCTAAGCCCAAAAGGCCGTTGTGGGCCACTGTGCCCGCAAGGGCCACTTCCGCCCAGGCGTCGTAATTGGTGTGGTCCCGCTTTAAAATCCTGGCGTTGTTCATAATGGTCCGCAGAACGCTTTCACACAGGCCGTCGGTGACGTCGGTGTGGGTGGTATTGGTGAAATACCGCTCCATGATATGGCTCATCATGTCGCACACGCCGTTGGCGATCTGGTTTTCAGGCAGGGTAAAATACAACTCCGGGTTCATAATGCTGAACACCGGCCGTAAAATGATGTCCCCGTAAGGAAGCTTCAGCTGGGCCTCCTCATTGGTCACCACGGTGCCGTCGCTGGCCTCGCTGCCGGTGGCGGGCAGGGTCAGAATGGTGGCCACAGGCAGGGCGGCTTCGATGGGCTTCCCGGTGGCGAAGAAATCCCACACATCCCCGTCGTTGCACACGCCCATAGCGATGGCCTTGGCGGAGTCGATAACGCTGCCGCCGCCCACCGCCAGCACCTTGGCGATGTCGATGACCGTGCCGCCGCCGATGGCCACAACCCGGTTGCAGCCCGTGGCGGCCGCATCACGCAGGATGGCCTCCGCCATCACGTCGGTGGGCTCACCCATGCCGTACTGCTCCTGGTACAGCACGGCACACTCCAGGTTCATCGCCCTGAAGTAGGGCTGGTAGATGTACTCGTTGGTCAGGATCAGGTCGGACGCACCCAGCCGGAATTCCTCCACGAACTCCTTGCAGCTCGAAAAGCGGTGCAGCTCCGGCTTCCATATGATTTCTTTCATGGCATATTTCCCCTTTTCATATCCAGCTGCCTTTACTTTCGCTTTTTCTGCTCCGCGCTCTCCCGGATATAGGCCACAGCCTTTGGATCATCCGTAAACTTACATGCTTCCGTTTCCGCTGTGGTGATGTCGATGACCACTGGCCCTTCCAGCTCCAGTGCCGTCTTCAGCTCTTCCCGAAGGGTCCTGGGGTCCCGAATGGATATGCCTTTACAATTGAGCCCCCTAGCTACCGCGGCGTAGTCGATGGTTTCGGTGTCCACCTCGGTAAAGCGGCCGTCCCACATGGCCGCCTCGTACCACTTAATCCAACCCAGGATGCTGTTGTTGAGAACCACCACCTTGACATCCATGTTTTGCTCATGGAGCACTGCCATTTCTCCTAAGCAGTAGTTCAGCCCTCCGTCACCGGTGAGCACCACCACCTTGTTCCCCGGCCGCGCCGCCGCTGCGCCGATGCCGGCAGGAAGTCCATAGCCCAGGCCGCCGGCGCCCCGGGGAAGAATGGTACGACGGGCACCATATACGTCAAAGAAGCTGCCCGCCCAGCCGCAGGAGAAACTGGCGTCGCAGGCCAGGATTGTATCGTCGCCGCACAATTCATTCAATAAGGAGACGACCCTCTGCGGAGTAATACAATCATCAGCCTCCACCGCCGGCCGGTTTTTTTCCCGCCAAGCGCGGTACAACTTCGCGATTTCTTTTTCTACAGCAGTGGGATCTCTCTGCGCATCCAGCCGATCCAGCAGAAGCTGCAGGGTGGCCTTGGCATCGCCTACCAGCCCTACATCTGTAGTATGCAGTTTATTCATTTCAGTCTCGTCAATGTCAATGCGGATCTCCTTCTGGCCCTTCCTGGGAATTGTCCAGCCATAGGTGGAGTTTTGACTGAACTTAAAGCCGATGGCGAGAATCACGTCGGCCTCCTCCACCATTTTTCTGGAGACATCATTGCCGCCCAGACTTCCTACCACACCCAGGGACAGTGGGTGGTTCTCAGGCAGCACACCTTTTCCGGTCAGGGAGGCGGCTGCGGGCATAGCCATGCGCTCTGCCAGCGCCGTGATCTCCGCTCTGGCGCCGGAACGCCAAGCACCGCCGCCCAGCAGCATAACCGGCCTCTTGGCCTCCTTCAGTACCTGGATCGCCTCGTCGATTTCGTCGCGGGACGGGGTAGGACGGTGGGCGGGCAGGCTGGCCAGTTTTCGGTTGCTCTCATAGTCCGGCCCGGTATATTCCTCCCGGAAGGGCCGCCATGGACACTCGATAAATACGGGTCCGGGACGGCCACTGACCGCCATCTGGGCGGCAGTCTGCACCAACTCCGGCATTTTGTTCACATGGGGCAGGCACGCCTGCCACTTGGTCACTGGCTTGAGCACCTCCTTGGAGTCTACCACTTGGGAGCCCGTACCGCGGTACCGGGCGGCCAGCCAATCCCCCTCCATCTCAGAACCGATGGCGATGACGGGGATGGAGGTGTTGTACGCCTCCGCCAAGCCCGAAATAAACTTGATGGCACCGCAGCCGGCGGTGGCGTCGCATACTCCGATACCGCCGCTGATACGGGCGTAGGCGTCCGCGGCAAAGGTGGCATCAATCTCATCCTTCATGAGAATATGCCTGATACGGTTCCCCTCATCCAAAATTCCGTAGTAGAGCGGCAAAGTCTGCCCGCCGGGCACACCAAATACCGCCGTCACACCATAGTCGGCCAGCAGGCCGGCCATTACATTTCCTCCATGCTTTTTCATCCGCTTGTCCATACCTTTCTGATTTAGACTTAGTAAATGGTTCTATCAGACACGTTTGCCTGCGGCAATTGCAGCCTTCATCTCTTTTCTGGCCTCTTTATAAAGCTGGTAGCTGTCGGAGCGCTCACCGGACCTGGTAGTGACCAGCGTGACAATGATCTGGGTCGCCAGTGCGACAATACCGCCGGCATAGGTAATCTGAATACCGAATGGACTCGTACCGAAGACGTAGCCGTAGACGATCCAGACAACACATACGATGATACCCAACACCATGCTGTAGAAAATGGACTTCTCGTTAGGCCGCTTCCAGAGCAGAAACAGGGTAAAGGTCAAACCGCATACCGCGCGCACTGTCAGCGCGTTGGACAGGATGTCCACCACATCGCTGGAGAGCAGGCCGAGCAACTGGAACAGGATTCCGAATACCACAATGAGCAGCTTGGTCAGAAACATTTTCTGCTTCTCACTCATAGGGCTCTTACGCAGGGGAGTATAGAGCTCCATTGCAGTACTGGACATTACCATGATGTAGGTCGGCGCCGTAGACATACTGGCCGCCAGCACGCCGCAACTGGCCAGCGCCGCCATGGCGGGACCGTAATGACCGGCAATGGTGTACCAGGCAGTCCCCGGATCCATGTCGGGCCACAGGAACTTGCCACAGCAGGCAGCTATGATGACCAATCCAAAAAAGAAAATTGCAAAAATAGGCATGATGGATTGAGCCTTCTGTGCGGTCTTGGCGTCCTTGGCGCCGATCGCCGCAGAGATGGACAATGCATTTACAACCGTAACAAAGGGCTGAATGGCAAGCGTACCGATGATGTAGGAATTGCTTCTGGAGCCTCCAATGAGCTTAAAGGTACCCTGGGGCTCCAGCGCACGGTAAACTTGTCCGAAGTCCCATCCCACAGAGGTCATTACCGCAATAAAAATTGCCACAACGGACACGCTAAGTACAACCACATGCACCATATTGATGCGGGCCAGACCCTTCATGCCGCCCTGAAGTGCCAGCAGGATCATGGCCGCAATGGTGACGGTCATGGTAACCTCGCTGCGGATGCCCAGCAGGGACTGAAGCAGATTGGAGACGATGACCGTCTGTGCGCTGACCGCACTGGCAAAAGATACGAAGATCATGACTGACACACAGACGGATACCCGCTTGCTGAACAGCTTTCCAAAGATTTCCCCCAAGGAGGAACAGCCATATTTATAGCAGATGGAGCGATAAATGGGGATATAGGCACAGGTCAGCGCCCAGCCGATGATATAGCCGTAGAAGGTCCACTGATAGGCGATATCATGCTCAATAACTGCAGATGAGTTGCCAATAATGTAGCTGGAACTGATCAGGTTGCCGCACATCAGCGAGAAAGCCATAAACAACCCCATGCTGTTTTTACCGGTAGAGTACTCCACTGCGGTTTCATTCAGTTTTCTTTTTTTGGTTCTGTAGTCCAGAAAAAAGGCCATGCCCACGCAAAACAGGAAGTACCCTACCACCAGTATGATTGTCAACATGTTTTCCACCTCACAAAAACGTCTTTTGCTCTCTTTTCCATTGCTCTGCCGCCTGTTTTAGCCTCCTTTTCTTTTATTCTCCTTCGCTTTATGCGATATAACCACCCAGCACATCCACGCAGGAGCCGGATACATAGCTGGCCTGCTCTGATGCCAGAAATGCAATTACGGAGGCTACTTCTGACGGCTCTCCAATACGCCCCAGAGGTATCTGACTGCAGATTTCGTTCTGGACTTTCTGCGGCAGCACCCTCGTAAGTTCCGTATTAATGCGGCCGGGCGATACGCAGTTTACAGTGATATTGTACGGCCCCAGTGTCTTTGCCAAACTTAGAGTCATCCCAACGATTCCCGCCTTGGTAGCGGCGTAGTGCGCTCCGGACTTATTTGCCCCAAAACGTCCCGCCATTGAGGCCAGACTGATAATGCGTCCCCAGCGTTTTTCTTTCATCTGCGCCGCAGCCTCCTGTGCACAGAGAAATGCCCCCATTAGGTTTACCCGCAGAACCTGTTCAAGCTGCTCCAGCGGGATATCTTCAAATGGAACTTTGGGGGAGATCGCTGCATTATTAATTAAAATATCCACGCTTCCCAACCGCTCTGCAGCCGTCCGAAAGAGGTGCTTGATCTCCTCCGGCACCCCCACATCCGCATGAATATAGATTCCAGTTCCCCCCCTCTCACAGATTTCCTCCACTGTTTCTTTTCCGCGGCTGTCATTGATGTCACTTACACAGACCACGGCACCCTCCTGGGCTAAGACCAGAGCAGTTTCCCAGCCGATACCCTGACCAGCCCCAGTAACTACCGCTCTCTTTCCCTTGATTCCCAACTCCATTTTCCGCCTTTCCTTTCCTCATACTTTGTTGCCTATTAACCTGCTGTACGCTGGCAGCTCTCCGAGGTCCCTCAGACGCTATTATCAAAAGCAATTTTAATTCCATATCGCTGCAAATGAATCCTTTTTAAACTTTTTTATTTTTTAGCCAAAATACTTTGCAGATATTTGGAGTAATCTCACAAATTTGTTTTATCCTTTTCTTCTCATACATCTGTTTGTATCTCATATCTGGATATCTTAAATCATTTTAATAATGTCCAAATTGCATTGACGGGCCATGCTCTGTCTGTTATCCTTTTAAGAGGCAATGTTTCACCCATGCGCTTCAAGGAGGGACACCCTATGGCCAAACAAACTCTTGGTGTTTTTACGGAAAACGAGCTGGACCGTAACTATATGTGTAAAATTCTCTCACAGGTTTTTTCCTCGTCTCTGGATATTGTCCCTGTTACCCTTGCCACCGTACACACGCTTGCGGCAGAACCCGCCGCTATTTTGGTCAATATTACCTCCCTTGCGTACGCCGACAAATATTTTCCAAACAGCCAAATCATATTTGCCCGGCGTTTTTTGGACAGCAATCACTTACATCGGCTTTTGGAACTGCCCGAAGGTACGCCAGTGCTGGTTGCAAACAAGCCCAGACGGATTGCGGAGGATTTGGTAGAAAACCTGCAACAGCTCGGGATCAATCATCTGAACTATATCCCTTATTGGCCCGGCTGTGACATAGACACTACTCCCTATGACACCGTTGTTTATGCCGGTTTTCGCAGCTATTGTCCAGAAAACAAAAAGGTCTACATCAACCTGGGATACCGAAATATCACTCCCTCTACTCTTGCTGAAATTGTCAAAATATATAATCTGCCGCCTGACTTTTTGAACCAGTTCCATATACCGGTGATGCAGCAACTGGTATCTGAGCTGTACCACCGACAAGATATCCACACCCAGAACCAACTACTCAAAAGCTAGTTATCCCAGACACTCGCTCTTACAGGCACTGCTCTGTTCCACCTGGATGAGAACCAACAGATCGTGGAGCTGAACGAGGCCGCCGCCCGTCTCCTGCCCGCCGGACAGAAGGGATTGCCTGGCCACCCGCTTCTCCCGTGTTTTCCAGAGTTGGCCCACCTCGCCGCCTCCCTGTCCGAAGGTCGTGAGGAAAAGGAAGTCGTATATTTAGGGAAAAAGCCCTATACACTGCACCTCCACTTCGAGTCCCCCCTCCAGCACCGCCACTGTTTCATCCTGCTTACCCCAATCGCCGCGTCCTCCTCCGAAAAACGGTGCTCTCATGGTGTAAAAAAGAACTCCTTGCCAGCCAAGTACCACTTTTCAGACATTTTAGGACACTCCCCCGCTGTTCAAAAGGCAATTCGCCTGGCACAGTACTATTCTGGTACAGATGAGACCATCCTCATCTTTGGGGAGAGCGGCACAGGCAAGGAGTTGTTTGCCCAGTCCATCCACAATGCCTCGCGTCGCCGTCAAAGCCCCTTTGTGGCCGTAAACTGTGCCGCCATTCCAGATACCCTAATTGAAAGCGAACTTTTTGGTTATGAAGAGGGGGTTTTTACTGGGGCACGCAAAGGGGGAAAGCAGGGCCTCTTTCAAACCGCCGATAACGGCACCATTTTTCTTGATGAAATTGGCGACATTCCCCTCTCTCTTCAAAGTCGCCTTCTACGGGTTCTGGAAGAGCGGGAAGTGATGCCGGTTGGCTCCACCAGTGTGATCCCTATTGACGTACGGGTTATCTGCGCAACCAACCGGAATTTGAACGAGATGGTCCGGCAGGGTACCTTCCGTGAGGATCTCTATTATCGACTCAAGATCCTGCCCCTAGTTATCCCTCCGCTCCGCAAACGCGTGGAGGATATCCCGGAACTTCTCCATTCCATGGCCGAGGGTGCGCGACTTCCAGCACAATTAGAGCACAGACTTTTACATTATACATGGCCCGGGAACGTCCGCGAGCTGCGGGCTTTTTCTAGTAACCTGACTATTTTTTATCAGCAGGATATTGCCCCTGATCAGCAGCAATCGCTTTTAAATGATTTAATTCGCAACTTTTTTGGCCACCGAATTTCTGCGTTCACCGACTGTTCTGAACCACTGTCCCAGGAAGACCGCCTCCTTTTGAACTCCATTCAGGAGCTTACCGCCGCCGGGCGCCCTGCAGGCCGCGGTTCCCTGCTTCGCCTTTCGCCTTTGTTGGCGGCGGGTTTTACCGAGGCCAAGCTGAAATTAAGAATTCGCCGACTGGCGGAGTCCGGCTACATATCAGTAGGGAAAACCCGGCAGGGACTCCGCCTTACCCTATTGGGCACCGAAGCACTCGCACAGGGTGAAGTATAGCAGGCCTCTCCGGTCCACTGTAAAAACCGTCTGTCTCAACGGCAGGAAAAAGCCTGTAGTCGTTTGACTACAGGCTTTTTCCTTTTATTCTTTTTTTTCCCCTTGGGTCAGTTTATCTCCGGTACTGTCCACGCCGGACTCCAGCGCTGCAATAGCCTTGGACAGCCATGCAGGCAAAGGGGCTCCCAGCCGCCCGGCATTTTCCACGATACTCCCCAGCTCGGTCAGGATATACCAGACCAGCACCAGCACCGTGAGAAATACCGTATAATCGAAGGGCAGGGTCAGGGCGGGGATATGATCCAGGATCAAGCCCAGCACCCCGTCCAGGATGGCGGCCACCAGGACGGCGG